>CEVF01051563.1_pt1 | contig 11555 bp, 11 predicted proteins | sample 356441 | NCBI WGS metagenome assembly CEVF01 (sample SAMEA2622765, study PRJEB7988) | marine metagenome | biome: marine biome (ENVO:00000447); feature: surface water layer (ENVO:00002042); material: "saline water (ENVO:00002010), including plankton (ENVO:xxxxxxxx)" | depth 5 m
AGCACACCGGGACCTTTGGGAGAAAAATCGACTCGTCCGCCCCGCTTCACGGAGCCCAAGCGCGCGCCGGTATCCTGAGCGAACATCGGCTGTGTCGTCGCGGCCAGCCACAGTACGGCCAGCGTATAAAAAAGTGATCGAGTGTTCAATTATTCCTCCATGCTAACAGCGCTCAGTAGGCTATTACCACGCTATGTGCGCGGCTTTCCGTGCTACTGTCTGAGCGAATTTCTACCTGCACTATGTATGTACCCGGAGGCAGCTGTTGGCCGCCATCGCCTTTGCCATCCCAGCGTAACTCGCTGCGCCCGTTTTGCACCTGCACGGCATCAAATTGGCGCACGACGCGGCCGGCCAGATCGTAGACCCTCACGGCAGCAGGCGAAGGCTCCAACAGGTGGAGCACGGTGTAACTGATCTGTACCGCGTCGTTAATGCCGTCGCCGTTGGGCGTAAACAATTGCGGCACAACGCTAAGTGCCCCAGCCACCTGCGAACCTACCGTAACCCGCACCAAAAGTTCGTCGGTTTGCAGATCTGCCGTGGCATTGCCCCCCTCTGTCTGTAGGGGAATCGCCGTGTTGGCATCGGCAAATGCGCGCCCCTGAAAACGAGTGCCGTAGCGAAAAACGGCCGCATCAAAAACAATCTTGAGCAGAGCCCCATCGGCGCTAACTTGGGGCAAACCCAGTGCGAAACGATTGCCCGCTACCTCTTCGATAGACAGCGCGCCGGCAATGGCGGGCAACGCGTCCAAATCAACCGCAGAAAAGTCGGCTGACTCCAGTAAACCGCCCTGCGCATCAAATATTTGAACCGATCGCACGGCCGCTACGCGGGCAGGCGTTTCCACTTCAAACCGGCTGAAACCCGTTCGCCCAGTAGCATTTACCACACGCGCAAAGTAGGTGAACGTGGTCTCCTCCCCTACCTGCGTCTGAGCGGGTCCAATCTCAGCGATAATTTTATCGACGGGTGGTTTTTCATACTCAAAACCCAAATCCGCCACTGCCCTGCTCGCCGTTAAATCGCGGTTCGTGAAATCAATGCTAAACTGGAAGTATCGGCGCGGTGCCGGCACGTTGAGCTCTACGCCGTTGCCGGCCAGCTGCCACTGGCTCCAGTTGGCGATGTCGACGCGTATGGGACCGCGTTCATTCTCTTTCAGTCGCATATAGCTAGCCTCGGTCAGCGTATCCCCGTTGCTATTAGTCGGCAACAACTGGCTGACACCATCGACCGATACGGTGCGATAGTATATGTCGGGCGTCGTATCGCTGCCGCTGCGCACGCGAATATCAAGCTCGGAATCACTGGCGTTACCGGCGAGTATCTCGTTCCAATTGATTTGTCCCCAGACCACATCTTCGCCTAGGTCGAGGACATCTGAAACATAGCGGGCCGTTGGTACGAAACCGCGGCCATACACTTCTATTTCATCAATTTCAAAACCGAGGGGCGATATGGATTTCAGCTCTAAATAGCGCACAAACTGCGCCTCAATACCCACGTCCACACGAGCCTGACGATTGTCCGGTTCGCGCAGTATCGGCGAAGTAAAAATTGGCTGGCCGCTAGCAAAGAGATTCTGAGGCTGACCGTCGTTCAGATAGATCTCATAACCGCGTAGATAGTCGCTTACGAAGGGAAATTGCTCAGTCATTCTAGGATAAAAAACAATCCGGTCCACGCCGAAGCGTGCCCCCAGATCAAGGCGAATCGTGATACCATTGTTGCGCACGATGCGCCCGGCGACAAACTTGCGGTCGTAAGCTACAGCGTGGTCGCCATTGAGCACGCCCTCTAATTCGGCCGGATCCACTTCACTCCGCGCTAGGATGGGCACGTCAATACTTCCACCGCGCTCGAGCACGTCGGAGGAAATATTGAATTCCGCACTGAGTCGCAGAGGCATAAGCCAACCACTCAGCGAGTCGGGCACGTCGACGAATACGGGCTCGTCTACCAAGTCACGCACGTCACCCAACGCCTCTACGTACGCAATAACGCCGCCAGGGGTAGTACCAAATTCGCTCCAAGGTCTATCCGCCGAGCCCACGAGAAATATCTCTTTAGACTCAACGGAAGCCGGCGTCAGCATTAAAGAGATCGGTGCAAGTAACAAGGCCCATGCAAGGACTAAACTTCGCTCCATCAAAACTCATTTGCCGTGGGATTTAAAACACGCTATCCACATTGCAGTCAAATACAAGTAAACCTAACGAGGTAAACTAGATCGATGATATTATTATAAGGAAAACTGTGTTACTCAAAAGAGGTTTTTTTTGTTACAAATGAGCAATACTTAGCGCAGGAGATATTTCAGAAATTTAACGCGCTTGATATTCGATAATGAGCTTATTAGCTTGTTGCACCGAACACACGCATGAATTATCGATTCAGTAACTAAAAATTATGGCAGTCTGCAAACTAAAAAGCACACGAGCAACCCATGATAAGTATAGGAAAAACAGCATTATCTGTAGGCGCAGTACTCAAAGAAAAAAATCAGACAGTTGCCGTAGCTGAGTCGTCTTCCGGCGGTTTAATATCTGCCGCCCTGCTGGCCGTGCCGGGTGCCTCCAGCTACTTCAAGGGAGGCGGCATCGTATACACGAGCCAGTCCAAGACGATCTTGGTTGACTTATCCGAAGAGGAAATGCAGGCGAACCGCGCCGCCACCGAGGCGCATGCCTTGGCGCTGGCCCAGTCAGTGCGCACGCGCCTCGGGGCCGATTGGGGTATCGGAGAAACGGGGGCAGCCGGGCCGACCGGCAATCGCTATGGAGATCCCCCCGGCCATACCTGCATCGCCGTTGTGGGCCACTGCGAAAAAGCCCTCACGCTGCAGACTGAAAGCACGGACCGAGCAGATAATATGCACACCTTCGCACAGGCCGCTATCGAATTGCTCGAGGCCTGCGCACGATCTTAACGCGGATCACCCGGAAACCAACGGTGCTTCTCCACGCCGTCCATATCCAGTTCAATGCCCCAACCCGGTCCCTCCGGTAAATAGACGCGACCTCCTTCGACATTGAGGGGCTTGGTAATAATTTCGTCGCGCCAGTCAATGCCCGTCACCAGTTCCATCGGCGCCACGTTGGGGACGGACGCCATCAGGTGTGCCGCTGCGACAATCCCCACGGGGCCCTTTGTATTGTGCGGAGAGATGGGCACGTGGAATGTATCGGCTATAGCAGCAATCTTTTTCACTTCTGTAATGCCCCCTGCATACATGAGATCGGGTTGGGCAATATCCACTCCATCCAGATCTAGGAGCTGGCGGAACTGGCTCTTGTTATTGAGCCGTTCGCTACCCATGACCGGTATCGATATGGCGTGACGCACTTTGGGGTACGCGCCCAAGTCGTCGGGCGGTACTGGGTCTTCAAAGGCAAAGAGGTCATACGGCTCAAGGGCACGAGCCAAACGTATGCAGTTAGCTACCGTAAAGCGGCCATGGCAGTCGATCAATAGCTTGACGTCGGGCCCAACGGCTTTGCGCACGGCGGCAAACATTTCGGCTGTCGCACTCGGAGCGCCGTCGTCTTCGTAGGGATCAAAGCTGTAGCCACTGCTCGACAGCGCGCCGCTTTTAAGGGCGCTGTGTCCTTGTTCAACGATTCCCTTGGCCATCGCCGCACAGGCCTCGGGCGTCTGGCCGCTGAAATGCGTATACACTTCGACGCCATCGCGGAATTTACCGCCCAGCAAATCGACTACCGGTAGCCCTGCAGCTTTACCCTTGATATCCCACAGCGCCTGATCGATACCGCTGAGCGCGCTCATCCACACTGGGCCGGCCATGCGCCAAATACCGCTGACGGTGGAAAGGCGGTAGATCTTATGCCACAAATACTCAATGCGCGCCGGATCTTCGCCGACCAGTTCCTGCTTCATATTGTCGACGGCAGACGCCACGATCGGCTCTTTGTTCGAATACGTGGCCTCCCCGAGACCGACCAGTCCCTCGTCGGTAAAGACGCGGACAATGGTCCACTTACGTCCGGGTGAGTTGATCATCAGAGTGTCGATATCGCGAATTTTCATTCTACTTCTCTCCGTCTCCGTGCAGTGTATGGGATCGGACGTAGCAGCCTAGTCCTGAAAAGTCTCTTCGCGCCCGCCAATAGACGGCGGCGCCATTAGACGGCGCTGCTGCTCCGTCGCGTCGGGGTAGGCGTCGGCGTCGTAGTAGCTCTGCGACCACGAGGAATGGCCCGGACTATACTTATAGAGCAGGGAGCGCCGCTCGTAGGCTGCCGTCCAAGGCACGGTGCCATGCACCAACGCCTCGGTGAAAATAATGACATCGCCCGCTTCCGCTTCGACCTGACGCACGTATTGGGGTCGGCGACCCCATTGGCGCACGTCGTCGGGAATACAGTCGGTAAGGTTGCTTTTGTGAGAGCCGGGCACGCAGCCAAAGCCCCCGTCGCCCGGCCCGGCGTGGCTCAGGCAGTATGTGAAAACCGTCAGTCCATTGCGCATAACGCCGTCGTGATAGCGGTACCAGTGATCGGCCGCTTTAACGCCTCCCTGCATGGCAGGTCCTCCGTGCAGACGGCCTGCGCTGCCGCCCTTTTGCATAAAAATGCTGTAGTCGTGGTCAATCCGCACGTAGGGACCTAGTAGTTCCGCCAGATAGGGTACGATGCCGGGATGGTCCATGAGCCGCTGTGTCGCCGCGCCCCACCGGGACACGTCGCTAACGCGTCGAATGCCCCGCTCGTCGTATGCGCCAGGCCAAGCCCTGTCGGCCAACGCGTTAACCTCGTCTACTTCGTCTTGATTCAGCACGCCCTTGACCACTAGGTATCCCTCAAGGTCGAACATAAATTTTTCTTCTGGCGTCAAACTAGGCCCTCCTCTGTTGGGGTAAGTGCCCATAACAAGGTGTAAAATCGACCCGCTAGCAAGCTTGCACAGAGACGCTTTTTATCGTACTTATTGGCGCCCGACAGATAAATATGCCACTTCAGAGTAAAGGAACAACACCATGGCAGCTACATATCGCGTTGGCGTAATTGCCTCTGGCCGCATCGCGCGCGAACACGGCCGCGGCTGGGCCGAGTGCGAACACACCGAAATCGTCGCTATTGCCGACGCCCACCCAGAAGCGCTCTCTAGCTACGCCAGCGACTTTAACGTTAAGACCCAATATCTCGACTACCGAGAGATGCTCGACAAGGAGGACCTCGACATCATCAGCGTGTGCTCGTGGGATCCGCAGCACGCCGAGATGAGCATCGCCGCCTGCGCGCGACACCCCAAGGCCGTTCTATGTGAGAAACCGATGGCCATTTCCCTGGGAGAAGCAGATGCCATGATCATTGCAGCACAGCGCAACGATGTAAAGCTGGCCATCGGCCATCAGCGCCGCTTTTACTCGTCGTGGCGCGAGGCCAGACGCATGATTACTGACGGCGCCATCGGAAAACCCAAGCGACTCTGGTCGGCCATCCGCGCAGGCATGATGAACACCGGCACGCACTGCATCGATTTTCAACTTTACGCGCTGGGCGATCCCAAAGTCGAATGGGTCATGGGCTCGGTAGAACGCCATACCGATCACTACGTGTTCGGACACCGAGTCGAAGACCGCTGCGCCGGCATCATCGGCTATGAGGGCGGCATTGAAGGCGTAATTGAAAACGAGATGAACGACACGTACGAAGTGGGTGCCCATATATACGGGGAAGAGGGTATGATCGTCGTGAACGACAACAGCCTGCGCTATATGAACGCCGCTTCAAACGGCTGGAGCGTATTTGAACCCACGGACAAGTCTGAGCACGGCTACGGCAACGCCTTTGTCGACCAAGCCTACGGAATTTGCCGCTGGATTGAGGGCGATTTTGAAGACTACTACGGCAAGGCCGAACACGGACGTGCCGCTACGGAAATCATGATGGCCGTGTACGAGTCGGCCCGCGTGCACGAACGTGTGCGCTTCCCGCTACAGACGCGCGCCAATCCGTTGGACGTGGCGGTTGAAGAAGGCGTCATACCCGTCACGCGCCCCGGCGTCTGGGACGAGCGATCTTTCCTCGTGCGCGGCGAGGGTATGAGCTGGATTGGCAAACAAAAGTAGGGGCCGAAAGTGACCGAGCTAACAATAACAGAAATGGAGAGGGCGCACGGCCATCTCGAGGATGCACGTCTAGCGATGGCCGTACGCGCCGTGCGCGAAGAGGGCTTTGTCATACTGCACGACGCCATTGATCCAGCGCACATAGCAATGCTGCGCGAACGCATGCTGGCAGACGCAGTAAAGATAGCAGCGCTCGATCAAGTTCCCTATCAGTTTAAAACCGGCCATCTGCAGCAGGATCCCCCACCCTTCCCACCCTACCTGTATCGCGACGTATTAGTGAACGCCTTTGCCATCGACGTCACGCATGCCCTACTAGGCGATGGGGTCAAAAATGCCTTTTACAGCGGCAACTGCTGCCTGCCCAACGACAATCGCCAACCGCTGCATGGCGACATTGGGCACCTGTGGACCGGACTACAAAAAGCGCATCCAGCACACGCGCTCGTATTAAACGTACCGGTAGTAGATATGACGGCAGAAAACGGCAGCACCGAGTTGTGGCCTGGCACCCACCTCAACACCACGCACACCATGAGCAATGGAGATATTAAAATACCTGATGAAGTAATAGAAAGCGTACGCGCACAAGTCCAGCCACTGCAGCCGAGTGTACCAGCGGGCAGCCTGTTGGTTCGCGATATGCGCCTGTGGCACTGCGGCATGCCCAACTACACAAAAACAGCGCGGCCTATGATCGCTATGATCCACTGGCCACGCTGGTATCGTACGAACAAAAAGATGCGCTTTTCTAAAGGGTCTGAAGCCCTTTTTATAGATCAACGCCTACATACTGAAGCAGTGTTTGTTGATGGACCGATCGACTATATCAGGTGCAATATTTCTTACGATTACGTAAAGTGAATCACTCTTTTAAAAAAGATTGTAGGCTCACAGTACAATGCGTCTGCATTCCACGTAGTATCGTTTCTCTTCCGCTTCACCTAGCGAGAACGTCTTACGTGGCAGAGCCCCCTCCAACGCAATCGTTTGAAAAAAGTCATACTTATCCAGCGCCGGTAGATAAAAACCTGTGCCCTGCGGCGTAGTCGCAAGTTTCTCCAGCGACGCTTCACCGTGTATATAGTCGACCTTGGCCAGCGGATAACCTTCGATAAAATTATCTATAAACTCCTGCAGCGCACCTGCTACCAACTGTATGTTGGGATCGCCAATCCGCATCCAGCCACGCCGCTGACCGCTGCAAAAACCGATGGTGTGACCGGACGCTTGTTCATCCACATCATTATCGTCTCCACGGAAGGCCCAGCTAAAGTCTTGCGCGGCAAAAAACGAGGCAGCCGCAACCATCAGTTCCTCGACATCAACGCCGAAAACGATGCGGTGGATGGGTTCAAATTCTAGGCCCTCGTCGTGGATGTTAACTAACTCCACTAGCGCATAGCGCGCCGGATGGTCAAGCACGCTATCTGGGCTAGGAGCTTCGGCTTTAATCTGTTCCCACACGGCTTTGGCCGTTGCGAACGAATGGTTTCCATCTCCCATGGCATAGAGAAAAGAAGGCTCGCCCCGCTTGAGCGCAGCCAGGCTAGTGGCAACATGCTGAATGGAAGCTGCATCACCGATGTGAAAACCGCGTACGTGGCCGCCGTCTAACATGAGCTCACCGTCGTAAACAGATGGACGTTCCTCGGCGAAAAGGGGTTCGATAACCGTGCGCTTCGGGTCATCAATTAAAACCATGATGTGCGGCACTTCAATGCGCGCACGCTGACGCACTTCAATGCGCGGCGGCAGGCGGCCTAGCACTGTGCCCTCCGTAGTCCGAATCAACTCTTGCGCCCCGTCTCGGTAGTCGTAGTGCTCCAAATCGAGGGCTACCATTAAGCCGCGCCTGACGACCCCGCGCTTCATAGTGCGCTCTACTGAAACAAATCCTGGCGGCAGCTCGCGCAACACGCCACCTTCTGCATACTCTTCCATGCACGCGTTAATGGAATCGACTACTGCATCACGATCGGCAGTCTCTAAATGTACCTCAGGAAAGATAAGCGACAGCGTAGACGACGCCTGGCCGATACGCTTTTCCACCCTTTCCCAATACTCGGGCTCCGACGTGTACTGGTCGCAGGCGATAACGGCCCACGATGTCAGGGGCACGTCTTCTCTTGGCAGTAAGATCGTCGGCACGTGGAGCGCCGCTTCGGGAAATTCGGTTTGCATCAGTCTATCCTATCAACGGCTGCGCCCAGCCCACAAATTGTGGAAAAATGATCTCTGGTTCCTCAAGCTCGGGATGCCAGCGCTTTTCATGCTCGAACATAATCCAACCATCGTAGCCATTCTCTTTCAGCAGAGCAATCGCATCGGATAGAGGCAACTGACCTGTGCCCGGTGCGACGTATCGCCAGCCATCTTCCATCGCCTGCGAATGATTAACATCATGGACGGCATCTTTGACGTGCGTATAAAAAGTCCGCGGCCCGACGGCAGCGTAGGACTGTGCAGGCGTTTCACCACCAACGCGCGCCGTGTGACCCATGTCCCATAGTACGCCGAAAGCCGGATCACCAATGCGGTCTAGCAACAACGCGCAGTCAGCAGCGCGAATCCACTCATCGTGCGTTTCAAAAACCCACCGCACTTGGCGTGCACCGTCCAGTTTTAGTATGTGCTCGACGGTATTGCATCCGATATCTGCTAAGGATTTTTTTGAATGCATCCCGCTGTCACCACCGCCAAATACGCGCACTTGTTGACAGTCTAAAGCGGACGCCGCTGCTATGGTCCGCCGCGCTTCATCGAGGTTTTCTTCTAATTTTTCAGGCACACAAACGCGAATGCTGGAACTGATGCCCGAAACGCACAACCCTGCATCTTCAATCTTTCGACGCGTCAGACCAACTTCGGTGGTAAAATCCGACAGCTGCGTTACGTCGAGCACGTCCCGTATACCACGGAAGTCAATGCCATCCAAACCGTAAGCGCTACAGCGGGCTATGATCTCGTTTAGGCTCCAATTGGGACAGCCCAGAGTCGTAATGCTCAGCTTCATATGCACGGACTCACTGCATTGCTGTATGTCTGGTCGAACAGCATGGCCTCTCCTCTCATATCGTACGGACTTTTTACACTCGCTCAATACTATCACATGAAGCGCGCGTTGGCCAGAGAAGATAACTTGCCCTGTCTCCACAGAACCGCCTACACGCCTGCAGCCTATGGCATGCAAGCGCTCAGAAGAGACCAGGAATTACAAATGCTTATGCGTGAGATATTTGACCTTTGTCAATGATGGGATTTTGAGCCGCGTTGTTCATGGGATTGACCGTACATAGAAGGGAGGCCGTGGGTGCTTGGCCTACAATCCTCATAACCACCCCACAAGAGAGCATAACCAAAAATGGTCCCCAAAAAGGACTTAATGCAAAAATATCATTTATCTTTATGAGATAAAATTTAGTGGCCAAGATAATACTATTTGTAACAAATTGTAGCAAAAAAAGCCTTTTAATACGCACAATTTCACCTGTAATACCACTAGCAAATATTGTCCTGTGTATTGTCCCATATTGGTACGCGAATATCTCAAAAGTGCGAACTTACGTGAACATATTCTTCCTTTTATCGGCTGTTATCGCCATAGCATCGTATCAGTTCGGCCAAGATAACGACGAGCAGACCAGGCCTCAACCGCCCTTGTTGCATCGCTCTTACACCCATTTGAAAAACCAGACGCACCTCCAGCTGGCCTTCGGTTCGTGCCTAAACCAGGAGGAAGACGCGCCGATCTTTGAGGCGATCAAAAGCGCCCAACCCGACCTGTTTCTCATGGTAGGCGACAATGCATACGCCGACATTTACCGAGATGACGTAACCCGCATGCGCTTGGCGTATAATGACTTAGGCGGACTGTTGGCTTCCCAGCACTTATCGTTTCCCATTGAGGCCGTTTGGGACGACCATGACTACGGAACTAACGACGGAGGCCGCAACTGGAAACACAAAAAAGCCGCAGAGCAAATTTTCTTGGATTTTTGGCAAGTGCCGCCAGGCGACGAACGCCGTCAGCACCCCGGTGTATACTTTCAGCAACGGCTAAAATTAGACGGTGCTGAAGTCCAAATTATCTACCTTGACACGCGCTATTTTCGATCGGATCTAAAAGAGACCGACAGTCGGGAGCCGGGCAAGGAGCGCTATGTCCCCACCGATGATCCCAAAGCAACAATGCTAGGTGCAGCGCAGTGGACGTGGCTCGAAGCGCACTTTGCGACGCCAGCCGACTATCGCCTCTTAGTGTCGTCCGTGCAGTTTATCGCCGTTGGCCATGGCTGGGAAGGGTGGAAGAATATGCCAAGTGAACGCCAGCGCCTGCTCAATCTGCTGGACGAGTACAGCATTGAAGATCTCGTCATTCTCTCAGGAGACCGCCATCGCGGCGCACTATACGCCGCCGAAACGGATGGGGGAAGACGCGTGCTAGAAATCACCGCTAGCCCGCTTAACAGAGGCGTCTTGCGCGAGGAAGAAGACGGGCCGTTTCGCATCGGGTCTACCTTCACCCAAAACAACTTTGGCGTCGTTTCTATCGACACCCCGACGGGGCAAATAGTTCTTTCTCTCAACGACACGGACGGTCTGTTGCTCAATCAATATGTAGCCCAGCATGGAGAGTAAGAACTCGCTCTGAATCCATCAGAGCCGAAACACCCACTACAGAAAAAGACTCCGCGTGCCGATAAGACAAGTAGGGAATTTAGATCCCTTGTCAGAAAGCATATTATGGATTCCATAAGCGGTTCGACCGAATCACTCGTCAATCTGGGCACAAGCATGCAGGACGCCCAACTTAAAAACGCGCTATCTGTGCGTACATTTAAGAAGGGGCTCGACACACAAACCGAAGCTGCTATCAGACTAATCGAATCTATTCCCGCTGCCGCACCCAACACGGCGCAGACCGGCCAACAGATCGACCGAGTAGCCTAGCGACAATCTCTACCCTGGTTACCCTCAGCGAGTTATGTGTCCTTCTACGTAACGCTTGAGCATTTCTCGGCTGACGCGCCACGTGTCGCCAAACTGAATCGCCCCCGGCAGCTTCCCCATCTCAATCCAGCGATAAATCGTCGCACGCCCCACGTTGAGCAGTTCCTGCGCCTGACGCACGGTGAGGAAGTCTGGGTACTGGTCCCAGCACTTTAGATCTTTTCTCATACTCTTTATCTCTCTAATGCCCGTTATTGCCTGTTTAACGCCCTAAAATAGCTCCTGCAGACCTTCACTATCCATCATCCACTCCCAAAGACCTGTTATCGTTTGATCGCTTCAGAATCGATATGAGAGCCATGTAGATATCTTGTGTGTACAACAAGCACATGTATATATGATAATAAATGAGTATGTTTTTTACAGTATATTTTCACCGTTTCTTATTTTATTCGCGCACGCGGACGCGCACGTTCTATATATATGTGCAAGATATATATGCAAA
>CEVF01071989.1_pt1 | contig 11546 bp, 9 predicted proteins | sample 356441 | NCBI WGS metagenome assembly CEVF01 (sample SAMEA2622765, study PRJEB7988) | marine metagenome | biome: marine biome (ENVO:00000447); feature: surface water layer (ENVO:00002042); material: "saline water (ENVO:00002010), including plankton (ENVO:xxxxxxxx)" | depth 5 m
CACGGTTCTCCTTCAAGAGCTTCCTCGGGACCTACATCATCTCCGTTCTCCCTTCTTATCCTGCCGCCGGAGCCTAGAACGTCGAACGGGATGTGAAAACCACAATCCCTTACCGTTAAAGGATGCCTAGGGATTATATCCATCCCCTTCAGATCGATTCCAGCAGAAATAGCGAGTGCCGAGCCGGTTCCTGATCCATCGCTGGGTTTTGACCAAAGTCCCTGATGTCCTTCGGTCGCTAGGATAACTGCCTTGGTCTGAATAGCGTCTATTCTTCCAGTGGGGACATCTAGAATCACAACCCCCCGAACCTGTGAGTTGTCCGAGACTATCCTAAGAGGAATCGAGTCGGCGTTTCTCTGGATTCCTCTCTTGATAGCCTGTTCTTCGAGTACCCGCGTCACCTCCCTAACAGTTGCGTCCCCGCAACCCGTTAGCCTGGGTGTTTTGTGCCCTGGTGCTGCAGATGCATATGGAAGCCCCCCTTCTCTGCGCCTTAGGGCCAATCCCCATCTCTCTAGTTCAGCTAAAGTCTCCACTCCTTGTTTACATGTCCTGGATACAACCCTTTCGTCACATGTTTCGCCACCCAGAGCTAGAGTGTCCTCTTCATGGGATTTTGAGTCCATTTCATCTATTGAGGCTGCTAATCCGGCTACTGGGTGAGAGCCCGAGGCAGAGCCGATTCCAAACTCATCAATCATGAGTGGTACCGTTCCTCCATCAGCGCATGCTATCGCTGCGCGCAGGGCTGCTGGGCCCGAACCGATGATGACAACTTCCCTGGACTCCATCTCTCTCTTTACCCCAGAGCTCTCGGTCACAAGAACGTGACGCTGTGAGAAATTCCCCAGTTTATTTCAATCTGCAACGGAAATAGCGATTCTGCGTACTGCAACTGCTGCATCGAGCATCTTCTCTGTGGCTCCTTCTGGATTGAATCCGGAGGAGAGGGTTGTTTGGACCACGAACGCTGAGAGTGTCTCACCTGTGGGCCCCCTCATGTTAACCTGAACTGGCTTAGGGCCTGTTGACCCCGTGGGCCATGCTAGACCTATCCATAGGACCAGGCTGTTGTCAATCAGTCTTGCGAGCACGTCTACTATATCGTTTCCTTCTTCTCCTATTTTTGCAGGTTTCTTGGGCTGCCTAGATACTGGAGGATTCAATCTCAGCGTCTGCTGGTGGGGTTCCCCGTCAGCAGCAATGATGTCTACCTCTATCTGAGATTCACGTCCAGAGTGGTTATGGATCATCACGAACAGATCCCCCTGGCCTTGGGAGCATCTAGGGGGGATGTCCAGATCGAGTCGCCATGGGCTCTCGATAAGTGAGGCATGCCCCCTCAATGCAGCATCCTCGAGCCTATCTATCAGTCTGAACAGCCCTGGTTGCCATGCTCTAGTGTGTGCCATTAGTCTTCTGAGTGTCCTGTAGCAGAACTTTGACTCGTTATTGTTTAGATCATCTATTGCGGCAACCCTGAAGACCCTCTTGGACTCGGATATCAGTCTGCTGTCATCAAGGAGACCTAGGTGATTCAGATGTAGTACTCTGAGTAGGTGCTCTACCGCAGATTCAGGAGTTTGGTTTGATCTGACCTTATTTTCTAGGCCAACGACCCAATCGTCCCATGCCCCCGCTGTTTCCGGATCTAAATGTGCGACTACCAAATCAGTAAGGGCTCTCTTCAGAGTGCTTTGATGGAGAGTTGGGGCGTGCATGGATAGCAACGGGAAGTCTGAGTCTGTCATTGGGATTCGACGTTCTAACTGAAGTGTGTTGATAATAGAGATTGATCCTAGGAATATAGCCAATCCGAAGAGTATTGACGCCAGAATTGTTCCTGTCTGGAAGTTATCCTCAGAATTGAGTGCTCCTGCTGCAAGTAACGCACATATCAGTCTGGTTCTCTCTCTAAGTGTTCTCTCTTGGAGCGTGTTTAGGATTCTCTCAACACCGGGATAGGCTTCCATGGATCTAGTACGTCCAATTTTCAACTGTAGTCGGTCTCTAGCAGACATCTGGGCGAAGGAAGAGGCCAGCATAGTAGGGAAGAAAAGAACGGCCTGAAATGCGAAAAGTGCAACACCGACGTACACTAACTCCCCTCCACGACCAGATGCTAGGACTAACGTAGCCAATACAGCAGCGAACGATACGGATATTCTGACGAGGCCGCTCCACCGTATATTGGCAATTTTGGTCCAGAATACTCTCTGAGAGTCTCTGATTCGAACTCTGCGTTCCAGAGCGGACTCAGGGGAGCCGGGTAGGTCGTCTTCGCCGTAGGGGTTTGGCAGGTCAGACATATTGCTCGCCATGTGTTACCCAGAAGCCTCCCCTGCTTCATGGCATCGGATGGTTCTGCCAAGAGTGCTCGTTTTTGGGGCAGATTTCTTCAGGAGTGCGTGTTCGCAAGAGCGGGCGTGTAGCATAGCCTGGATAATGCACCGGCCTCCTAAGCCGGGGACCGCGGGTTCGAATCCTGCCGCGCCCGCCACGATTACATCGAAAGTCCGTGCTTCTTCCCCGCGATGGCAGTTCGATGCAGGAATCTCTCGAAGTGAATCCTAGGATACGTGGATCTCTGTAGTCCTACATCGCATTCCGACAATGCATCCAGAATCTCATACCTTAGTGACTGGGGGACGCTGAGCCTCCTTCCGATTATGACAGAATGGATCTGGGAGACGAGGTCGGTGGAATCTAGGCCATGATTATTCATCAGGTTGTCAACTTCTGCCATTGCTCCTGATAGTACTTTCTTATTCCTTCCTCGTTGATTTTCCCACTTCCATTCGACTACCTTGCCTCGAATAGCCAGTTCTACTAGTCTCCTCCCTGCTTGAAGTGTTGATGCCTGAACCATCTTATGAACTGCCGATCGATCTGAAGCAAGCCCCCTGGAATCTAGCATCTCCAGTGTGAAGACAGCCTTCTTTAGATTGCCATCGGAAATGTAAGATATATCCTCCAGTACTCCTTCTGCCGGTATGCATTCGTTTTTCTCAGCTATTTGTAATAGAGTAGTGGTGATTGTTTCTCTGTCGGTAGATGGGATCCTAATCATTTGACTGCGTGATCGTAGTGCGTCTATGATTCTGGATGGGGCCCGGGCTACGAGTACGAATCTGGAAGCGCCTCCTACCGTCTCCATCATCCTCCTGAGATATGCTTGGCGAATATGTCCCAGGTAATCGGCGTCCTCAATTACTATCAGACGGCTGACAGGAATCATTCCATCGTGCACTTCGGTCTCGGAACCTGCTGGAGCAAAGCTTTCATCTGGATATAGGGAGATTCCTCTATCGAAAGCATCCAGGCTGGTCCTTCCTGCCAAGGTGTCCCTCTCTGTCCCACTGGGTCGCAGAAACTCTTCGAAAGAGGACATTGCTCCCCTCTGCCTCACTAAATCTCGTGCTTGAAGGATGTGCGTCGTAGACTTCCATCCGGGTCCCAGAAGCTGTCTGGCGAAAAGACGCCAAGATGCGGTCTTACCTACGCCCGCTGGTCCGGTGATTAGTAAGTGAGGCGGATCCATCGAGATGCTACTGGAAGTGAGTGTCTGACGAACGTTCGCCGGGACTGCTAGTTCATCGAAACTGGTCGGGGCCTCCGTCTCAAGCCAGCTTGCCATATACTAATGGGAGAGAGGCGGGTCTTGAACTCCGCGATTGTCACTCGGCTTTCAGAACCTTGGCCATGCCATCTTTTCGTGGCTTGACGAAGATTCGGTATCCGCACTTGTGACAGGATCTACCAGTGGAGTCTGCCTCGGCCCACGACATGTGTCCGCAGTTAACGCATTTGTATCGAATCTCTAGGGGGTCCATGGGAGCGTTGCAGTGGTTGCAGTGTTCCTCGGATGTAGGGTTATACTGCCTCTTATCGGTCCTGTTGCAGTTTCTGCATTTATGTAGGATCTCCTTGCCGCCCTTCATTGCTACCAAGCCGGCGACCTGCCGGGCCTTCTTCAATCTGTCCTATGCAGATTTCGCAGATTTGCAAATCTCGACGAAGTTTTCGAATATATTCGACCCGAACTCAGTATCATTTACTTCGGGGTGGAACTGGAGACCGAATCTATCTAATTCTTCGTTCTGCATTGCCTGCACTCTGCAGGACTCGCTTTCGGCGATCACAGTGAAGCCTGGTGGAGTCGTGGTTACCTCATCATTATGGCTCTCCCAAACCGTTTGGTGAGATGGTGTGCCTCGGAACAGAGGGCCGCCATCCCCTACTAGGGAAATGGTTGCTGCACCGAACTCTGGCTTAGGGGCCTCGCCCGCATTCCCTCCATAGTGTCTAGCCATGAATTGGTGGCCAGCGCATATCCCTAGGATCGGAACTTCTAGAGAGAGGTATTCTGCACAGTTTCCCAACTTCCCGGTTAGGCCTACTCTGGCCGCTCCTCCTGATAGAATTAAGCCGTCTAATTCTCGTATTTCTGATACCGGAACATCGTTCGGGAGAATTTGTGTATCTACGCCCAGATATCGAAGCATTCGCCACTCTCTGTGGGTCCACTGACCGCCATTGTCTATCACGTCGATGACTACAGGGGCTCCTTCCATGCATAGCCTGTGGACGGTTGGGCCATCAATGATGCCCCCTCAAACCTTGAAAAAGGAAGGCTATCTCGTTGGAGAGCCGGCCCCGATGGTGTAGTGGCCTATCATGCAGCCCTGTCGAGGCTGCGACCCGGGTTCAAATCCCGGTCGGGGCGCCAATGAATCGTCAGTTAGGGTGGTTTCCGTGCAGTCTCTGCTTGGCCCAATCGCTCAACTTCTCTCTCTCTATTTTAGCTTCATGACCTGCATCTACCGGAAACTGCCCTCCATACTGGAGGAAAGTGAGTTCACCATCATAGCCCAGTAAATGACAGGCTCGTTTCTCCTCTTCTTTCAGTCTCTTTTCCGTTTCATTCCAGGGAGCCTTGTCTTTTTCAACCAGAATCACGGGCCAATGGTTACGCGGACCCTCCACCAAAGCAGTTCTAATCCCGAGGCTATGATTGAAGATCTCCTCTATCTGTTTGGTGTGTAGAGTGAAGCCGTCTTTCGATCTAACTCTGTGAGCCTTCCTACCGACTATCCAAACTCTACCATGCTCGTCTAAGTATCCCAAATCCCCGGTTCGATGCCAATTAGTTCCATCCAGTGAGTCGTGAGCGGTCGTCTTTCGGCCTCCGAACTCTATTTCATCCTGCCCAATAAGAGAAGAATATACTGCTGGGCCCATGACCGAGATTTCTCCTATGTTACCAGGTCCAGAACCCGGGACTTCTGACGCAATGGAAGGGTCAAACTGTTCATTGTTGTCCTCGAAAGAAAGCACCCTAATCCTAATGCCCTCCACTGGTTCTCCCAGACAGAATCCCATTCCAGATTTGGTTTTTGTGTAAGTATCTATGATGGTGCTAGCCTTGGCATAGCAGAGGGGAAATCCCTCAGTAGCCCCGTAAACAAGATGGAATCCTCCACGGGTTGGTCTCTCTTCTGATAGGTGACTTTCAATCGTACTGACGAAACCAGCAGAAATCGTTTCCCCTCCAACGTAAATCCGTGTTAGGGATTTCAGCATTGCCCGTAGTTGATGATGTGATTCCCCGTGGCTTTCCAAGAATTTTGCCAGATGGATTGCCGACGGAGGGGACAGGAATGCTGCCGTCGCTCCCCAATTAGAGATGGTTTCGACTATTTCCTGCCCTGTGACATTTCTAGGTTTAGCAATTATTGACACGGATGAGATTCCAATCAGAGGATGGATGATTAGCGTACCAGATCTTCCGAAGAAGACGTCATCAGACGTAATTCCCTCCGATTCGAGAGTGCGGAGGAGAGAATGTAACATCCCATGAGAGTATATCACTCCCTTCGGTGGCCCGGTGCTTCCTGTTGTGTACCTAACAAAGGCCGGGACGTCGGTCCAGTCAATTTCTTTTTTCGAGATAAAATCTGACTCGTTGCTAGGATTGGAGTAGGATTCCCTTAGATTTCGGATGTTTATTGTCCTCAACTTTCTGGGTCCGAGGCGGAGAATCCTGCGAATTGCGAGCAAAGTCCCGCTTCCGATTACCCCCTCTGGTCCAGCTCTTTTCAGAACTTTTCTTAGCTGCGCTCTTCCTTTCCGCTTCGTGATTTGGATGGGAGGTAACAGGAGAGGGACTGCCCCCGTCTTGAGCATTGCATACATCAGTACGACGAAATCGGTACTAGGACGTGATAGTACGAGTGTTACTAGACCGTCCTTGAAACCTCTGTTCGATAGATAGCGAGCTGCTCTATCGCTCTTTTGATCGAGTTCTCTGAAAGAGATACTGTCTGTTTTGTTCTTCTTTCCTTTCCTTATGAATGCAAATGCTATCTTATCAGGAATTTCTTCTGACTTGCTAGAAAGTTTGTCTAGGATGTTGTTCAAACTAGTCCTCCCGAGGTGCAATCCAAGCCTGGAAAGAGCATAGTCTTAGTTTGCTACTGTAATCTCTCTTTATTTTCAGATTTGGAGCCGGGGACCCTCCCAGTGAGTCAGGTAGATCTCTACTAATGGATCGGTTGGCGTGCTCGATTTCGTTCTCTGGAACAATAACCCTGCCCCTCACCATAGATGGAGTCTCTCGGTCAAGCAAGGGCACGAGAGAGTCTAGAATATCGAGTGTTCTATGTGGGAGGTTTACTATGAGCAGGTCCCACCTACCAGTAAACTCCGGATTTGTTTGTAGTTGCATGGCATCAGCGACTCCGATTATGCGGTCTTCGAAAATCCTTGAAATCGGGGCGGGTTCCATCGGATAACTCCTACCGTCCCATCTGCGGAGGTTATCCATCAGGAGCTCCACTGCATGGGGATTCAGATCGGATGCCAGCACCTCGCTGACTAGGCCCGGTTCCGAAAGCAGAATTGCTAGTGAAGGGCCTACTCCACAAAATGGATCGCAGACCCTTAACGGTCTTCCTAGTAGTTCTCTGAGTTCTCTGGCCAGAGTGAGAGTTTCGAGTCTCTCGGACTGGAGTTTGGTCGAGAAGTACGCCTTTCTTGGATCGCAAGCGATGGATTTCCCAGACTCTCGGACCAAGACCCGAGTGCTGCTCACGGAGTCTGGAATTGCCTCGGTAACTATCGCGCCATCGACTCTGGCACCAATCGGGGTTAGCTTGCGTATCCTTAGCTCGCCCTGGACGCCTTCGTCGTTTAGGACTAGTCTGATGTGAGGATGGGAAAGGAGTTTGGCCTCGGCGATTTGGGCAGAGAACCTATCCAATTCATCCTCGATTCTTACTATCATCATATCCGAAATGAACTCATGTGAAGAAGGCCATGCTTCGCCATGAGTCGCAATCACCTCTGGACCCAAAAGATTCGTGAGATGATTCCACCAATCGGAATCTATTCTATTGTCGGGCTGACCCTCATGGACTTCTGTCTCGTATTTGTCAAAGGGTGCTGGGAGTGCGATTGGAGATCCAGGATCGATGGGGACCAAGCGGAATTCTGCATCGTCCTTCGAGAAAACCCTCATGTCAGAAGCTAGCCATTCCCTCTCTCTGAGTAGACTCAGGATCCTCTCCACATCTCGATTTGGGACCCTCAGGTGACGCATCACGTTGATGAGCCGATAGGCGCCATGGCTTGACAATGACGGAGAGGTGGGCCACATGATCAAGAGCATCCTAATCTCGCCGATAAAACGAAACCTGCTCACAAAGAAGATGTTCAGGGTAGCTAAGGAGATGTCCGAGACCAAGGGGAAGAAGCTGATGGTGATTGGTGACCCTTGTAGCGGGAACTACTTCCAATTCATGTCCAGCATGTTCCCTAACTGTGAGCACGGGGATGTTACTGTAGACCTGTATGGCTGTGATAAATGCGATAGGATGGACATCAATGATATGTCGGCCTGGGAGGAGTTCGATGATGGTGAGTTCGTGGTGATGGAGACAGGAGTTCTAGGATTTTCGAAGGACATTGGGGCGGTGCTTTCCCAAATCAGGAGGGTCTCCGGGGGAGACTTCCTTTCTGCGGGGGGGAACAGGGGCTTCCTTTGGGAGATGTTCCTTTACAAGACCTACAGTAAGGAGTTGATTTACTCGATGGACCCCTTCGACTCGCGTGTGGATGATCATTACTCGGGAATTCTGTTGGGTCGAAATGGCTCCTTTCGCATGAAGTTCTGAGTCACATTATATTGATGTGCATGAGAGCATAGGGAAGGGGGATGGCAACTGATGAGGTTCCTGCCGGGCTATGGCTAATCGGTATCGGTCCAGGGGATCTGGAACACATGACTGAAAGGGCTCGGAGTGTGGCACGGGGGTGCAAAAAGAGGTACTTGGAGGGATACACCGCAGTTCTGCCAACCGATCAGGAGGCTCTGCTGGAGAGCGTGGTAGGGCCCTGGGAGAGGCTGATGCGACCGTCTGTGGAAAGTCCTGAGGCTCTACTGGACGAGTCCCGGAACGACTCAGTGGCCCTTATGGTCGTTGGAGACCCGATGCAAGCTACTACGCACATAGATTTAGAGGCTAGATGCATAGAGGAGGGGATTGGTTTCGAAGTAATCCCTGGGATGTCTGCCACCTCGCTCGCCGTCTCTCTATCTGGACTTCAATCTTACAAGTTCGGAAGGCAGGTCACACTGCCATATCCATACGGAGATTACCTTGCCACGTCTCCACTAAAAATGATTCTGAGGAATTTGGAAAGTGGCTTGCATACGCTGGTTCTTCTAGATCTAGATCCGACGGGGATGGGTTCTAACCTTCCAACCCCCATGAGTCCCTCGCAAGCCATTTCCGCCCTCGAGGGGATGGAAGAGAAGTGGTTGGAAGAGGGAGATAGTATAGAGTGGGTAAACAAAAGCGTCTTGGCAGTCAATGGGTGGGAGGGAATGCTTCTGAGTGATGTTGGAACTAAGGGGCAGAGAGTCCTCTCTGGGAGTCTTCAGGAAATCTCAAAGATTCAGGGAGGTTGGGTACACTCCCTCATAATACCGTCGGAAATGAGCGATAACGAAAGAGAGGCTTTCTGCAGAAGGGGAACGATGTAGGGCCCCGACGAACTCAAGTCTGGGATGCCTTTCGGTAGAATGGATATCATGGCCAAGCCTCCCGCAGAAGTTCGTTTCCCGGGTGACAGGAGCCGTAGGAAGAGAGTGAGGGTAAGGGGGATTAAACAGGCTTCGAGAGAAATCCAGCAGAGGCTCGAGAGAAGTCTGGACGCACTGCTGGAAAACCCAGAGAGTTTCCTTCCAGAGATACTCGGGGAGTTGGGGAAGGTCTCCCTCTTCGGGAGTAAGGACCCCATGGCGTTGACGTTGCACGAGCTCAAAGCTGTCTCCTCAAAAAGAAACGATATCAGGTGGCTGAAGAAGAGGATGTCCAAAAGAAGCGGGGGGGATGTATCCCGTTCCCTTGCTGGGAGTCTGGTAGCAGCATCTGAGGAGGATTTGACAACGGTCTCCGTATTCAAGAGCGACGTCTATGGTAACGCTAGCTACCTAAAGAGAGGAAGCGGTAGGCCTGGCCATCTTGTGGGTATACAGAACTTCAACCACCCCCGGCTGAGGCTTTTGGTCTGGGATGACCACGCCAAGGCTGGTCAGTACTTCTTCTCGTGGGATGGGGGTTTCGTGTTCACTGGATTTGAGCCGGCTCCTCCGTCCGAGTGGGTGCAGTGGACGCTTGGGAACACTTCATTGGATCTACAGGGAGATTCTTGCAAGTGGTCTTCGGGACTGGACGAAGAGACAGTTGCCTCGGAGTCAGGGACGGCTGATGGCTGGCTGAAGCTCGAGTTCTCCGATGGAACCAGGGTAGGTCTCTCCCCTGCAGCGCTGGCCAAGACAGAAGAGCCCGTGGCAAGGAGCATGGCTGTGTCGATGATGCCTCCCAATAAACTCGGCGAGGTCTGCGAGGCGGCTTGGATATGGAGGCCAGAGGGGTGGCCTGAGGACAGAGCTCTACCCGAAGAGGGTCTTGAGAGAGTGGATGAAGTGCTGAATACCTGGCTCAAGATGTCGTTGGAGGACAATGCGGTAGCAAGGGCGTGTAGGTACAGTATTCTGAACTCTATTACCGATGGATTCGTCGTTGGTAGTAACTGGTTCTCCGATAATGATGGAGAGGAGTTCCTTGAACACATGAGTGGGACGGAGGACGAGCGCCGGGCGCTCTCCTGTGTACTTGATTCGTTAGACGATGGAATTCACGTCAGGTCGGATGGCGTCGTAGTGAGCCTGGATGAAAAGGTCGTGAGGCTCGAAGATTCGTCATGCCACCCTGTTCTGGTTTCACTCTGGGAAGAGCACGGTGAAACAATCCTGGAGGATTTGTTCGGGCTGGTAGGAGAGGAGGCGGAGAGGGTTCACTCAAGACAGTCGAAGAGGAAACAGGGGTTCGGAGCTTTTCTACGAGAGTTAAGCGAGTCGCTGAGCACTGCAATGAAGCTAGATAGGCTTCCTTGGGAGAGCGGAACTCTCCCTGGCCCTCTATCATTCGCAGACGAGTTGGTGCGGAAGGCCGCTGATGATGGGGTCGCCTCCACTGTCTCCATGGCTAGGAAGGGTAGAGGTTTGGAGTCATCCATGGGCTGGGCATGGTTGGTAGTCCACGAAAAGACGGAGTCGGATGCATGGAGATTCGATGAGGAGAGCCGCGACAAGGGGGGCGACTGGGTCCCAGCGCTGAGGGCGCTCTGGGACGCAGCTCAGGCGCTTCTGCTTGAAGACGATCTTGAGGCAGAGTCAGACTATCGCTCTGCTATGGAGTGGTTGGCTGAGGTAAGCGGGTCTGGCTCGTTGCCATAGGCTGAGTATCCCGGATTCAGCGTTAGAATGCCTCCGGGAACAGCTCATAAGCCTGGTAAATGAAACCAGCAGAGAATCCGATCATGCCCAGACCGCAAATTTCCAATGCAATTTTGTATACCCTTGGCGACATAGAACCACGTGTCCTATCGAAGATGAGGGCTATAACCATCTTTACGATGATAATCGTTACCAGGAATGATAGTGCGTAGGCCACAGGAGCCACAGGCTCCTCGTCTGCTGCTGACGCCATCAGAGGGCCGCCGATTAGGAACCAGAACACATACACATTCGGATTCAGAAGATTCGTAATCACCCCCCTGCTGAATGATCCAGTGACCTCCTGCTGTCCGATATCAGAATCAGGTGGTTCTATTCTGAAGCAATCGATACCGAACCAGAGTAGGAAACAAGCTCCCAGCATGGAAATCGTGAACATAAGACTAGGCTGATCGGCGACCCATCCTGACAGCAGTACGCTGATCACGATTAAGGGACCATCCGTGAATATTGGAGCTGATGCGGCCCTTGCACCTGCGGACCACCCTCCGGTTAGAGTCTCTCGGACTACCATGGTCAGTAGGGGGCCCGGGCGAACTCCCTCGAACAGACCGAGTGCTATCCCAGCTAAGGATAGCTGCAAAACGAGATCTGTTTGCATCATCTAGCGCCTCGAGTAAATGGCAATCTTGGCCAGCAACTCCAGAATTTCCAGGTACAACCAGATTAGTGTGACCAT
>CEVF01154502.1_pt1 | contig 11542 bp, 5 predicted proteins | sample 356441 | NCBI WGS metagenome assembly CEVF01 (sample SAMEA2622765, study PRJEB7988) | marine metagenome | biome: marine biome (ENVO:00000447); feature: surface water layer (ENVO:00002042); material: "saline water (ENVO:00002010), including plankton (ENVO:xxxxxxxx)" | depth 5 m
CGACCTATTGGATTCTGCCGGAATCGGACATGCCGATATGTTAATAAGTGCCCTAGACAACCCGGACACCAGGTTAAAACTGGTGGAGCTGGTAAAGCACAAACACCCTAATGTACAATCAATCGTTAGGATCAAGAACTACGACACCTTTAAGTTATTGAACCTCGGGATGTAATATACATATCGTGAATCCTTGGACACCCTGGTAAAGATGGCCAGCGATGTTCTGAGCCAATTAGGTTTTAGAAAAATACTTTGTTCAGGCAGACCCAGAATTTCATCAAAATGGATGTAGAACTGCTAAAACGCCAATCACAAATGCCCAAAATCGATAAGCAATATATTTTCCAATCCAGGGCATCCATGGCGCAACAGGAAAAAGTCCTGGAGGACGACCTTAAAAGAGGGATTATGGGTAACGACGGGCATTGGGATACCGAACAAATGCGGATATCCTTCAACACTAATAAAGGGCAATAACAAGGAAAAGCCCAAACTTATATCTAAAGTTTGGGCTTTTGTATTATTTCTGCAATGGAAAACTTAGAAACGAACTAATACATTGGCAGAAACGGTAATGTTTTGGTCCTGTGCATTGGTAACGGTCATAATTGCCGTAAAATTATCTTGGGATCCCAAAACATTCAACAGCGTGACTTGCCCAGAATTATTAAGTTCCAAAATAGAACTTGCCGTATTCTGTCCGTTTATCTTATAGTCACTAAAAGTCACTACATAATCGCTGGCCAAATCAGTATTGGCGATTCTAACCCCATCCAAATATACAGACGGTGTAAATGCCACATCACCTGGACTACTGCTGGATGAAACAAATACGGATATATCATTTAAGGTAAGTTCTCCCAAATCGTTTAAAGTAATGGTAACGGGAACACTATTGGTCGTACCCCTTTGATCCGTAGCTTTTAAGGTAGCAGTAATCGTTGGATTGGTTTCATAATCAAATGCTGATGCATCATTAACCTGTAAAAATCCCTGCCCTGTAACACCTAATGCCCCGGGCACAGATTCATTGGCAAGCGAATAGCTTAAGGTGCCATGTACGCCTTCTCTGTAGTCAACGATGTATTGCGAAAAAATAGCTAGAGTATTTCCATTGGGTAGGTTTTCGTTCACGGTAATATTGCCTTGCGAAGTAACATTAAAGCCCCATTGCGGCTCTTGTATATTGTTTAGGTGGACAACAATGGTAATTTCTTGTGAGTTGCCCTGATTATCCGTAATAGTAACCGTAGCTGTCTTGTCACCTGTTTCAAAATCCATTAAATAACCATGGTTCACAATTACATCTCCGTTAGTATCTATCAACAATAAATCTGGTGTAATTTGTGAAATGGAATAACTTAGTACAATGTTGGAGTCGGTCAATACAGGAGCAATATTGCCGATCACGGTACCACTATTTGGGTGTTCGTCTATGGTAAAGGTTGTATTTTCTGCCGTCCAACTGGTCTCTGCCACATCTATCAAAGAAATGGTGATCACATTTTCTTGAGTTCTCCCGTTGGCATCAGTAACCGTAAACTTGGCCGTAATAGTAGGGTTCGTCTCAAAATCAAAAAGACTGGCATCGTTTACCAGTAAAGCCTTTCCATCCATGCGCAAAGCATTGGCCGGACTTTGTTCGCTTAAAGTTACCGTGACTTCCCCATCCAACTCAGGATTATAATTTGATATGGCCACGATCAATAATTGTTCGTTGTTTTCTGGGTTTTCGTACATGCCGACCTCAATAGGCCCAATGCTCCATGTAGCCTCATGGACATCGTTTAAGGTAAGAGTAACGTTTAAATCTTTGGATTCATCCCCAACTGCCACCGTTACAACAGCAGTAAACTCGGGATTGGTCTCAAAATCCAGAATGGATTTATCGTTTAGGATCAGGTTGTTCCCTTCTATGGCAAAGGCTCCATCAACCGATTGCGATTTGATCGAGAATTCAGGTTCAACTCCTTCCGCGCCCTCAACAGTGATATAGTCGGCCAATGATGCCAACGAAAGTTCCAAAGATTCACCGTCTTCAATTTGGGTTACTTCATCCATGGTTATGGTAACGTCTTGTGCGGTAATTTCAATGGTCGCCTCAGGTATCGGGTTATCGGTATCCTCACCATCATCGGAACAAGAAACAAATAACGACCCTACTGCCAACGCATAGATAAATGTAAGATTGGTGTACTTCATTTTTAATTTGATTTAATTAAGGTTTAAAGGCACAAAACTAGAATGACCCCATGGGAGCTCAGCGTTATTTTTTTTGAATGGATGGATTTTTCTTCTGAATGATATCGTCAATTTTTGCTTAGAAGAAAAAATGGTGCTTTAAGAAAATATCGTGGAAATAAGTGCTGTTTTGAACCCTACTTTGTGGTGAAAATAAACCTACAACAAAATGAAAAGAATTTATGTGCTGCTACTTACAGGAATGGTATTCGGGATTCAATCCACCGAAGCCCAATTTATGAAAAAGCTCAAGAAAGCTGCCAAAAAGGAACTTAACAAGACTTTGGACGGAAAGGAAGAGGAAGAGTCCGAAACAGCTACACCTGCCAAACCAGTAAGCGGTATGTCAAATCAAAACACACCGGAAACAACTACTACCGATGAACCTGCTTCCCATACCGAAGAAAAGGAAGAAATGGTCAACCTTTATGAGATTACAGAACCATACGTGTTTATGCACAACAGAAATAAGGTCAAGGCCTGGCCACTTTATAAAAAGGATTATACCGATGAAAAAGGCTTATCCGGCACCTACTATCTATCCAGTGTAATGCTAGATCAAGTGGGCAGTCATTTTGCTGAATTTCCCTTGTTTGCCTATAGTGGGTTTTCCTTGGAATATGACCCTAAGGCCTACAATGGAACCATTCACTTGTCCGATGAGGCCAAGAACCATTTTGTAATCTTGGAAGAATATAAAGAGCTGGTGGATCGAGGTACCTTTATTATAGAATTTGCAAATTTTGCGGGCCCCGAAGCCATGAAAATGAAGCGTGCCTACGCTATTGAAAAAGACGTACTTATTGTTGCGCCCCCCGTTGTACCGATCAAAGGGCAAAAATATGGCAACGAATGGATTGGCAACGACCAGTACTTGTTAATAGGAAGGGACTTAGCGCATCTTCAGGATTTGCTGCAAACCCCAGAATACGTAAAAAAACGTAGTGTTGAGGTTTTTGATATGCTACAAATGCACTTGGAAGAGCAAAGTTTGGCCAATGCTCCTGCACTACCTGCCAGAGGTATGAAAAATACCAGCTTGGAAGCAGATGGTCTTCGTTTAATAAAGGAAAGAGCCGCGTACTACAAGTGGAAAGAACAGCCCATTTATGCCTATATACAATCCAATGACTGGAACATAATTACACATGCCCTAACCGGTGTGCCCCTGCGAAGGGAACTTAAGTTGATCACCGTAATGAAAACGCCCGAAGGGAACTACAAGCGAGAAGGTTTTTTTATCGGTCAAAAATACAATGGCAGTAGCTATGGCAAAAGCTATATGCTTATGAACGATCAGCGCATTTACTATGTAAAAAAGGAAGAGGCTTTAAAATACAAGAGCTAAGACCCACAATCTTAATCACAAAAAAGCGATCGCCAAGGGTCGCTTTTTTTATTACCAAAATGTTTCTTTCACTACACTTATGAACTCATCCTTTTTACTTTTGGATATAGGGATCCTTTTCTTGTTCCCCATAAGCAAAAAATCACCGTCCTCACGAATTAGTTCCTCTACATATTTTAAGTTGATCAAATAAGATCTGTGGCATTTAAAAAACAAGTTGTTGTCTGTCAATTGCCCCACAAAAAATTTAAGTGGCTTGCAAATGGTCTTATTGTTTTCCTTGTTCATATACACAGTGGTGTACATTCCATCTGCTTCAAAATAGAGAATATCGTTGTACGAAACAAAAAGGATGCCCTTGGGCACTTCCAGGGCTATTTTGTTAAGACTGATCATCTTCAAGGATGTCCGTAAGTGTTCGATCTTGGAATGTATAGCCTCACTATTGGCCAATGCTTCCGCTTTTTCAACCGCAATTTTAAGCTCATCGGTATCGATTGGTTTTAAAAGATAGTCTATGGCGTTCAGCTTAAAGGCATCAACGGCATAAGAACTGTAGGCCGTGGTGAATATTATCTGAAAATCCACAGGTTCTGTAAAGTGCTCCAATAGTTCCAATCCCGACGCTTTTGGCATCTCAATATCCAAAAACACCAGCTGCGGCCGTTCTTTCTTTATTAGTGCTACGCCCTCTTCCAAATCCTTTGCCAAATCCAATTTTTGAATCTGTGGACAATTCTCCCGAATTAAATGGGACAGGAGGTTTCTTGCCTTTTCTTCGTCATCAATTACTATTGCGTTCATCATCCATTTTTTTGTAGCGGAATGTTAATGGTCACCAAAGTGCCTTGCTGGCCCAATACTTTTAAATCCATAACTTCCAGTTGTATTTTTTTTGATCTTTTTAAATTGTACAGTTCTACCCTTTCCATGTTGGCCCTGTTCGCAAATGGTTTGTGTTCGCGACTTTTCTTTTGCTCTTCGGATGCTCTTATACCTATTCCATTGTCCTTTATGGTACAAACAAGATCGGTATGGGCATCATTTAGATCAAAGGAGATACTTAGCTTGTTTTGTTCGGTCGCCCTGCGCAATCCGTGTTTAATGGCGTTTTCCACATAGGGTTGAATAAATATCGACGGAATTTTTGTCCCGTTCACGTCTACTTCGGGCGCAACCTGTATGGAATAATCCAATTTTTCCTCAAAACGGATTTTTTCCAATTGCAAATAAAGCTTTAGTGCCTCTAGTTCCTCAGCAAGCGTTACCTCATTTTTTTGCCCATGCTCCAAATAGATCCGTATCAATCTCGAAAACTTGACCAAATACGTTCGGGCCAAGTCTTTTTCGTTATTGATGATGTATAGCTGTATGGAATTTAAGGCATTGAACATAAAATGCGGGTTCATCTGCGATCTTAGGTTTTCCAACTTTAGATTGGTCAATCGTTTATCTTTGATCAAGCTTGCCAGTTCCTTTTGTTTTTCCTCTTCCTTGGTTCGTATTTTATGTTTAAAGTATAGACCGACAGAAATAACGACCACTAAAAAACTAAGTGCTAAAAACCACCAAGTCGACCAAAACGGACGGGCTATGGATACATCTACAGAAAGTGTTTCTCCTTTTAACCTTGAGGAAACCGGTCTAATATTAAATGTAAAATTACCAGGCGGAAGACTTTCGTAGGTAACAGGTGATGTATTGGTGGTAAGCCAAGTGGTATCCAAGCCCTGCAATTGATATTCGTACAAAACAAATTCAGGACTTCTAAAAGTGTTTGAATGGAACCCGAAGCTGATTGCATTAAGATGGTGTGGCAATCTGTATGTACTCTGCACCGTTGTATCCCTATTATTTATTTTAATTTGGGTAAAGTACATGTCCGGCACCCGAACTTGCTTAAAGCTGGTGTGTACATTTTTATCGAATATGAACAAGTCTTTTTGAGAAGCGGCGAAAACCCGATCTTTGGTAATCTCTACATCCACCAAACTATTGGGCATACCATCTCTCCCTGTTATACTTTTTATGTCTCCCGTTTGGGTATCCACCACTTGAATTCCATGTTGGGTGTTGATCCATAACTTATGGCCGTCGCTCTCCAAATTCTGAATATTGGTACCCAACAAGCCATCTTTTATGTTAAAAGTCTTGATTACCTTTTTGTTCTTGATTCCGAGCAGCCCATGTTTTGGATTGGAACCCCAAACGGTACCATCCGCTGTTCGCGCCAAATTGGAAACATATATGGGTTGATCTCTATAATAAATAGAAATAGGGTTCCAAAGACCATCGTAGTGCACGAGCTCATCTATATACGCAATGTAAGTTTCCTTGGTCAATGTATCAGCAACTACGGCATAGGGCCGTTTTTGCATAATCACGGTAGAGTCGATTTCTTTACTCTTCACATTATTGTACAGAACCGATTTATTATAGGTCAAGTATATGGACTCCCGTTCGTTGAGAAACGTAAGGTCCTTGCTCACTTCGTACTTTCTATTTTGGGGAATCAAACGTTTTGTTGCCAGATCTAAGCTATAAGAGCCATCCCCGTTGGTGCTCACTATTACCCTATTGGTAAAAGGATTAAAAAAGATTTTGTTGATGACACTTTTGCCCGGCAAACGAAGTGAACCTACCACCTTCATGGTATCTGGGTCCATTAAAACAATTTCACCTTTGGTCGTGGACAGAATCAATAGATCATTGGTGTTTACCATGGATGAAATACTGCCATCCAACCATTCCAAACTCAAATTCTCCAAAGCTATGTTCGGAACAAGAAAAACTCCATTCCTTAATGTGGTCAACCAATAATTGCTATCATTGTCCTTAGCAACGCTGGTGACAAAAAACTCCTCCAAAATGTGATTTTTAAGCTGATAATCACCATTTTGGGATGTATAGATCAGTACTCCATGATCGGTCGCAAACCATATTTCATCTTCCATATAGGTAACCTGGGCGATTCGTACCTTACCAAGCTCTGTAAATCCTGAAAATTTATGTAATTGGTCCCCATGTCCGAATATTTGAATCTGTAATTGTTGGTTTTCGATGGAGCTGATGGCCAATTCTCCATGTATTATTAAAAAATATGGGTACCGAATACTTTTTTTAGATTTGGTTTTATACAATAGGACCAATTCATTATCCGTCAATTGATATACTTCGCCTGTTCGTGCAATAAAGTATAGCTCCCCCTCCACTACTTGAGAGTGAATTATTTCCAAACTATAATTAAAAATGGTTTTCCCTGTCGATTTATCAAGTATCAAAAGTCCTTGGGAAGAACTAACCACGAGATTTTTGTCCACATGGTGCAATTGGGCCAGATTTCCTTTTAATTTGCTATTGAGGTCTTTAAAAAGTGATAATTTTTTGCCTTTGGGCGCCCTTAAAATTTGCCCATGCAGGTTATTGCACCAGATGGTGCCCTGTTGATCTTCCGAAAGATTAAAAACCGATCGCCCTTTTTGGTCTGGAATGGAGTGTTCCATAAAAGTTTCTCCGTTGTAACTAAACAAACCTGTGTTTCCGGCAAGCCAAATCAGGTTGCTCCCATCTTTGATTATTGTGTAACATTCCAAACATGGAACACCGTCTTTTTCTGTTAAATGCAGTGTAACGGGTTCTTGTGCAAAGCTGCAGTTTCCTTGGACAAAAAACAGAAATAACACAATACGTTTGAGGAGATATCTCATTACCGCAAACATATTATGTTTTATGGAATATATTTTATGATTTTTGCTAAATACCCAATGTTTTTTGCTGAACAAGTTTGGTGATTATTTAAGAGCACCTATTTTCTACCTGAGGTATCCTTCAATATAAAATTTTTATCATTTACTTGAATTGAATAGCATAATTGACCTTTCTAAAAGGGTATTGGAAAAAATCTAGATCAAAAGGTATTTTAAATCATTAAACAATGTCCTAAATCAATTTCGGTTTACGCGTACAGTGATTCTCCGATTGGTTATCACGGATGTTGGTTCAATCCGGTTTACCTGCACATCCACAGATGGATTATCGGTGGTTATATTGTTATCTGTTTGATCTTGCGAATTGGTAATGGTATTGGTAAAAGTCATGGTGGCGTTATATATATTGGTAATCTGGGCCCTTGCCACTAAAGTCATGCTCACCAATTCTCCACGGCTCATGGTCCCGACATTCCAATTGGGGTAACTGAACGACCCTTTGGAAACGCTTGCTGCAACAAAATCCAATCCATCAGGCATCAAATCAGTTATTTGAAGGTTTGTGACCGGATCATATCCAAGGCTTTCCACCGTAATGTCAAAAGTGACCAGATCACCTTCATTCACAGAAACGTCCGCAGTTGATTTATCCAAAACAATATCCGGGTTACAATAATATACTTCAATAGTATTGGAGTCATAGGTACAGGGCCCTTTGGTCACCCTTAAATAATAATCCCCCGCTATGGTAGCATTGTAAGTGGCCGAAGTTGCCCCTGGAATAAGTTCTCCATCTCCATACCATTGGTAAGCATCAAATGTTTCACCACTGGCTATTTCCAAGGAGGCCCCGGGCAAACAGTAGTTACCTGTAATCTGTAGGTTCACGTCCGGTGCGGTATCAAAACCCGAATAATATCCAGCGATGCCCCGAGCACCGTTGAAGCCAAAAAATCCAACAGCGATTGGCCCTGTGGACTTAACGCTTACATCACCACTCAAATTGGGTATATAGAAGGTTTTCCAATCTGAACTTCCGGCCACGGTACTTGCAGCAGGTAGGCTAACGGGGCCTCCCGAATCGGATACCACAATATTGCTATCCGGTGTGGCAGTGGACGCAATTACCGTAATCCCTCCAGATACCGTAATTCCCGCTACATTCTTAATATCCGGGATATTGTCCATTGTATCGGTCAAAAGGCAATTTACGGGTGCCACAAAATTCAATCCCTGGGTATAAATGGCACTCGAACCTGCCATACATTGATATGCATACACATCTTTTGAGGTCCTTACGAACATATTGGCCCCCACACTATTGGATGAATAGTTGCTACTGGGGATTTCAAAATATTCCCCGTTGTTTATGGTCGCTATGGGTGTAGCCGAACCATTGACATAGATTTCTGTATTGTTTTGGGTTCCAATGATGAGAGGAAACTCGGTTGCCCCGTTGGTTCCCCCGTTACCCCTGACAAAAACATACTCCTTACCGAGTCTGTTCTCGGGTACGGGTTGATCAATTCCCGCATCCCGATTGGAATTGTTTGCTTGTCTTCCATAATTCAAGGAACCATTACTTATCACAATGTCCTTATCGGCAACGATGGATGTTCCTATCCATCCATCTTCATGGGCCTGGGTCGCGGTATTTCCAATATAGGTTTCAAAAACAAAGGATTCATTGGCATCCAATACGATTTGATAACTGTCCCCGGTTATTCCCGCTCTGTCGGAACCGACCCGGAATTCACAGTTGGGATCATAACCAAAAACATCTATGGTGGTATTGTCCTCAGTGGCCATAATACCCAAAGTGTTGGACTTGGATGTATGTGTTCCTAAGTTGGGAACTCCCCCCCATTTGAAGCTTGTTCCCATGGCCGCCCTACCCTTGGATGTCAAAGAAGCTGCCTGCGAGCCCGATCTTCCCCGATAATTCACATAAAAAAGGTTTCCCCCGGGAGCTTCAAAACGAAGTCCACTATTGGTCAGGACCACTCCCGTATGGGCATCGTCCACCAAGGTGATATTGTTGTTTCCGTTCGGTAGATTGTACAGACCGGAACTTCCGTTGGAAATGGTAAACGAAGTAATGGGTGTTGTACTTGTACCTCGGTACACATTTACCGTAAACGGGGTTGTTTCCGGGGTTGACAGGTAAACGGATTGTTGCTGGATGGCACCATTGTTCTGCCCTTGCCGCAAAGGAGGCAAATAATGTAAATCACTCAACTGGGCGTAAGTAATTTGCCCAAACAAAAAACATAGAATTGCAATACATATCCTAACCATCATACCTTTTTTCTCTCCACTAAATAATAAACCTTCCTTCATCATAAAAGTTCCAATTCATGTTGTTCATTCATTTGAACTAAAACACTTTCATCTCCTGATCAATTCCAACGTTAACGGTACAGGGTGAAATGGCCAACAAATTCCCGCTCATCTTCTGCTCCGTTCAATCTGATGATGTACCAATAGTCCCCGGTCGGCAATCCTTTCAGTTGATATTCCCCGTTCCATGCATCTTGGTTACCATTGAACTGGAAAAGATTCCTTCCATATCTATCAAATATTTTGATAAAGATATTCGGGTACTGCTCAATGTTCTTAGGTGCCCATGTATCATTTTGGCCATCACCGTCAGGGGTGAAGAAATTGGGGATTTCCACATCAATAAATTCCACAAATATCTCTTGTGATACGCTACATCCGTTTCCGTCCGTCACCGTAATGGTATAGGTATCCGTGGCCGTGATGTAAAATTCTGAATCCGTAGTTTCCGAAGCCCCGTTTATACTAAAGGTGTAGTTGCCATCACCTCCTTCGGCAAATGCTTTTATACGGTTGATGTCCTGGTCGCTCAACTCTAGGGTCAATGGTTCAAAAATGGTGACTTCAAATTCGAAGGTGTTGATACATCCATTACTGTGCAATGCCGTAATATAGTGATGACCGCCTGTCAAATTTTCGAAGTAAGGATCCAATTGCATCTGGTTGGGATCATCGGTATCCAATCCAAAAATCACATCACTGTATATATCCGGATCTTCCAGTACGATCCGAACTGCATTCGACGATGCTCCCATGACATCACATTCGTACAACACTTCTGCTTCACCATTGAGGTTTGCCCCAGCTTGTATTTCAAATACCTCGGCCATTTCGCATCCATTGGCATCGCGGATAAACACAACGTGTGTACCACTGCTCAGACCTTCATATGTAAATTGATCCTGTACAAAATCTGAATCATTGTTGGTATCCAAACTTGTATAGTATGGTGCGGTACCTCCCGTAATCTGTAACGCAACAGTACCATCACTGCTCTCAAAACATATTTCATCGGTTACCGTCGATGTTGCCACAAGTTCCTCTGGCTCTGTCAAAGTGAATTCGATCAATTCAAAACAACCATTGCTGTCCTGTACGATTACCCTATAATCACCTGGAGACAATTCATCAAAACTATTCTCGTCCACAAATTGGTTGAGGTTTGGTGAAATAGCGAACTGATAATCACCGGCCCCACCTTGTACATCCAAAACAATACTACCATCGTTGGCACCATTACAGCTAATATCGTTAATGGTAGGGGTTACCACCAAAGGTGTAGGTTCTTCTACAATGATCTCTTCCGAGATGACGATACAATCTTCACTTTGGACCCGTACATAATAGTTTCCTGCAGGTAAGTCATAGAACCTTCCATTGGATTGGTTTGGCCTGATTTCGTTGGTCAATGCCAAATCAGCAAATAGGGCGTACTGGTAATTGCCAAGTCCTCCATCGGCAAATGCTTCAACAAAAGCGGTGCTTTCTCCATTGCAATTTACCACCGCAGCAGTGGTATCCAATGTAACGGTCAATTGCTCGATAGGTGCAATGGTTACTTCATTGGAAACCGTGGATACACAGTTAAAGCTATCCCTAATGTAATATCTATAGCTTCCTGGCGTGATATTTTGCAATAGATGTGTATCTGTAGCTAAAGTCTCGTTCATCGGGGTGAAATTCACACCATCGGCACTCCAAGTATAAGGTGCAGTACCTCCAGATGCCACCAATAACAATTCGGCATCCGATTGGCAACTTAATGCTTGGTGCGTCACCAACATGGCATCCACATCGGTGGGCTGTACTATTTCCACAATACTGGATTCAAAATCACAATCCATGTCATCGGTAACAGAAATACTGTAGAACCCAGCCCCCAAATTATCAAAAGTTGGAGATG
>CEVF01149583.1_pt1 | contig 11526 bp, 9 predicted proteins | sample 356441 | NCBI WGS metagenome assembly CEVF01 (sample SAMEA2622765, study PRJEB7988) | marine metagenome | biome: marine biome (ENVO:00000447); feature: surface water layer (ENVO:00002042); material: "saline water (ENVO:00002010), including plankton (ENVO:xxxxxxxx)" | depth 5 m
CGAGCGACGGCGCTTCAGGCAGTTCCAGGAATTCCAGCAGGTCGGCAAGCATCTTCCGCGAGCCGTGTATGCTGCTGAAGGCGCCGTAGATCTGCTGACCTTGAGGAAGCAGGCGTTGTGCCCCCAGTGCGAGCGCGCCGAGGAGAGGAATCGACTCCGCAAGCCCACCCCCGCCTCGGGCCAGGCCGAAGGCGAGCCCCGCAATGACCAGTATGCCGACTGCCTCAATCACGAACCGGGGCGACTGACTCATGAAGCCATTACTCGCCTGCGCATTCCGGAAATGCATTTCCACCTCACTGAAATGTTCCAGAAATTCAGCCTGCGCCCCTTCCAGAATCACGTCGCGAATCCCGCCTGTGCCTTCCTGGATAGCCTTGACGCGCTGGGCATGGGCCTTCGCAATTATCCGCCCGTTACGAACCAGACGAACCTGGACGGCCCTGTTGGCAAGTAGATATACGCCAACCAGGAATACGCCCACCGAGAGCGCGATAGTGGCGTTGATCACCAGCAGTGCGGCCAGAATCCCGATCCCGATGAGGAATGCGGAAAAGCCCTGAATGACGGGCATCACCGCGCCGTTGGCAACCGCCTGTGCCTTGTTGACCGCCGCCAGCACATCACTCGAATTTCGACGGGTGTGATATCGAAACGGCTGATACAGAATCCGCCGGTAGACCTCACGCCCCAGGTCCCGGCCGATCGCAAAAGAAAATCGCAGGTTTGCCCGTGCAAGCACCAGGCGAATCGTGGCTGCAATAATGACCAGCAGCATGAATGCGATCGTTGCCAAAAGAGTCGTGTCGCCGCCGCCCGCAAGACTCGTGTTTTCGGCTAGCTCTCCCAGCCAGGGATAGTCCGACGCTCGCTCCGGGGCACTGATAAGCGCCAGAAATGGCACGATCGCACTGATGGTTACCAGCTCCGCGACCGCACCTGCAAGCATCAAGAGCGCAATGAACCAGAACTGGCGGCGACGCTTCGACGAGATGTGGCCAAGAATTCTCTGCAACGCCGAGAACATGGACTCGTCCATGGCCGGGTTGTCGGGGGTACGATCGACACCAGTCATGCTACCCACCGCGGGACATGATTGGTAAGAAACACCCCGAGAATCATGACGCGTGGGAGTGAATCAACGCCAAGCGATCGCAGACAGCTGCGCCAAAGACCTCTCCGCTACACGCCTGGCCGTAGGCGCGGGCATTTTCCGACCAATAACCGAGCAATTCAGCATCCGAGGCAAGTTTGTAAAGCAGTTCGATCAATTCCTGTTTGTCGTGGCCGGAAAGAACCGGCCCGAGCCCGTGCGCGGTCACGATGCGGGCGATCAGGCCCCCTGCCGTCGCGATGCATGGAAGACCGGCTTGCGCTGCTTGGGACATCACTGCGCTACGCTTCAAAAACCGAGGAGAATACGCTACCCAGACAAAATCAGCTGCGCTGAATACCTCGCCTTCCTGCTGGCGATCGTGAAAGAAGTCCCGCACTCGCAAGCCGCCCCGTGCGACAAGTGCGCGAGAACTCTCGCGCCCCAGAATCCCGTGCGCATCTTCGCCGCATTCACCGGCGAGCAGGATCACGATCTTCCTGGATACATCGATGTCAGCCACCGCCTGGATCAGCAATTCGATTCCCTTGCGTTCGCTAATCCCCCCGTAGACGAGGATAACCAGCGCATCCTGCGCGATACCCAGTGATTCCCTGCTCGCCGCCTTGTTAGTCAAATTTGTCACCTCGCCGGGGTCGGGCACCAGGGCCACTTTCGCGGCAAGGTCTCCCCCAGCGCGGGAAGCATATTCTGCGTAAAGCTCATCGATCACGAACAAAGCCTTCAGTTGGGTAGCCGAGATTGCTCGCTCGAAGAGCTTGCGGTCGACAAAGTCGCGTCTTCTCTTCGCGGCCAGTCCGAATCCAGGCCAGTGATAGCGAACCCCTACCGACAGACACGCGGCAGGAAGGCTGCCGGTCGGAGGGCCGACAAGAGCCGCTACACGATCAATCGAGTCGAAAGACATGACCATGACCACATCGAGGGCGGTGAACTTTCGGGCCTGAGCAACGGCCTTTTTATGCCAGCCGAAGAATCTCAACTGTCTTGCGACCAGGCCCCAAACGCCTTCGACCTGTTCAAGGGAAACCGGCGGACCCTCCAACACGCCCAGCCGGTCACCGAATTCATCCACAAGCATCTCGAGCGCGCGATGCCCCTGCGCCTGCGGGGAGGTCACCAGGACCGGTAACCACCCTCGTCGACACGCTTCCCTGATCAGGTAACGCGAATAGGCGCTCAAGTGGTGCCCGCCGGGCGCGGGCTCGGTGATCAACAGATGCATTCAAACCCATTTTCAATCAAAGCCTGGACGTCCACAGCCAACTTTGGTGCCACATTATCAGCAAATTCACCTGCCACTCGTAACAGCGCTCCTCTGGCAGCGAATCCATTACCGTCGCCGGATCGGGCACGAATCGCGAGGAATTCGACTGATTTGTGACAAATCCAAAACACCTATGCCGGACCCCTCTAGTGAAAGTCACCGTGTAAAGATACGGCGCGACCAAGCTATTAGCCACGTTCCAGCTAGCAGGCACAATCGTCGCATCCGTCTTGAACCCAGTCGAAACGCACGCCCGACGGGACGCGCGATAGTGTAAATAACTGTGTAAACAGGGTATTGGAATCTGTAGCCGTCTTCTCGCATCGAGTCATACGCAACAATCTCTATTCGCTTTACCTCTCGCATGGGAAGCTCTCCCCTCCATCGAGTCACTCTCTGGTGAACAGGCGCTCTCGCGACGAGTGGATGCAGGTGTCTTTGAGATTGAGGAATGCGGCTGAAATAGTCCGTTACACTATCGTGTCTTTCCAGCGATATACCAAGGAACTTCGCAATCCGGGCCAACTCCCCGTGTGTATCGTTCACGAGATCTTCGTACCGCAAGTGATGGAACCATTCCTCGCCAGCCACACGCCGTTCAGCATTCATTATCTGCCGGTATCCCTGGCTAAAGTTCTCTACGCAGCCAGCCATCGACTTTCCCGTCGTACTTGCTTTGGCACGCTTCTGCGAGGCATAGATGGCTCTTGGGTCACGCTTTATAAATAAAACTTTTGCTTCCGGGAACAATGCGTGCAAGGTGTCCCATTTCCCCAGACAGCTCCCCATTTTGTAGACTGACATTGGGGCGGGACGGCCCACAAAATGCAGATCGAGAGCAACTCGGAGTAATCTCGGAAACGATACCGGCCATTCCTCAGCCATAAGCCGTGATCGCAATACGTTCTCGTCAATTCCCCAATAACGGAACTTTGCCATTTGGGCATCGACAGAGTCGCTGAAGAGGCCCCGGCGACCGTAGAGGGCGTCGATCAACCCATCCAGTGCCGACACATTTGAGATCTCGAATTCCGGCCGCACAAAACCGTCTGGCAAGGCTGCTTCGAGCGACACGTTGACATCGCGCAGACTATCGAGTTGGTGGGCAAGAAATGTGGATCCCGACCGAGCGATGTAGGTCAGGAATACAAGCTGCGGTGGTTCTTCATAAACAGTCGACCGCAAATCACAAGAAGCCTGGGTATCCCACGAGTTCATTTGAAAAGTTAGCCGGTCGCCCGCCTTTGTCCCAGTCGATAGACACTACGATACAAGTCGCTGAAGCTATTACCGTGTAATTCTGCCCCAAAAACGTCTGCGGCGCGCTTTCGTGCATTGCCTGACAATCGCACTCGCATCGATCGGTCATCCATCAACTCGGCAATGGCCCCGGCCAGGGCATACGGATTGCACACAGGGACGACCAATCCATGGACGTGGTCTTCCATGACTTCAGCAATTCCGCCGGACTCCGCGCAGACGACCGGCAGCCCCCACCGCATTGCCTCGGCGACCGAATTCGGAAAGCCTTCGACCAGGGCCGGATGCAGTAAGACGTCAGATTCCTTCATATAGCGATATACATCTTCAGAAGCAGCGTGTCCGACGAACATCACCCGCCCCGAAAGCCCAAGGCAATGGGCGCGCCATGTTAACGCATTGTGTTCCGGCCCGGCGCCGACAAGCATCAATTCAAGATCTCGCTGCTGCTCCATGAGAATGTGAACCGCCTGGAGAGCGTCAACATGGCCCTTATACCAGGTAAGCGAAGCGACAAGGAGCACGCGAAATCGCCGCCGCCCACTTGATTCAACACCGATTTCTCGAGCTTTATCAGGCACGGTAGTTCGAATGACCCGCTGAACTGGAGCACCGAGACCCAATGCCGTGAAGGCGTTCAGTATGTGGACGGTGACCGCATGTATACCCTCGATTTTTTCCATGGTTCTTTGCAGCGCCTCACGCCTACTGGAACCAGTCGATTCCTGCCGCGGCTTCATGGCCACATCCGCCCCACGCAGACTGGCTACAGCAGGACACCCAAACACGGGCTTAAGCCATAAGTGACTTTCCGCTCGTTCAATCCACTGGTAGTGGACCATATCTATGTGGACTGGCCAAAGTGCGCTATATCGGAGAAGTGTAATTAGTGGGAGATGCTTGAACAGTCCCTTGCGCGTGCCGGCAAGCACACGTCGTGCGCGCACCAGACTTCGCGCGACACGGAAAGGTTGACGAAAGCCAGCGCCGATCAGTCTTTTCATGCCGCGAACGAGTGCGGCGAGATCGCTGCCAAAATCCACCGGCAGGAAAACTGCGCCTGCATCAGCGAGACGACGGATTTCAGCGGTCTCCGACCGCAAATAACGCCAGTCCATGGGAATGATGATCCGGACACCCTGTCCACGGACCGCAAGCAAGCTCTCGGCGATGAATGTCGGTATTCGATCCAGGCTATGATTCAATACTATCAAGACTGCCGGCGACCAGTCGTGTCGGTCTCCATAATCATTTTGGTTGGCATTTCTAACGGTGTTCAATGCCATGCCTACTGATCCGAGTCATTGATCGCGCGGTCTGCCGTGCCACCTCGTTGAGATCGACATCGGCTGGTGCGAGATTCCGATTCCGCGGGTGCATCATTCCATCCGGTCTCGTCGAAAAAAATTGATTGACGCACTCCGAGACTGCCTGCTTGTCGATACGCTGCTGACAGATGGCCTGCAGATCGAGGCCCGGATCGTATGCAAAGGCGCCGGGCAGGTGCCGGTACCATGCATTTCCGAAATAGATGCACGGCCTGCCGGCCAGCAAGGACTCGTATCCGGCCGTCCCAGCGAGACTGGCGGTGGCACGTGCGTTTCGAACCGCTTCGCTGCTTTCTGTTTCAGGGCTAAGCCACACGAGTCGCGGATTGGCCTTGATTCGCTCAAAGAATGCATCGTCGCGAAACATCAAGCGTTGCTTGGGGTTTTCCTTTACTGCGACAATCCAATCCGATGGCGCGATGGCCAGCAACGCCTCCATCGCGTTGACCTGGTTGCAAAAAGGATACGGAACCGAGGAGACGATTGCTTCCGGTTCGTAGTGCAAGGAAAAATAGACAAACGGCGCCCTGAGCTCATCGATCCGGGCCGTCTTGAGTCGTCTCCGGTTCTTTCGCAGTCGGCGACGCCGCGAATAACGCCATAAGGCCAGCGAACGATCCCGCTCAAAAATGGCGTCCATTACCGCCATTGGTAGCGCCCAGTCCCGCTTCAACGCGCCTCGATAGACAGCGTCTACCAAATGCGCCAGCGACCGACTCCGGACCAAGGATAACCACGAAGGCGCCGGCTCACGAAGCTGGCCACTGATAACGTTTGCCATATAGAAAAGATCCGGGGAAAAATCATCGAACTCGGTCTTCGCCCAGCCATCGGCAAGCCGAGGAATCTGGATCTCCCCTTGGAAGTGATAATCGAACTTACCAAATACTGGCAGACTCGTGCATATGATTACTGGAATATCCCGACCCCGCGCGACTTCGGCCAGCACATTGTCGATACCGACATGTGGTGGTGTATGGAACCAGATTTCATCCGGATTCGCATTATCCAGAACTGCATTGGCAGTCGACACGTGGAGTTGCATCCAATCATCGACATTGTCGGCACGAATCGCGCCGGGCGCCTGGCAGATCGGCGTATGCAGCATGGGAGAAAACTGCAGCCGAGAAATACATCGATGATAAGTTTCAAAGAATGACCGCGAGAGTGCGACAGGCTTTTGCTTGGGAGCGGATCCAGCGCCTTGGACATTTCCGGTGTGAAACTGCCAGTGTGAAACGGCGCCTTTGACGTTCTCATCATAGGTGATCTGGAGTCCGATTTCGTAGTCATGCCGCTCGAGTTCATCTTCGAACCCGGGTGCCACACCTGCCGCCCAAAGAAGAATCCTGCGTTTGCGCGAGAAACGCCTCTCAGCAGGTTGAAAGATTGCCTCATTGCTTCTATGATTCATTTCAGAACCCGCACTGCAAAAAGTGCGCAGTCACCCGGAACCAAGCGTTTAAGCATTGCCATGGGCCGCAAGCAGATACCCCCTGATATCAAAAGACGACCACTCATGAAATACGCAGTTCTTTCTTACATCGAAGGGCGAAACACCTACAACCTCGGCGACCATGTACAGAGCATCGCTGCATCGCGATTTCTTCCGCGTGTGGACTTTCACCTGAATCGCGAGGAGCTCGCATACTACGACGGCCCCCCCGTCAAGCTCATCATGAACGGATGGTTCGTTCACAACAGCGCTGACTGGGTCCCCGCCCCGGCAATCACGCCGTTGTTTGTTTCTTTTCACATTAACGAGCTTGCCAAAAAGGACTTTTCCTCGCCTCAAAGCATCGCATATCTCAAGAGGCATGAGCCTATCGGTTGCAGGGATCTTGGAACTGTAAATTTTCTTCGCTCGCATGGTGTGGATGCATATTTCTCTGGCTGTCTGACCTTGACGCTTGACTGGTTGCGTGAACCAGAGTCTGTAGAGCGTGACGGAGTCTATGAGGTTGACTTGTTTTATCGCTATCCGCACCTGCCGACCTATCTGCGCGACTGGCGCCTGTTTCTCCGTTCCATTCAGCACGGCTGGCTCTTCAAAACCGGAAAACGCCAGTGGCATCGCTCGCGGTTGCTCAGCCACATATTTCGGAGATGTTCTCGCCAACGCACGCAAGAGCCCTGGAACGACGGTCTTGACAATCCGTCAAAGATGCTCAAAGCGCGACGTCTTCTAAAAGAGTATGCAACTGCCGAACTCGTCGTGACCTCTCGCATCCACTGTGCGCTTCCATGCCTTGCGCTCGGAACGCCTGTTATTTTTGTCGACACGTTCGCGGGCGATCCGGTCTCGAACTGCCGCTTTGGCGGTATGCTGGAGCTGTTCAACGTGGTGCGTTTCGATAGTAAGACAGGCCGCTTCAGCGCCAATTTCGAAATGAACAAGAAAATTACGCCCTACCTTTCGCCCCGAAATCCGGATACGTACAAGCGACTTGTTCCACCGCTGATCGAACGGTGCGAGAGATTCATCACCGACGGCAACCCCGGTTAGTGTCTCGCGCTGGTCTGGGCGACTGCCGGGCCACCCACCCGGCGAACAACGCACTCGAACCGCTCGATGACCCGGCTCATCCCAATCGGCGCGTTGTTTTCCATCTGGCGCGCGCGGGACATGTCTGCGTTGAATGAATTGACCTGCACACCCGCCATGGCCTGACGCCAGCGCTCTGGCTCGGAGACAGGAATACGAATGGCAGTTGTCGGGTCAAGGAAAGCGATATCTGGCACCGAATCGCTGGCAATCACTGTTGCGCCGAAAAACTGCGCCTCCGCAACCACTCTGCACTGCCCTTCGAACAATGAGGGAACCAACACGCAATCGACTTCATTTCTCATCAGCCAGCCGATATTTTCGATTGCACCGGTGAAGCGAAACGCGCCGGCGGGAAGCAGACACGTTGCCAACTGTTCGAGTCGCGCCCGTTCCGGGCCATCGCCGACGATGATTAGCCGATCATCTGAAAAGTCATCGCAATGCCGCGCAAATCTTTCGATTGCTGTGTGAGCGCATTTCTCTAACGAAAGCCGACCGATGAATGCAAAGAGTCGTCCATGCTCGGGACGGGGCATGACAACACGTTCTTCACTGTCAGCGGTGTTGCTGCATCCGAGCAACCTCACAAAATCAATACTCGCGGGAATGATCTTGCCGCGCGAGCGAAAACTCCTGCCAAACATTGCCTCGCCGGCTTGCTCGGAAACCGCTATCCAGGCCGCGGCACGGCGAGCCAGGAACCGATACAGACATAGGAGGAACCTATAACGGGCTGTAAACCGGCCTGCATGGGCATGGATAATGATTCGTTTGAAGCCGATCAACCTTAAGCAAAACAAAAGTTGCGCGGCAAAGTCAAGATCCAGTGATAAATAGACAACCTTTTGAGCTTGCCCCTCCAGCCGGCGCTTGACTAGCCTGTACAGCCGGACCTTGCCGCTGAGGCCCGTAAACGGCCCACGAGGGTACCAAGTCTCCACCGAAAGACCTGGTCGCCGCATTAACTCGGGCAATATTTCCTCAAGCCATTTCTGCGGTCCACCAAGCCCTTTCGGAAAGGACACGATTACCACTGGGACTACAGCCGATGCGGCCGTGAGCTTCAAATTACCCTTTTTCATCCATCGCGCTTCCCAACGAGCAATTGAAATAAACGGTCGTTTCGGCGCCATATGCGTGCTTGTCCGCGGCGCGCTTCGGACTATTGGCGCCGTTGAAATCGAACAATCTCAGTCCGTCAGCGCGGGCTGCCTGAATGCCCTGGTAAGTTGTCCATGCCGTAAGCCCTAGCGACCTCCAGGCCTCATCGGACACACAAAGCACGTTGTTGGCGTCGTCGCGACCGTAGATCATCACGATTACGGATGCCAGCCGGCCGTTCTCCGGATCGCGAAACGCAAGCACCCGGCCGAAATCGTCTCGCGCCGCACAAACAATCCGGGTAAACGCCTCAGCTCGATTAGGCGAGAAGGGCACACCTTGGCGAAGCATCGGTTCATAGTGCAGTACATGCAACTCATCCAGGGACCAGTCGTCAGTCCGCGTAGGCGGTTTCGACTCGATTGCGACGATATCCCTCTTGCGATTGCGTGCCATCTGCTGGAACAGTTCTTCATCGCTTCGGTCCAAGGCGTCGATCTGAGCAGTATGGCGAAGTTTGTATTCGAACAAACTCTCGCCGCCGGCTTCGCTCCACTGAAAGGCTCGTAGATCCGTAAATCCGGGAGGCAAGGAGAACACCACATCACGATACTCCCGGACAAACGTTGAAATCATCGCTTTCAACGCTTGCTGCTGGATCGCCCAGTATCGATGATATTTGAATCCAAAAGCTTCGCCTCCGAGCATCGGTCCGACGTAATAGGCGAAAATCGGGCGCCCTGCGTTGTCACCGTACGGGAAGCAGACCGGCCATGCTGCGACCAGATCCTGCGACCGCCATGCACCCCACCACTCGACGCGATCCGAGAGCCGGGCGAGTAAAGCTGGACGAGTAAATCCCGTGGCATGGGGCGAATTGGCCCATAACTGATCGGCCTCAACGATGTCCATGCGGTCGACGACAACGCGGCGACTCATCCAGAAAAACCGAGTTTCATTTTCCGTAGAAGCTCCGCGGCAGCTTGCGGTGGAAGCGCAATGTCAGGCTTTTTAGCAGCTACGCTGCTCAGGCGGCGATAATCGGCCTCTGTGTCTACTGCAAAACGCTGGTCAGAAAGAATGTGCATTTTTGTGGGAAGTTCGACGCACTCAAAATCTTCCATGTTTTCGTACAGGAACCGCGTCATGTGCTCACGCTGGTCGGTCCGAGTAGCCAATCGACTCGAACGAGCTAGTGCTGCAGTCGAAACAATTTCTGTGGTAAGGCCGGGCGGGCACGGCACAGGGCTATGCGTGGTCACCAGATCCGGTATGGGGCCGCCGGCTCTTCGAACGCAATCCAGCGCTCGGGACATGTCGTCAAGCGGGAAGAACGGGCGGTCACCGCACAACCGAGCAATTGCATCGAAATCGAAAGCCTCGGCCGCGGAACGCGCGCGGCCAAGCACGTCATTCAGCGCGTCACGATGTACGGCTACGCCGCGCGACTCGGCCTCAAGCACGATCGGATCGTCGTCACAGCATGTGGACGTTGCGACTACGACCGGCACCTCAAGCGTCGTGGCGCGGCGAATGACTCGGGTCAGAAGCGATCCCTGGCCGAAAGGCATCAACATCTTGCCTGGCAGCCTCGATGAACTCATGCGCGCGAATATCACGATTCCGACGCTTTTGACTCTGGAACGTTCTGAGCACACGCTGGTCACCCATGCTCCAATGGAAACCGGTCAAGCAAATCCGCATCAACCAATTGATCCACGATCGGCACCAAGTGTCCGATCGGCACGCGGCAACAATCTGCAATGGCCAACAGCGAGTTCTGGCCGTCGGCCAGCGACAGCAGATCGAGCATGGTCCGCACGCCTTCGGTACTGCCTTTCTTGCTGATGGAGGGGTACAGCGCTCGCCGCGCGAGCTGAGGTTCGCCCAGCACTTTCGTTCGTGGGATGCAGTCGGCCTCCAGGGCCTCGATCACGCCTTGGTAGAGTTGAAGGCTCTCCCCGAGCCCGCGGGGTGAGACTACGCGCTCGAGATCATCCTTCGATGTGTGGTACTCGGGATAGGTGCCATATTTCGAACGCATGATGCTGGCCACGGGCAGATCGACTCCTGGCGCGCAGTAGTTGCTCTCATCGCTGGCGCGATCGAGCCAGGTGTATTCGGTGAAACCATCAGTCGAGTGCGTCAGTACGTGTCGGGCAACACGATCGGCCCATGTGTTCCCCGCACGCGACGGCAGATAGGACCAGATGCGCTCGTCGCCAACGCACGTGATGTTGAATCCGGCAACCGTCCTGGCTTTCATATCGTCGATGTTGTGATGCAGATAGGCAATGGAACCGATCATTTCGGGCACAAAAACAATTCGATATGTGTAACGGCGGTTTTCAAGCCCCTGAATCCACTGCGCAAGGAAAGCGGTCAAACATGGCCCCGATAGCTCGTTGTTGGCCATCGACGGGTGGCAGCAGTAGGTCGATAGCAGCACCTCGCGGTCGCTTTCTCCAGAAATAATCAGCTCCCCCACGGTGATCGATCCCGCAAAATGACGTGCCTCGATGCGGGCATGATATTCGCCGGGCCGAAGCTCTCGCCGCTGGCTTTCGGTCAAGCAGAAACCCCAGGTGCGGTTGTAGTACGAGGTTACGTAGGGAATCGCGTCCGGCTGGTCGGGAAGTGAGTGCAGGTGGGGCTGCAGCTCCTCCAGGCTCATCGTGCGATCGACGGCCTCGGAGTAGCCGACTACGTGCAGGTTATTGTCGGCGAGGTCGATGATTCGTTTTCCATCCGGACCTTCCAGCCAACCTTCGCTGTTTTCCCACTCGTCCGGCACGATCCAATCAAGTACCTGACTGCCGGAGGGCACTTCAATCAGGCGCATCGCCGGGAGCAGCTCGCGGAGGATGTTCAGGGTTTCGCGCAGGCCGGGACCAGAGATGCTGCGGTT
>CEVF01154671.1_pt1 | contig 11517 bp, 10 predicted proteins | sample 356441 | NCBI WGS metagenome assembly CEVF01 (sample SAMEA2622765, study PRJEB7988) | marine metagenome | biome: marine biome (ENVO:00000447); feature: surface water layer (ENVO:00002042); material: "saline water (ENVO:00002010), including plankton (ENVO:xxxxxxxx)" | depth 5 m
AAATTTTTAAAATCAAAATCCCCAAGCAGTTGGGATTCCGGAATTGAAAACTTTTCCAGGAAGGCAATACTTTCCATTTTATGCTCTCCATCGGGTATCACGATATCTGTGTGGGCTTCCTTGTCTTTATAAAGAACGGAAATCTTTATAGGCAAAAGCCCCCTTATATAATCCTGGTATGAGGAAATCCCATATTCATTAAAGAATGCTTCCAACAACTCATGGGCCTCAGGTGTCTTGGCCAAGAACTCAAAAAAAGAGATTGCCCTTATGGTTTGGGTCACAAAAACCTTTCGGATTTCATAATTTGAAAAATCGGAATTATTGAGGAGAAGGCCAATAATGTATGCAACTGGATATTTGGAAATTTCACCTTTTAAATGCTTTGTACTTTCATTCAAAATTGGGGTCCTATCTGTCGTATTGAACTTGTTCAAAAGCAGATAGGCCTTGAATATTTTTATTTCCATCTCTGGATTGGAAAAGGACTTGGTTTCCCCATAATCCTTATCATGGGCATACTCAAAAAAAGAGAGGCTACTCACTATATAGGGAAAGCTATAGGTAGCTATTCCATATTCTGATTCTTTGGCGAAGGAAGATAGATTTTCAAAAACTTCATTTGCAAAATCTTTGTTCTCTTTTGAAAAATACATCCTTAAAAATGCGGATGGGTTTTCGAATTCAGAATTTCTGGAAAATCCAAGAATAAAGGAACTGAACTTAATTAGCATTTCTTTACTGATACCGTCAAGATATTCATCAAGGCTCAGCGGTTTTTCCCCTGGCAATACGTCGTCAAAAGTTATTACTATCCTTCCCGATAATTCCATATATGGTCTACTTTTATAAGAAAGCCCATGAATTGGGACAACTTGGTCCATGACCCAATCGATGATTACTTTAACCTTTAAACTTAAGGAATTTCTTAAATAATCTCTTACAGATTTCTTTAACTAAAAAAATAAAAGTAGGATTATCCTCTCTTGTCCTTGCAACCCATTCCAAATCCTACCAAATTAAAAAGCTCACGCATCCTCGACCGAACACGGGAACCATAACGTTCCTCCAGTTCTTGTGCATTGAGGTTGGTGGTCGCATGGGTCTTGCGTTTGTCATTAATGAAGAGTTCGTGGCGGGAAAGCAATATTTCGCCCATGACATTGCAGTCTTGTCCGAAGTGCCGTCCGGCGGGTTCAACGCCGAGGTCGTCAAAACAGAAGAAATGGGAATTGCCATAGTCCTCTATGATTTTATAACCGATATGGTTAAAGCCGAAGATGATATTCCTGCAAGGGATGACCTCATATGGCCTTTGGTGGGGGACAATGTTTTTTAGCAATTTCATAAGGCTGGTTTTGCCACAGCCCACGGGTCCAGAGAGAAGGAGGCCCTTATTGGTGTCGATGCCCAATTGTGCACAACGGGCCTTGTCTTGGATAAAGTAGAGACAAAGTTTGTAAAGGATTTCCCGATCTTCCCTGTGAATCTTGAACTTTTTGCCGAACAGGAGCTTGCCTTTGGCATCGAGATAAATGAGGATTTTCTCAAAATCGTAATGGATTTCCCTGCCGTTGAGGGTGCCCAATGGATATTGGACCGCTCCTTCGGTGATGATATGTGGGGCATGGTATTTCACAAAGGTTGGTTGTAGTCTTTGTGCTTGCTGGTCATGAGGTTGTCCCGATATGGGACAGTGGGGGTGTGTTTGGCATTGTTTTCATCAACCTGGAACTCTTCCATTTTTATTTTTTTCCGTTTCTCACCGTTTGTATTGTTTTTTATTGTTTGTATTTGTTTGTTTATAGGTACCAACGCTTGTCCACCGCTTGTCCCGATTTTGGTACTGTGCCGGTCCACTACTTGTCCAGAACTTGTCCCAAAATCGAACATCTTGATTCGGCTGCCCTTGTAGGGATTATGGGATGGGGAATATAGGATATAGTTCCAATGACTGAGCTCGTGGATGCATCGGTGATAGGTCGATTTGGACCCGATCTTGGCATAGGCCATGGCCTCTTCCCTACTGATATAGAAGTCGGCCACGAAATAATTTTGGTTCCACAATTGGAAGAGCCCGATATACAAACTGATATGGGTCGGGTTCAAACGGTTGTCCTTGGCAAACTGTGCAAACACCCCGTTCAGGTGTTTGATATAATTGACGTCCTCCACCCTAAATTCGGTTATGGACCTTGTTCTGTTCCAGCACTTCCATGATCTCATGGTATTCGTAGTATAGCACCCCTCCCATCTTGGTATAGGGCAGGGTCCCATTGATTCTGAGGTTCTGGAGCGTTCCCGGCGATATGCCCAAAAGGTCGCGCACCTCATTGGATTTGAGCCATTTTTTGCCCTGTTGTCCACTTTGGTCCTTCAATAATGCTTTGATGTCTTCCAAGAGTTCCACTTTGAACTCCATGAGATCTTCGGTGGTAATGATGGTAGCTCCCATGTTTTTTTGTTTTTAAAAGGAAGGGCCGCTGCATGATTTTTAGGTCATTTAGTGGCCCATCCACTGATTTGACTTTCAGGGCAAAACTGAAAAACCTTTTTGGAAAAACTTCCCAAGTTGGTACCAACTTGGGAACGATTTTTATTTCATAAAATATGGTGCCGTCTGTTTTCGATTGGGCTTTGGGAGCTCAAAAAACTTCCTGAAAATTGGAAAAATGGGAAGCCAGAACCTCCGAATACCAAAATTCCCAAGTTGGTACCAACTTGGGAAAAACAAAGGCTCATTCATCCAGTGATTCCATGCGCTGTTGGAGCATTTCAATAAGTTTGTCCAAGAACCGGGTCCTACTTCCCTTTCGGGACCTAATATCAATAAAGGTATGGTAGTAGTTACCAAGGTCCACATTGTAAAAATGTTCAAAATGCGAGGCCAACTCCTTGATGTCCGTGGTACCGCTATTGATGCATTTGCTGGATTGGAGTGCATATAAAAGTTCGATCAGATCGGTCTTGTTGCCGGTCCAGAACAGTTTTGAAGGTTTTTCCATAGTCATGGTCTTTTGGGGTTCTAAATTGTTTTGTAGGTCATCCACCTCCTTTCTTAGGTAAACAATGAGCATATCATAGGCCATGATCGTTGCCACGGTACCATCCTGACAGGTGGAGAACTGGTCATCGATCAAAAAGTGGAAGGATTCAAGGGGTAGCCTAAGGTCTCGGTTCCCCCGGACAAAATATTGTTCATCCAGGGACATTGCCCCACGACGGTAATAATTATAAAACTCCAGATTATCATTGAAGAAGGTCTGGAACTTATCAATCTGAAGTTGAAGGTACTTAATTTGTGCTGCATCGTTTCCCCTAGGCCGCTTGCTCTCGATATTGAACAATTTGACATAATAGATCAGCTTGCTAAAGATTTGAGGCTTGACGTGCTTGAAGAAGTAGATTTCGTCCGCTTGGGTCTCAAAGGTCTTGCCGGTAATCTGTTTTTGGAGTTTACGGATACTTTTCTCAACGAGAACGATACCTTTTTCAGCTTTGAATAGGATATCCCCGTTCCCGCTTTCCAAAGCATCCAATTGGCCTTCAAATTCCGATAGCAGCTTTTGGTATTTCATGACGATTCTCCATTAATGCTGGCCTTCCATGATTCCGAGCAATTCCAAAATGAAATTGTCATTGGTCTGGAGATAGGCATATTTTTTCTCGACCGTTGCACCGAGTTTCCGTTTCTCAAAGGCTGCGGTCAACCCGAAATCGATTTTGGGAATGCCCAATCCAATGGCCCGTTCAATGGTCCGGTAGAGCAACTGGCGATAAATGGCAAACTCTTCCAGACCGTCATAATCCATACCCACAAAGGCAGGCACATAGACCTGGTTCAAATTGGTATAGCAGAACATTACACCCACTATCTTTTCAGGTTTATCCAATGAACAAAGGACAATAAACTCCCACAAATGGTTGTCGTTCATCTTTTCAAACAGGGAGTCCGGAAAGGAAAAGGTATTGAGCCCCAAATTTCTGGACTGTACTTCCCCGAACAAGGATTTGACCTGTTCAATTTGAGTGGTTGATAGTGCTGGCAGGACCATGGTCTTTGTCTTATCGAGATACGGCTGGACATCCTTTCGAAAATGTCTTCTGTTTCTGGAGGACAATCTTTGCAAATAATCTTCCATGCAATCCACCTCGTTCAAGACAACATAACAGGCGTTGGGCATCTGCACCCTTAAAAATCCCTGACCGTAAAGCGATTCGTTCCATGACGTATGTTCACCAAAGTCCCGTAACACGGTCATCTTGGCCCCTAACTGAAGTTCCAGTTTTTCCAAGGTTTCCAATAGCTTGTCCCTTGCCTCCATGCCCAACCTATGTGATGCATTCCAATACAAGTGATCTCCTTCCGTGAATAGACAACCGAGGGACAGGACCATGGATGACAAATGGTAGGGATCGGTTTTCCTTTCCTCCTCAATGGCAGCAGAAATTTGTGCTTGGGCCAGCATATCATCCTTCCAAAGGGAAAGCGTCACAAAAGTCATCAATACGGGTATCCCATCAGTATCCTTAATGACCACATATCGAAACAACCAATTATGTTCTTTCCTAGGATTGCCATGAAACACTTCCTCCAAAAACTTCAGCCCCTCCCAATCATAGACCCCTTGCCCACCTAATCTTTGGTTCCATTCTTCCTTTTCAACTTGATCAATGGTATCGAATACTTCAACGGTAAGCTCAGAAAATACCTTCGGGCCACTTAGGTTCCTTGGTTCCATTTTAAAGGCGTGGAATACTCTATGGGCATCTGTCTGCGTATCTTCCAATGCCTTTGGGAAATGATATTCCATAGCTTCCACCAATGCTTTGATTTCCTTTTTTTGGTTATGCCTTGAAATCGTAATCCTTACACCTGTATTCTTTACAGGCACCGCAGGAAAGATTCCGAGATTGACAAAGAAGCCCTCCCCCATCAAACGGTTCACAAAATTGTACCCGGTTTTGGGCATACCGGTCCCGATATAGAACACTGGTGATTCATTTATATCGATCAAGGGAAGATCCGTTATCGAAAGGCAATCATTGAAAAAATCGATGCGTTCCCTCAATTCTTGTTGTAACCCATAAATCTCTGGGGATAGATGGATTTGTGCTGAGGCCCTGGCGGCAGCTACCGAAGCAGGTTCCAATTGGGCGGAGAAGGTCAATGGCCCACCAAAGGTCTTAATCTTTTCGTACATGGAAGCATTGGAACAGGCCAGAACAGCCCCGCTGGCCCCAAAGGTTTTGCTCAGTGTCCCGAACAGCAATACATTTTCGGGCAATTCCCCCAATTGGTCCAACACATATCCCGTACCATTCCTTCCCACCCAACTCATACCATGTACGTCATCAAAATAAAAATGTAACTGTGGATATTTCTTTGCCAACCCCATCAGTTCTTTGACTGGGGCATAGTCTCCATACATGGAATAAATGCCATCGGCCATGTACCAGATTCTCCCTTTGAAATGCTGGTATTTTTTGATCTTGTCCTCCAACATCTCCAATTGGTTATGTCGAATCATCTCGATGGGCACACTCCGAGTCTTTAGCATTTTGGCCGCGTTCTGTACACTCCAATGGACCTGGTGGTCCAGAATGATCACGTCTTCATCATCCACTCCACTTGGAATGACCCCTAAGTGCCCAAGGGTACTGTTTTTGGTAATGACAATGGGATACCCATACATTTCGGAAATCGAGTTTTCCAAATCCTCATATAACGGATTGGAAATATAGGATTTGGATAAGGGAAATTGTGTCCCATAGCTATCAATGGCCTCCTTGGCGGCCTTTTTTAATCTGGGATCCTGTTCCAATCCCAAGTAACCCGTAGTACCAAAGTGGTACAGTTCCTTCCCTTCTACCTCAATGGTCCTGCCCGAAAAGGATGTTCCCCCTGCATAAAGGTGCAGTACCCCGGCGTTCTTTGCATCGGTAAATACCTCATGTACGGTGTTCAAAAAATTGTGGTGTTTGATCTTTGCCATTTTGTTTGATTTAAATTGTACTAAAAAGTAATGGCATTTGTAAGATTAGATGCTATCCTATACTGATATACTCCGTTTCAATCAAGCATTATTCCGTTTAAGTCAAGTCAAATACCTTTATTTAATGGTAATGAATCTATTGACCGAATCGAGTTCCATTAATTTTGTAAATTCAAGGTTTTACCAGTTTTCACCACATGAAAAAATCACATGAAAACAAATACGCCATTTATTTAATGACCGATGAGTTGCTGCACATCATATACAAAAAAGATCATTGTATCGACCTAAAGGCTGCGCAACTTATCGTTAGGGACCGGATGATGCTCCAGAATGGCCGGGAAATGCCCGTGCTCTGTGATATTCGTGAAGTAAGAAGGGTCAATAAACCAGCCCGGGACTATTTGGCCTTGGAGGGTTCACAATGGGTTAAGGCCTTGGCCTTCTTGACAGATCCCCCGGTAACCGATGTGATCAGCTCCATTTATCTTTGGACCCATGCCCAGTCGGTCCCCACCCGTTCCTTTGTCAAAAAATCAGAGGCCTTGGCCTTTTTAAAATCCATAAAATAACCTATGCTTCTATACATATAAAGAGACTCCAGTTATTAACTACTAAACCTGACAACCATGCCGAACAATGACGATTTTAGGGTAAAACGCATCCAACGGATGTTACTGGAAATGGCCCGTGGCAATTTCTTCTACAGTTTGGAACCCACCCATAAAAATGACAATGTCGCATCCTTGGTCGTGATGCTCAATATGGTCAACGAGGAGATCAGGGCCTCCTTTATCCATCAAGGGTTTGCCAACGCACACAACACCCCACAATGCATCATCCAACTTTCCTTTCTGATGGATACCTATGGTACTATCGAAATGGTAACCAACAGTACATGCTCGCTATTGTCCGCATTGCCAAAAGAGATCATTGGAAAGCCAATTACCGATTTTATGACCGAGGGTTCCCAAAAGGTATGGGCAAAGAAGATGGTCAAACATTTGAAAAGGGAACGTTCTGAAACTGTCCAGTTCTTGGAGTTCATTACCAAAGAAGGACTCTTGTTGGGCAAGGATTGCCATATATCCGTATTCCAATCCTTGGACGGGAGTGGGCAGAAAATACTATTGGACACGGTTTTCTTCTCCAAGGGAGAGCCCTTTGGCACGGCGTTGCCCAAAAAGACACTCAAAGTGACCAAGGGCATAAAAGAGCCCAAAGTCACGTTGACCCCTGATGATATTGAAATGATCCGGGATGTCCATGATATGATCATCAACAACTTGGACAAGGATCTGCCCTTGCTAAAAGATCTTGCCCTACAAATGGGCACGAACGAATACAAATTGAAGTATGGGTTCAAACAACTTTATGGCACTACCATATTTCGGTTCCTGACCCATGAACGTTTAAGAAAGACGAAGACCTTGATCCAGCACAGCAACTTATCCTTGAAAGAAATCGCGCATTTGACCGGCTTCAAGAGTGCGGCCCATTTCTCCAGGGCATTTAGGGACAAGTATGGTAAATCACCCAGTGATTTGAGGGGGTAACACCCTCAAAATGGGCAAATTACTCCGTTTGCGTCAAGGAATGCTCCGTTTCAAGTAAATCCGACTCCCGAACTTTGTCATATCAATCCAAAGGATATGAAAGGTTTAAAACATTTACAGGTCTGGATTCCCTATGCGGTCAGTATACTCTGTTCCATATTGTTCATTTATGCAGCCACAAGCAAACTATGGGATTTCCAAAACTTTAAAACACAACTGGGCCAATCCCCCATTTTGACCGCTTACGCGGAATGGGTCGTTTGGTTGGTTCCCTTGACGGAATATATACTCGCATTCCTGATACTGGCGGATAGGTTCCGTCTGATCGCCCTTTATGGCACTTTGGGACTGATGACCATGTTCACTACCTATATTGTACTGGTCCTCAACTTCAGTGATTACATCCCCTGTACCTGTGGAGGTGTACTGGAAGCCATGGGGTGGACCGAACATATCATCTTCAACGCTTTCTTTATCGTCCTTGTGACCTTGGCCATTCTTCTCTCCACCCCCAAACTCCCACCAAAAGCAATACCAACATGATAGCGAACAACAGTTACATCAAAATCTTCGGAACCATGGGACTAAGCATTGGCCTAATGGTCATCCTGTTCCTTTCATCCGAACAAGAGGTGCACCGCAACAATGCCTTCATCCGCAGATATCCACCACACCCCATCACGAAACTATACGATTTGGATGTGATCCATAACTCCTATTACATTGCCGGGTTTGACCGGGACCTTCTTTATTTGGGCAATCGTTCGGCCCCATGGCATTTGTTACAGGTCAACATGAGGACAAGGGACACCTTGCCCATCCGCCTAACACCATCGGGCAACGGGTTACGGTACCGTTCCATACATACTTCGGTACTCCCTCCCTATTTTTTTGTCATGGACGGGACCATGCCCTTTATCCTTCGTGGCAGATTAGGAGAATGGAAGGCCCATGCATGGATGGAAGGAGCAGCTTTTTTCGATAGGGCAGTTCCTGTCGACAGCCATCTAATGTTCATCCGGACCATTAGTTCAAAGACGCAAAAATCAACTTTGGGAATCATCAAAAAAACAACCGGCTTTCAGGTAGCATTGGACACTACCCTATTGGAAGCGCAGATTGACGGCATTTTCGATGTGGATGGGACAATGGTGCTGTCCAAGGAAACTTCAAAGCTGGGCTATGTGTATTATTACCGGAACCAATTCATGACGATGAACCTTGAAATGAAGGGCCTACATCGGCACCGAACCATAGATACGGTGGAAACCGCCCAAATTTCACTTGCTGAACCGAACCTAAAGGGCGATGTCTCCATGAAATCACCACCATTGTTCATCAATAAGGCAACTTGTATGTCCCGGAATCTACTGCTGATAGTTTCGGACCGACTGGGCAAAAATGAAAGTGAGGAAATGTTGGACGAGGCCACGATCGTCGATGCATACGACTATCTCAAGGGATCCTATGAATATAGTTTTTACATCTACGACATCAAAAAACACAAAGTAAGGGAATTTGCCGTCCACGAGGGTTATCTGGTGGCATTGTTGGACACACAGATATCGGTATATGAGACCCGTGAACCCTATTTTGATGGCTCCATATCGACAAACAACCAAAACATCAAAGATTACCTACTGGCCAGTAGCGGGAGAAGATCGAAAACCCGTACAACAGAGTAGATCCTAACATTTATTAATTATTTCATTATGAAAACAAAAATGATCAAATTCATTATTCCGGTCATGGCCATTGTATTTGCCATTGCCACAAGTGCCTTTACTGCTGTTGACGCAGCAGCTGATGACGCAGCCATTACCCAAGGTTATGTGTTCGATGCCACCCAGTCACCCAAATGTCAAGAGGTGAACAACTTGGATTGTTCCTTGGATGGTGATTATATGTGTACCTATGCTGGAAAGCAGGTATACCGAATTCCAGGGGCAACCGTCTGTAGCATTCCTTTGAAGAGGGTCACACCCAATTAATCAAAAAAGAGGGAGCCTGGAAAGGCTCCTTTCTTTTTTCAATTCCCACGATTCACCCTCAGCATACCATTTACCTTCATAAGGCACAGTTCCAAATGCGCTTTGTCCACCGAATCGATTTTCTTCCCAAGACCCTTTTTCAATAGTTTTTGAATGCCTTGGGCCTGCACATAAAATATGCTCCTCACATAACTTCCGTATCCATAGCCATCGATACCAAGGTTACCACTGGCATTCAAGTTATCCGTTGGAAAGACCCTGGACAACAGGGACAGATAAGTCATTTGAAGATCTCTTTTTCCTTCGTCCATTTCTTCCAGGTCACCGAAAAGCCGTGACCCCAGGGTCAGGACCAATTGTTGGATCAATCCCGAATGTCCGCCTGTAAGTTCCATTTGTTCCAATCGGCTGATACGCAATGGATTTACCATATCGATCAATAGTTTTACCCGATATTCAAACAATTTATCCGCATTTGTGGTATAGCGGGTCCTGGACAAGAACGATGGATGGGACAGCCAATCAGGGGTATCCAAGACATTTTGCAACAGAAAGTCCATGGCCTGTATATGGTCCTCCATTGGAATGGGTTCGTAAACAAGACCGTTCTGCACCCCGGTCTTGTATTGGATTTCGTATCCCCCGATCATGGATAGGACATGAAGCATTTGATGGTACCATAATTCCAGGCTCCGGTCATATAACCGTTCCAAAAGTTCATCGTCCCTTTGATTCTTATTTAAGATCGGCAACAGCTCCAATACCCTTTGGAGATTTTTTTGGCCCAGCACCGTACTTTTTATGGGATCATCACTTCCCACTACTTCATTCGCACTACCGGGACCAAGGGTTTCAAAGGTTCCAAGGTTATAACGCAACCAAGGCAGACTGTCCTGTTGGCCCACAAGGGTGTCCAAATAGGGCCTTTCGACTTCCGGACTTTCCACCCCTGCAATCTGACCGTACCCCCATTGTATCTGGAACGCATCCATGGGTCCCACCTTTTGGATCAAAAGATGGGCCGGTATGCCATCCTCCGGTTGGGCTACATGGTTATGCCTGCAATAGCTCATCACGCTCGGGGTATGTCCCATGGTTTCCAACCACTCGGCATCCCGAATGCGCTCCAACGGATAGGCAAACTCCCCAAAATTCGCATCACGGATGCCTAGGACATGGCCCATTTCATGTGCCGTTACATACTGCAGCAATTCGCCTTTAAGATCATCCGGCAGGGGATATTGCTGCGCTCTTGGGTCCAACGGGGCACAGCGCACGATATAATCATCGGTAAGGCTTGGGAAAGGATTGGCCAAAAGGATATCCCCCTTTAAGATTTCCCCTGTACGTTTATCAACGATCTTCCTCACCGAGGACCCTCCCCGTATTTGGCTTCCCCTTACATCCACATACTTTGCCCATCGGATCATGGAATAATTGACGCTGTTTTCAATATGATCACCAATGCCTCGCGGTAATTCCCTGACTTCAATGGCATTGCTAAAACCTGCCTTCTCAAATGCGGGCAACCACTCCAGTACTCCGGCCTTGATATAGGGCTTCCATTTATCGGGGGTCTTGGAATCGAGATAGAGGACAATGGGCTTGATGGGGTCGTTGATAACCGCTCCTTTGTCCTTTTTTTCCAAGCGCCAGCGTGCAATGCTGCCGATCTCCGTTTTAACCTGTTCATTGATGATATCGTATTGGTCTTCGTAGGTAAAGGCCATCCTATGGTCAAACAATCGTGGCACCATGGGATTTGGCAACGCAAAGAAACTGAAGTACACCTCCTTGGTCCTTCTGGAATTGCGATACGTAGTGGTCCGTTTGGTCCGGATGATGGTCTCCTTGTCCAAATAGGACACATCCGTTATGTACGACTGGTCGATAAGCACGGTCTCAGGGCCCTCCAACCCCCATTTTATCGGGGTCTGTAAAAACAGTTCCGTGGCATCGATAAACACAGAACCC
>CEVF01068443.1_pt1 | contig 11516 bp, 9 predicted proteins | sample 356441 | NCBI WGS metagenome assembly CEVF01 (sample SAMEA2622765, study PRJEB7988) | marine metagenome | biome: marine biome (ENVO:00000447); feature: surface water layer (ENVO:00002042); material: "saline water (ENVO:00002010), including plankton (ENVO:xxxxxxxx)" | depth 5 m
TCTTCCTGAAAATCCGAGCTGCCTTCCCCGGTAATCTACGATGAACCTTTTTTTTGCCCCGCCTACGGCTCTGCAACCATTTTCCCCGCCCGCGCATCTTTCTGATTAGAGCGGCTCGAAACCGCCGCCTCACAATCAGGAGATGAGTATGAAGTCATTGGTTGTCGCAGCCGTCGGTCTGGCCTGCTCCGCTGGCGCGCTCGCGCAGGATTTCCGTTTCGACTACGCCGTTGGAGACCTGGTTTCTCCGGCTCAGATCGCCTCGATGCATGCCGAACTCGAGGCCGCTGCTCAGGAGTTCTGCGCGGACCAGTATCCGCGCAAGATCCGGGTCGCGCAGAAGTGCGCGGAGATCATCGTCAGCGACGCAGTGTCGCAGATCGGCAATCCGCGTCTGACCGCGTACACCGAGGGTCAGGTGACGTCCGGTCGGGAGTCCTGACGCCATAGACCGGGCGCCGGTATTGCCGGCGCCCGCGGCGTTGTGTCGGACGGCGCCTGCGGCTTCTTGTAGGACGGCGCCCGCGGCTTCTTGTAGGACAACAACGGCTGGCGTGCGACCATCCCGCACGCTGGCGCATCCCTAGCAACAAGATCACGAAAACGGCTGGTCGCGTCTTCCCGATGGGGACGCCGCCGGCCGCGCTCGTGTTCCTTGAATCAACGACAAACAAGCTAGGGGATAGCACATGAGCAGCAGAAAGGCCTCCTTTCTCGCCCTGTCGACCTTCCTCGCCGCGCCCCTGGGGGCGCCGCTGCACGCAGTGGCGCAGGAAGGCGTGATCGAGGAAGTGATCGTCACCGGCTCGCGGATCGCCCGTGACGCCGGCACCTACGTCGGTCCGATGACGACCCTGGACGGGGATTCGATTCGCACCGATCCGAACTACAGCCTCACCGACCAGCTTCTGGAGCTGCCGTCGATCGGCGCCCAGGGCACCGACCGGCGCAACGCCAACGGTGGCCGCGGCGCGAACTTCGCCGGCATCCACCAGCTCAACCCCGAGCGCACGCTGGTGCTCTACGACGGCCGCAGAACGGTCAACACCATCCGCGACAGCACCGGCCTGGCCGTGGACCTGCAGTCGTTTCCGGTCAACATGATCGACCGGGTCGAGGTGCTGGCCGACGGCGCCTCGACGATCTACGGCTCCGACGCCATCGCCGGGGTGATCAACCTGATCCCGAAGTCGGACGTGGACGGCATCGAGCTCAGCATCGGCGGCGGCACGCCGGACGATCCGGGCGGTGATCACTTCGACGCCGGCCTGCTGTTCGGCATCACCGGCGACCGGGGCTTCTTCACCGCCGGCGTGACCTACGTGTTCGACGGCGACGTCGACTATCAGGAGCGCGACTGGTCGCGGCTGCCGATACTCGGCCAGGCCGAGTCCGGCGGCCAGGTGCTGACCCTGTTCGGCAGCGGCATTCCGCCGGAAGGCCGGGCGCTGGAGGCGGGCATCATCTTCCTGCCGAACCCGGAGACCGGCGAGAGCTTCCAGACCTACGACACGTTCTGCACCGGCGGAGGGCCGGGCAGCGACGGCTCGGGCAGCATCGACTGCCTCATCGAGCAGGGTCACCGGTTCAACTACAACGACATTCCCAGTGGCGTGTCGCTGATCAACGAGAACCGCAACCTGAACTTCTCGGCGGTGGGCGAGTACGAGCTGGACGGCGGCGTGACGGCCTACGTGAACGCCAACCTGTCCCATCGGGAGGGGCGGCTGAACTTCACGCCGCTGCCGGTGCAGGGCGCGGCGGGCCGGTTCACCGACCTGATCCAGGTGCCGTTCACCAACCCGAACATTCCCGCGGACGCGCTGACCGTGATCCAGGACGCCCGGGCGGCGACCTGCGCCGCCCTCGACCCGGCGGATCAGCCGGCCTGTCTGGCCAACCCGAACTTCCAGATGAACTGGCGTGGCCTGGACCTGGGTCCGAGGACCTTCGACTACGACAGCGACACCCTGTCCGGCACGGTCGGGCTGCGGGGCGACATGACCTGGTTCGACCGGGCCTGGTCGTGGGACACCTGGTTCACCATCGGCCGCTCGGAGCTGTTCGAGGTGACCAAGGGCCAGCTCAACGTCGCCAAGCTGCAGACCGCGGTGGACCCGGTGCTTTGCGCCGCCGACGCGTCCTGTCCGAAGGACGGCGACGGCAATCCGACCCTGGACATCTTCGGCCGCAGTCCCAAGACGGCGGAGGAGATCGCCTACACCACCTTCGACGATCAGGAGCGCACCGACTACGACATGATGCACCTGGCGGCGACCGTGGCCGGCGAGCTGGTCGACCTGCCCGCCGGCCCGGTCGGCGTGGCCGCCGGCGTGGAGTACCGGGAGGAGAAGGGCGGGGTGCAGACCTCGGGCGTGGTCCAGGCCGGTGACAGCGGCGGCAACTTCGCCGAGCCGACCAGCGGCAAGTACGACGTCTACGAGATCTACACCGAGTTCGCCATTCCGCTGGTCTCCGGCGCGCCCATGGCCGAGGAGCTGAGCCTCGACGTGGCCGGCCGCTACTCGGACTACGACACCATCGGCGACGAGTTCACCTACAAGTTCGCTCTCGGCTGGGCGCCGGTGGAGTCGCTGCGGTTCCGCGGCACCTACGCTACCGGCTTCCGCGCGCCCAACATCCTCGAGCTGTTCGGCGGCGTGGCGGACACCTTCCAGAGCGTGACCGACCCCTGCACCGCGCCCATCTCGGATCCCAACGTGGCGGCCAACTGCGCCGCGGCCGGCGTGCCGGCCGGGTTCGTGCAGCCGGCGGCGCAGCTCAAGATCTCCGCGGGCGGCAACGAGAACCTCGAAGCCGAGACCTCGGAGAGCTACAGCCTGGGCTTCGTCTGGCAGCCGGACTTCGCGCCTCTGCGGGTGTCCATGGACTGGTACGACGTGGAGGTCGAGGACGCGATCGGCAACCCCGACCCGGTGGACGTGATCCAGGCCTGCTACGACAGCCCCGGCGGTTCCCTGTCGGCGGCGGAGTGCTCGCGGATCGGCCGTGGCCCGGCCGGCGACGTGGTGCGCTTCGACCTGCTGAACGAGAACCTCGCCACCATCGAGACCAGCGGCATCGACCTGGACGCCACCTACACCTTCGACACCGACGTCGGCCAGATCCAGGTGGACTGGCTGCTGAACTGGCTGGACGAGTGGGTGCAGACCACGAAGTCCGGCGTGGTGAGCGACCGCACCGATCTGGTGGCCGGCCTGGTGTCCGACTGGGCGGCGTACCCGGAGTGGCGCTCCAACCTGCGCGTCACCCTGGCCCGGGACAACTGGACCGCGGGGGTCACCTACCGCTACCTCGACAAGATGGAGGTGTTCGACGTCATCGGCTTCGGCACGCTCGAGCCGACGGCCGACGCCCAGCACTACATCGACCTCGAAGGCAGCTACGACGTCGGCGCCTGGTCCTTCCAGGCCGGCGTGGAGAACGTCACCAACGAGGAGCCGCCCTACGTGCCGGAAGTGTCCGTCAACACGTCGGGCATCTACGACTTCCTCGGCCGGTTCTTCTACGCCCGCGCCAGCGTCAGCTTCGACTGACCGGCCCGGCCGGGCGAAGCACCGAAAGGCCCCCTCGCGGGGCCTTTCTCTTTTCTGCCGCCGGAACTCCCCCGGCGCCGCCCCGCGACCAAAACGCCTGCCGACGCATCAACGGTAGACAGCGAGCCGTTCGTGACGGGAGACGGACCATGAAGACGACGCTATTCGCCATTGCGCTCGGTGCTGCCGCGCTGGCCCCCGGCGCCCATGCCAGGGACTTCGTGTTCGAGTACGCGCCGGAGGAGATGACCACCGCGGCCGGCCGTGCGGCGCTCGAGCGCCGGCTCGAAGCGGCGGCGGGCAGTCACTGCCAGAAGCGTTACCGGGAGCTCGATCTGCGCAACATCCGGCGCTGCAGCGCGGACATGACGGCGATCACCCTGGAGCGGATCGGCGGTGAGATGCTCACCGCCGACCGGCGGGCGCCCGGGTCCGGCGACCGGGGATGAGGTCGCCGGAACGCCGGGTCGGGACGGCGGATCAGTACTTGTAGTAGTCGGGCTTGAACGGCCCTTCTTCCTCGACGCCGATGTACTCGGCCTGATCCTTGCGCAGCCGGGTGATGGTGCCGCCGAAACCCTGCACCATCAGCGCCGCGACCTCTTCGTCCAGCTTCTTCGGCAGCACTTCCACGGTGATCGGTGCCCGCTGGTTGTCCGGCTGATCGGCCCAGCGCTGCTCGTACAGGTGCATCTGCGCCAGCACCTGGTTGGCGAAGCTGCCGTCCATGATGCGCGACGGATGGCCCATGGCGTTGCCGAGGTTCACCAGCCGGCCCTCGGAGAGCAGGATGATGTAGTCGCGGCGGTCGTCGCTGCGGAAGATCTGGTGCACCTGGTCCTTGACCTTGTCCCACTGCCAGTGGTCGCGCATGTAAGCGGTGTCGATCTCGTTGTCGAAGTGGCCGATGTTGCACACCACCGCGCCGGCCTTGACCGTCTGCAGCATGTTGGCGTCGCACACGTTGGTGTTGCCGGTGCAGGTGACGATCAGGTCGGTGTCCTGCATCAGGCGCAGGTCGATGTCTTCTTTCTTCCCGGTGTTGACGCCGTTCCTGTACGGCGACACCACCTCGAAGCCGTCCATGCAGGCCTGCATGGCGCAGATCGGGTCGATCTCGGTGACCCGGACGATCATGCCCTCCTGGCGCAGGCTGGCGGCGGAGCCCTTGCCGACGTCGCCGTAGCCCACCACCAGGGCGCGCTTGCCAGACATGAGCATGTCGGTCCCGCGCTTGATGGCGTCGTTCAGGCTGTGGCGGCAGCCGTACTTGTTGTCGTTCTTGGACTTGGTGACCGAATCGTTGACGTTCACCGCCGGCACCTTGAGCGTGCCCTTCTTCATCATGTCGTACAGGCGGTGCACGCCGGTGGTGGTCTCCTCGGAGATGCCGTGCACGTGCTCGAGCACCTGCGGGTACTTGTCGTGCATCAGCTCGGTCAGGTCACCGCCGTCGTCGAGCAGCAGGTTGGCGTCCCAGGGCTCGCCGTCCTTGAGGATGGTCTGCTCGATGCACCACCAGTACTCCTCCTCGGTCTCGTTCTTCCAGGCGAACACCGGAATGCCCGCGGCCGCCATGGCCGCAGCCGCGTGGTCCTGGGTGGAGAAGATGTTGCAGGACGACCAGCGCACCTCGGCGCCCAGGGCGACCAGGGTCTCGATCAGCACCGCGGTCTGCACCGTCATGTGGATGCAGCCGATGATCTTCGCGCCCTTGAGCGGCTGCTCGGCGCCGTACTTGTCGCGCAGCGCCATGAGTGCGGGCATCTCGTTTTCGGCGAGGGTGATTTCCTTGCGGCCGAACTCGGCAAGGTTGATGTCGGCGACTTTGTAGTCAGGCATGGCGTCTCCTCAGGGTTGCGCGTTCGAGAACGTGTGGATCTGGATCCGGAAGCCGTTCTTCTGAGCCAGATACTGGGTTTCGCCGGCGGCGAGGCCGGCATTGGCGGCCCAGGTCTCGAGCTCTTCGGGCTCGAAACCCAGCCAGATGTCTCCGCAGGCCGTCTTGGCCCATTCGTGGTCGTGCCGGCACAGCTCCACCACCGTCAGCACGCCGCCGGCCTCGAGCAGCCGGGCGGCGTGACGGAAGAACTGCTGGGGCGAGGCCTGGTGGTGCACCACCATGGCGGCCAGCACGAACCGGTAGTCCGGCCGCGCCGGCAGGCTCAGGAAGTCCTCGTGCAGCAGGCTGACGTTGTCCAGGCCGTCGAGGCGGCCGCTGGTCAGGTCGAGCATGGCGCTGGCGCTGTCGACGCCGACGGCGCGGTCGAAGCGCCCGGCCAGCGCCGCCAGCAGCTCGCCGTCACCGGGCCCGACCTCCAGCGCCGCCCCGGCCGACAGGCCCAGCCGGTCTATCGTGTCGAGGACGCTGGCCGCGTACACGCCCACTTCCGAGATGCGTGCCTGGTTGCGCGCGAAGTCGTCGGCGTGGGCGGCGAAGAAGGCGTTGCTGCGGTCCCGCCGTTCGGCGTGCACCGCGTCGATGCGCTCGTGCTGATCCGCCGGCAGGGACACCTCGTCGACGGCGTCGAGCAGGGCCGCCCGGGCGGGCGCCGGCGACGGCGCGCGCCGGTAGAACACGCTGTTGCCTTCCCGCCGGCGCACCACCAGCCCGGCCTGGTGGAGCACCTTCAGATGATGGCTGAGCGCAGGCTGGGCGGCGTCGACGATCCGGCACAGCTCGAGCACCCCGTAGGAATCGTCCTTCAGGATTCTCAGGACGTTGGCGCGCAGCGGATCGGCCAGCGCCTTGGCGGCGCTGACCACGGCCTCGAAGCCGGTCTCCGGCGCGGCGAGCTGTACGGACGCATTGGCGGCCATGGGTCCCTGGCGTTCCTGCGGGGCGGTGAAATCGAAGGCGGCGAGACTAGCATGCCTGACAGCAATATCAAAATATTTTGATATTGGATCGCGGGCCGCCTGTGTCAGAATTCCGCCCGGCACGAATTCAGGAGTTCCCGGCTTCCCATGACCCGCGCGTCCCAGTCCCCGGCCTTCGCCCCGGCGAGCAAGCTCCCCGGCGTCGGCACCACGATCTTCACGGTCATGTCGGAGCTGGCCCGGGAGGCGGGCGCGCTCAATCTGTCCCAGGGCTTCCCCGACTTCGACGGCCCGCGCTACCTGCTCGAGCGGGTGCAGCACTACCTCACCCACGGCCACAACCAGTACGCGCCGAGCATGGGCGCGCCGCCGCTGCGTGCGGCGGTGGCGGCCAAGGTGGCGGACCTGTACGGCTGCCGGGCGGACCCGGACGACGAGATCACCGTGACCTCCGGCGCCACCGAGGCCCTGTTCTGCGCCATTGCGGCGGTGGTCCGGCCCGGGGACGAGGTGATCGTGTTCGACCCGGCCTACGACAGCTACGAGCCCGCCGTCACGCTGCAGGGCGGCATCACCCGGCACGTGCCCATGCATCCGCCGTCCTACCGGCCGGACTGGGACCGGGTGGCCGATCTGATCAACGAGCGGACGCGGCTGATCGTCACCAACACGCCGCACAACCCCACCGGCGCGGTGTGGCTGCCCGAGGACATCGAGGCGCTGCGCGCGGTGCTGGCCCGGGCCGACGCCGCCGGCCGGGAGATCTACCTGCTGGCCGACGAGGTCTACGAGCACATCATCTTCGACGGCGTGGCCCACGAGAGCCTGTGCCGGTACCCGGACCTGTTCGCCCGCAGCTTCGTGGTGTCGTCCTTCGGCAAGACCTACCACACCACCGGCTGGAAGATCGGCTACTGCGTGGCGCCCCGGGCGCTGTCGGCGGAGTTCCGGCGGGTCCACCAGTACGTCACCTTCACCTCGAACACGCCGGTGCAGCTCGGCCTGGCGGATTTTCTGACCGCCCACCCGGAACACCATCTGCGCCTCGGCGAGTTCTATCAGCGCAAGCGTGACCGGTTCGCGGAGCTGCTGGCCGGGTCGCGGTTCTCGGTGGTGCCGAGCGCCGGCACCTACTTCCAGCTCGTGGACTACGGCGGCATGTTCGACGAGCCGGACACGGCGCTGGCGCGCCGGCTGACGGTGGAGGCGGGCGTCGCGACCATTCCCGTGTCCGTGTTCTACGCGACGGACCCCGGACACACGATGCTGCGGCTGTGCTTCGCCAAGGACGACGCGACGCTGGCCCGGGGCGCGGAGATCCTGTGCAGCCTCTGACGATCAGCCTCGTCCAGACGCAGACCGCCTGGCACGATCCGGCGGCGAACCGCGCGCGTTTCGACCGCTGGTTCGAGGCGCTTCCGGAGACCGCCCAGCTCGTGGTGCTCCCGGAGATGTTCTCCACCGGCTTCACCATGGCCTCCGCCGAGGTGGCCGAGCCCATGGACGGCCCGACCGTCACCTGGATGCGGGATCGGGCGGCGGCGCTGGGCCGGACGCTGTGCGGCAGCGTGGTGATCGAGGACGGCGGGCGCCGCTTCAACCGGTTTCTCTGGGTGCCGCCGGACGGCGCCGTCGCCTGCTACGACAAGCGGCACCGTTTCCGCATGGCGGGCGAGCACGAGCACTACGATGCCGGCACGGCGCGACCGGTGGTCCGGCTCGGCGAGTGGCGCATCCTGCCGCTGGTCTGCTACGACCTGCGGTTTCCCGTGTGGCTGCGCAACCGCGGCGACTACGATCTGCTGCTGGCGGTGGCCAACTGGCCGGCCCCGCGCCAGGCCGCCTGGAACGCGCTGCTGCGGGCCCGGGCGATCGAGAACCTGGCTTACGCGGCCGGTGTGAACATCGTCGGCACCGACGGCAACCAGGTGCCCTATACCGGCGGCTCCGCGGTCTACGACCCCGAGGGGCGCACCCTGGCGGAGGCGGGGGACGACGCTTGCCTGCTGACCGTGACCCTGGACGGCGACGCGCTCGCGGACTACCGGCGGCGCTTCCCGGCCTGGCAGGACGCCGACGATTTCCAACTGGTGAACCCGACGACTGACGAGAGGAGCGGCTGAATGAAGTGGTGGCATGCAGCGGTGGTGGGCCTGGCGCTGGCCGGCTGTGACGGCGGCGTGGATTCCGGCAGCGGACATCCGGGCGAGCAGACCTACAACCGGTACTGCTTCTCCTGTCACGCGGCCGGCATCGCCAGCGCGCCCCGGACCGGCGACGCGGACGCCTGGGCGCCGCGCATCGCCAAGGGCATGGACGCGCTGCTGCAGTCGACCATACAGGGCGTGCCGCCCGGCATGCCGCCCTACGGGCTGTGCTCCTCGTGTTCCGAGGAGGAACTGGCGGCCGCCATCGACTACATGGTCGAGCGCAGCCGCCCGGAGTCGCCCTAGCCGGGCAGCCAGTCCCGCGGCGTCGCCGCCGGGAACGAGCCGAAACCGGGCACCACCAGGCGGTGGCAGTGGAGCTGCAGCCGGGGGCCTGCTGGGCGGGGTCGTCCGGGCGTCCGTAGAGGTGGTCGCCCAGCAGCGGATGGCCGATCCAGGCCAGGTGCACCCGGATCTGATGGGTCCGCCCGGTCACCGGGGCCGCGAGCACCAGAGTGCGCCCGGCGCTGCGGCGCAGCACCCTCAGCCGGGTCACGCTGCCGTGGCCGTGGCCGTCGCCGTCGGGTGCGCCGAGCGTCCAGCCCGAAGCCGTCCGGCGGATCGACTCCCGCGGCCCGGCGACCCGGTAGCGGCTCTTGCGGCCCTTGCGCAGCGGCAGGTCGACGGTGCGGGTGCGTCCGCCGGGCGGTGCGCCGGTCACCCAGGCCAGGTAGTACTTGCGCACGGCGCGCGCCTGGAACGCCCGGGTGAGGCGCCGCTGGGTTGCCTGGTCCAGCGCCACCAGCAGCACGCCGCTGGTGCCCTTGTCGAGGCGATGCACCAGGTAGGGTTTCGTGCCCAGGCATTCCGGCAGCAGGTCCCACAGGCACCCGGCGCCGCTGCGGTCCGCCAGCAGCGAGACATCGGCAGGCTTGTCGAGCACCGCCAGGCGCTCGTCGCGATAGACGATGCCGGGCATCCCCGGGGCTGGCCGTGGTGGTGATGGAGGCATGACGAGGGTCGTGGGTCCGGTACGGTGGTCACCCGAGGTCGCGCCAAAGTACCATAGGCCCCCTTCAGCGGGGAGGTTGGATCATGCGGGCAGCAGTCATGCGGCGCGGCCGCATCGTGGCGGACGAGTTTCCGGATCCGGAGCCCGGCGCCGGCGAGGTGCTGGTACGCACCCTCGCCTGCGGCATCTGCGGCTCGGACCTGCATCTGCTGCAGCACACCGACGCCTTCGTCGCCGCCAGCCGGGAAGCGGGCGGCGAGTTCGCGCTGGACACCGCCCGGGATCTGGTCATGGGCCACGAGTTCTGTGCCGAGATCCTCGAGCACGGCCCGGGCGCCGCCGGAACGCTGCCCGTCGGCACGCGGGTCTGTTCGATTCCCGCGCTGGTGCGTCCGGGCGGCATGGTGTCCGTCGGCTTTTCCAATGACTGTCCCGGCGGCTACGCCGAGCGCATGGTCCTCTCCGAGGGCCTGCTGCTGCCCGTGCCGAACGGCCTGGCCACCGCCCATGCGGCCCTCACCGAGCCCATGGCGGTCGGCTGGCACGCGGTGGCCATGGCGCGCCTGACGCCCGAGGACGTGCCTCTGGTGATCGGCTGCGGTCCGGTCGGGTTGGCCGTGATCGCCGCGCTCAAGCTGCACGGCGCCGGGCCGATCGTCGCGGCGGACTTCTCGCCGGCCCGGCGGCGCCTGGCCGAGGCCCTCGGCGCGGACGTGATCATCGACCCGGCCGAGCAATCCCCCTACGCCTGCTGGCAGGACGCCGCCCGGGACAGCGCCCAGGGACGGCTCACGGATGTGAACCCGCTCACCGGCGAACGGCTGCTGCCGCCCGGCGTGTACTTCGAGTGCGTGGGGGTGCCCGGCGTGCTCGATCAGATGATGGCCGGCGCGTCCCGCGGGTGCCGGGTGGTGGTGGTCGGGGTGTGCATGGAGCAGGATCTGGTGCGGCCGCTGCTCGGCATCACCCGGGAGCTGAATCTCCAGTTCGTGCTCGGCTACACCCCCGAGGAGTTTGCCGCCACGCTGCACCACATCGCCGAAGGCGATCTGCCGGTGGCGCCGCTGATCACCGGGCAGGTGGGCCTCGAGGAGGTGGCCGGCGCCTTCGCCGCGCTGGCCAATCCCGAGCGCCACGCCAAGATCCTGGTGGAGCCCGCCCGAGCATGAATCTGCGAGACCTGCGATACCTGGTGGCGGTGGCGGAGCACAAGCACTTCGGCCGCGCCGCGGAGGCGTGCTTCGTCAGTCAGCCGACCCTGTCCACCCAGATCAAGAAGCTCGAGGAAGAGCTCGGCGTGACGCTGATCGAGCGCACCAACCGGCAGGTGATGCTGACGCCGGTGGGGGAGCGGATCGTCGCCCAGGCCCAGCGGGTGCTGCGGGAGGTGAGCCAGATGGTGCACATCGCCGAGGAGCACAAGGACCCCTACGGCGGCGAGTTCCGCCTCGGCATCATTCCCACCGTGGCACCCTACCTGCTGCCGAAGATTCTCGGGCCGATCAAGAAGGCGTTTCCCAAGCTGCGCATCCAGCTCACCGAAGCCCAGACCCACGTGCTGACGCGCATGGCGCGGGAGGGCGACCTCGACGCCATCGTGCTGGCGCTGCCCCTCGAGGAGGACAGCCTCAAGCAGGTGAAGCTCTACACCGAGCCGTTCTACTTCGCCGCCTCCCGCTCCCACCCGAAGGCGGGTCAGAAGACCGTCTCCCTCGACGACCTCGACCACGAGGAGGTGCTGCTGCTCGAGGACGGCCACTGCCTGCGCGACCAGGCACTGGAGATCTGCCACACCCACAACGCGGTGGAGAACACCAACTTCCGCGCCACCAGCATCGAGACCCTGCGGCAGATGGTGGCTGCCAACGTCGGCATCACCCTGATGCCCGAGCTGGCCATCACGTCGCGCAGCGGCCCGGTGCGCTATCTGCCGTTCAAGGGCGACAACCCGCACCGGGACATCGGCCTGTGCTGGCGCGC
>CEVF01016580.1_pt1 | contig 11514 bp, 11 predicted proteins | sample 356441 | NCBI WGS metagenome assembly CEVF01 (sample SAMEA2622765, study PRJEB7988) | marine metagenome | biome: marine biome (ENVO:00000447); feature: surface water layer (ENVO:00002042); material: "saline water (ENVO:00002010), including plankton (ENVO:xxxxxxxx)" | depth 5 m
GAAAATCCTCAAAATCGACCTTTAAGAGATATATTTGGAAAATTTGCAACTGGCGTTTCTGTTGTTTCTTTTTATAATAAAAAGGCTTCACCTAAAGGTATTACTGTAAATTCTTTTTCTTCAGTTTCTTTGGATCCTCCAATTGTTTTGTGGTGTTTGGATAATAATTCTGATTTATATGATGAATTAAGTATAACAGAAAAGTATATATTTAATTTTTTATCTTCAAAACAAGAGGATATAGCCACTAAATTATCAGAAAAAGAAAATCATTATTTTGACTCTATAAATTATTTTGATAGTAAAAATGGACCAATCATTGAGAAATCACTAGGTTGGATATCCTGTTCAAAAAAAGAAGTAATCAAAGCTGGGGATCATTTGATAATTTTAGGCTTAGTAAATAATTTTGAAATTTTTCAAAATAATAGAAAACCTCTTATTTTCTGGTCTGGTAAATATCAGGATTTACTCTAGAAAATTTTTTTAAAAATTTACAATAATCAAAATTTATATTAAATTTTTACAAATCTAAAGTTTGGGACTTTAATATTACTTAATCTTTTTACATAATGGAGTAAATTATATTATGGCTTTTGAAGCTAAAGCAAAAAGAATAGTTAAAGTTCCAAAATCATATTTTTGGAAAAGGTTAAGAGCATTTGAAGAAATTAAGTCTCTTCTTCCAGAAAATATTCTTGAGGTTAAGCTACCTGAGGATTTTTCAAATAGTATTGGTGATGTAAGATATGTTTATCTTGGCGATCCATATCCTGGTGAGGTTATAGAAAGGCTTGATAGCTTTTATGATGACTCTTATTTAACATACTCAATTTTAGACAAATCATGCCTTCCTATGGAGAATTATGTTGCTTGTGTATCTTTAAAGGAAATATCAGAAAAAGAAACAGAGGTTGATTGGTGCAGTCATTTTAAACCAGTAGATGCATCCGAAGAAGAAGTAAGTGAGTTGTTAAGTAATTTATATTACCTAATCTTTGATAATATTGAAAAACAATACCTTGAAACAAATAATTAGTTTTTAATTTTAGCTAAAAGCTAGCTCTGGAAAACCTTTATCAACGGACTCTCTTAATTTATCATAATAAACACCTGCACCACCAAAATAAATTAAAACCCTTGCATTTTTATTTTCAATATTAGCTCCCATCATCCATGAATGAACCTGATCTCCAACATCCATTAATGTTTGTTTATGAATTTCAGAAACATGAGCAGACCATTCATTTTCAGCTTCTAATATAGGGCTGCATAATTCATAACCCTCTTTTTCCATTTTATTTATGCAGTCAGATATCCATAAGGCATTTTGTTCAATTGATGTTGGAAGATTTGCGAAAGGAGCTTGAGGACCGGTAATTGTAAATAAATTTGGAAAATCTGAAATACAAACCCCCATTATGGATTTTGACTCTTTTTTCCATTTATCTCTAATGGTTGAACCACTGGAGCCTTTAATATCAAATGCTTCAAGCGCACCTGTATAAGCTTGAAATCCTGTTGCTAAAATTATTATATCAAATGAATAATCATTTTTTGTTGTTTTAATACCTTTTTCAGTAATTTCTGATATTGGTTCATTATCTTTTATGTCAACAAGATGAACGTTATCTCTATTAAAAGCTTCATAAAAACCGTGATCGAGTGGTGGTCTTTTTGCAAATAAAGGATAACCTTTTGGTGTAAGAAGCTCAGCAATATCAGGATCTTTGACTTTTTCTTTCATTTTTTTAATAACAAAATCAGCTGCCATTTTATTAGCTGCTGGATCTGCTAAAAGGTCATCAAAGGTTTCAAAAACCCATCGAAAGCTTCCTTTCCAATTTTCTTCAAATATTTTTTCACGTTCTTCAGGCGCGGTATCAACTGCATTACGACCTACAGGACTGTCAAAAGCCATTCCAAAAACATGATTTCTACATTTTTTAATAATTTCATCATAATTATCTTTAATTTCTTTTTCCCACTCTGGTGTCATTGGTTTTTGCATTGCGGGTAAAACAAAATTTGGTGTTCGCTGAAAAACTGTAACACTCTCTGCAGATTTGGCCATTATTGGAAGCATTTGAACAGTTGATGCTCCACATCCAATTATGCCAACTTTTTTTCCTTGATAATCAAGACCTTCTTGTGGCCATCTTGATGAGTGAAAACAGGGACCCTCAAATTTATCTTTACCTTTTATATTCGGAATAACTGGTTGAGAAATCATTCCCATAGCGCTTATGAAGTATTTGCAATTTAATTTCTCTCCATCTTTGGTAGTTACGTTCCAAATTTTTTTATCGTTATTAAATTTAGCACTTGTAATTTCAGTGTTGAGTTGAATATCAGGCCACATATTGCATTTATCAGCTACAAAATGAAGATATCGATTGGTTTCTTCCCAACCAGGGTATCTTTCTGACCAAGTCCACTCTTGCATAATTTCTTTTGAAAAAGATAGGCAATAGTAGTAACCCTCGCTATCGGTAGCAGCACCTGGATACTTATTCCAGTTCCATGTTCCACCAATTCCCGAGGCTTTGTCAAAAACCCTTAATGAGATGCCTATTTTTTTTAGATGATGGATTAAAGCTAATCCTGCAAAACCTGCTCCGACAATAATAGCATCATAATCAACTTTTGTACCCATACATCACCCTCAAAATTTTTATAAATATGATTTTTTTTAAACCACAAATATCATATCATGGGTATGCAAACTTGCAATATTGAAAAATATATAAAAATATACTCATAGAGCTATCTTTTTTTTTATTTTTAAATATTATTTTAAAAAAGGAGGGGGATTGAATAATAATTTAGATAATAGTGGAAGAGGAAATCTACTTCCAATTGCTCGCGATGTTATTAAACACGCTAAAGCTGGAACAATGAGAAAAGCAAAACATGTTATGCGTTTGCCGGCATCAAATTATACAGATGATAATCGTTTTAAAGATGAGCTTAATAACGTTATAAAAAGAGTTCCTATTGTTTTGGGGCCCTCTTGTGAAATCCCAAATCCAGGAGATTTTAAAACTATTAATGTCGCAGGAATATCATTAATTCTCACCAGAACAAAAGATGGCAAAGCAAATGCTTTAATGAATGTTTGCTCCCATAGAGGTGCGTGTCTTTCAAAAGAAGAAAAAGGGAATAGAAAACTTTTTACCTGCCCCTATCATGGTTGGAGTTTTTCAAATTCAGGTAAATTAGTTGCTATAAGCTCAGAGAGCGATTTTGGAAAAATAGAGAAAAAGAACTACGGACTTAAGTCCTTACCTATTTATGAGTCCGCAGGATTAATTTGGGCAATTATGAATCCAGACTCAGAAGTTGATATACCGAATTTTTTATCTGGATATGATAATATGTTAGAAACATTTGCTTTTTCTGATTGGATTTTTGTTTCAAAACGAACTTTTAAGGGCCCCAATTGGAAAATAGCATATGATGGTTATTTAGAATATTATCATGTTCCTGTATTGCATCGTGAAACCTTCGGTATTGATGCCACAAATCGAGGTCTTTATTATAGTTGGGGACCTCATCAACATATAAAATCTCCCGCCACAGAACAAGGTCATATTGCTACTGAAACACTTGGTTATTTGGCAGATCTAATTGACAAGCCTGAGAATGAGTGGGATACAGAAACATTAACTTACGGCGTATGGACAGTTTTTCCTTCAACCTCAATAGCATCGTTTGACGCAGGAGGACGTGGAGTATTAATTTCACAAATACTTCCAGGTGAGAAAGTTGATGAGAGCATTACAACACAATATTATATTATGGAGAAACCACCCTCTGATCCCGAGGCTGCAGAAGAGCAATTTGATTTTTTTCAGCAAGTAGTAATGAATGAAGATTATGCAACCGGTGCATCATCTCAACCGGGTCTAAAAGAAGGGGCAATTGATCATGTCTTATTTGGAAGAAATGAACAAGGCAATCAACATTTTCATCAATGGATTGATAAGGTTTTAAAAGCAAACAATGATAAAGACCTTAATTCAATATTTTCCGATGGAGATTTATAAATATGAATGTTTCATCTGCAAAACATGAGAGAATTGTTAATGTTCCTAAAACTTACTTATGGAAAAGAATGTCAGATTTTAAAAACGTTGGTACTCTTCTTCCTCCTCCAATTATAGACGAGGTAAAATGTAACAGTAATGATATAGGATCATTAAGATATTTGACACTTGGAGAAAAACAAAAATACCCAGGAAAGATTATAGAGAGACTTGAAGCAATATATGATCAAAGTTTTTTTGTATACTCTATTGTAGATACTTCATGCCTTCCAGTAAGAAATTATATTGCTAAAATTGTTTTAAAAGAAATTTCTCAAAAACAGACTGAAGCCTCAATTTCTAGTAATTGGATTGATAAAAGTTCTTCACCTAGGGAAATGAAAAAAATGTTTGAAGGTCTTTATGAATTAATGTTCTTAAACTCTGAAAAACAATATATTAAGATAAATAATAATGGATCTTGATAAAAAGGAATTTAAAAAAATTACTGAATTTTTGTCTTTACAAAATTTTCATATAGACAAGAATTTTATTCCTAAGCCAATTGGCGATGGGCAATCCAATCCTACTTTTTTGATAAGAGATGAAAGAAAAAATCTTAAGGTATTAAGAACTCAACCTACTGGTGATTTAGTAAGAGGTGCTCACAGGGTTGATCGTGAATTTTCTGTTCTTGTGGCTTTGTCTAAAAAAGGGTTTGAGTGTCCGGAACCTTTAGTTTTGTGTAATGATCCTGAATTAATTGGAAGAATGTTTTATGTAATGGATTTCGAGGAAGGTGATATTAATTTTGATCCTTTTTTACCAAACGAGAACTATGAAGATAAACAAAAAATATACAAATCTTTGGCGGAAGTTTTAGGAAGACTCCATGCTTATGATATTGATGAACTGAACCTTCCTTTTAAAAAAAATCAAGGATTTATGAGAAGAAATTTATCTCTTTGGTATGATCAGATCTTCCATGATGAATCTAAAAAAGATAAAGAAATTGAAAAAGTTTATAAAGATGTTTTGAGTAAATTACCCAAAGAAAGCAATTTATCACTTCTTCATGGGGATTTTAAACTAGATAATACTGTTATTAATGAAAATAAGACATGTAAATCTGTATTAGATTGGGAGCTATCCTCATTTGGTGAACCTTTAGTTGATATTAGCTTTCAAATTATTAATTGGTTGATACCATCTGGTGTGCTTTACGGAATAGGAGGAGACTGGAAAAAAAATGGCTTACCATCGGCAAGTGATTTTTTATCTTGGTATGAGCACTCTTATAATGAAGAAGTAGATATTAATTCATTAAGAAATGCATGTATATTTTCATTAATAAAGCTTTTTTGTATTATTAAAGGTATAGAAAATAGATATCAAAAAGGAAATGCTATCTCAAAAGATGCTGAAGAAAAAATTCAATCTGCTCCAGCAATAAAAGAGGTTTTGATGAATGCATTTGAGACTAACTCAAATGATATAATTGTTTCTTAGATTTAATGCTTTTAAGCATAAGTTTTTTATGATTTTATTATATTTGAAAAAGGGAGAAGCAAATGACTAAATATAGATTTTCTGACGGTGCTGCTTTAGTTTTTGGAGGTTCAGGGGGACTCGGTACAGGAATTGTAAACTTACTTGCCGAAAGTGGAAGCAATGTTGCATTTACATATTTTAAAAATAAAGAAAGCGCTGAAAATAATTTAACTGGCATTCAAAAATTAGGAAGAGAGGGATTAATTGGAAGCGTTGATCTTTTAAATTTACAAGCTGTTGAAAAATTTTCTAACGAGGCAAAAGATAAGTTTGGAAAAATTCATTCAGTAATTTTTGCTACAGGACCTTTTTTACATATTATGCCAGTTTTAGAAGCAAAACCAGAGGATGTTTACTATACCTTAGATGCAGATATTAAAGGTTTTTATCATGTTCTTAAAGCAGTAGTCCCAATATTAAAGGAAAGTGGAGGCGGCTCTATAACAGCTTTAACAACCGCTGCAATCCATAGATATATTAGTACAGATGGACTGTCATCTATACCTAAATCAGGTGTGCAGCATTTATGCACTGCTATAGCGAGAGAAGAGGGTCATCATGGTATAAGGGCAAATTGTGTAGCTGTTGGATTAATAGCTGTTGGACTTTCTCAGGAAATTGACTCTCCTCCTGGCGGAATTTTAGATCAATGGATGAATCAAGTTCCCCTTGGTAGAGCTGGATCCCCTGAAGAATTATTTGATACCGTAGTATTTTTAGCATCCGAAAATGCTGGTTATATTAGCGGTCAATCATTACCAGTTGATGGAGGTTATTCAGCATAACTTAAATAAAATGAATTTTGAAAATAAAAATATAATTGTTATTGGCGGAAGTAGCGGAATAGGAAGGGGTATCGCCTCCTCTTACATTGATAAAGGTGCAAATGTTTATATTACTGGTACAAGAGATAAGATAGATGATTATGATGAAGAAATGTCAGAAAATATTGAAAAATGCATATATCAAAAATTAGATTTATCTAACCATAACAATTTGCAAAAATTATCCTTACCTTTTGATGATATAAATACTCTTGTATGTTCTCAAGGAATTGTTGCTTATGATCAAAAGGAATTTGAGATGGATACTTTTAAGAAAGTTATTGATCTAAACTTAAATTCGGTGATGGCATCATGCACTTTTTTTAAACAAAATCTCTCAAAAAATCATGGTTCGATTGTTATTATTGGTTCTGGTGCAAGTTTTCATGCAGTAAAGGGAAATCCTGCATACTCTGCCTCGAAAGGCGGACTATTAACTCTAATAAAAACTCTTGCAGAAGCATGGGCAAGAGATGGAATTAGAGTAAATGGTATTGCTCCTGGTTATGTAGCAACAAAACTAACAGAGGTTACTTTTAGCAATGAAAAAAGGTATGAGAATTCCTTAAAAGCTATACCTTTAAGAAGATGGGGTTCCCCTGAGGACATGGGAGAGGTTTGCTGTTTTTTAAGTAGTGAGGGGGCTTCTTATGTAACAGGTCAAATGTTAACCGTTGATGGTGGAATGAGCCTTTCTTAGTCTATAAAAGGGTTAAAGGAGAAAAAAATGAGCATAATTTTTGGATTAATATTTGGTTGGATCTGTGCATTTATTCTTGTTTCAACAGCTATTATTGTAATATTTATATTTCTTAAGAGTGAAAACGATATCAATAATAAAGATGAGATTAGTTCCAAAGAAAATAAAATAGTTATCAAACATATGAATTCTACAGTAGATAAATTTTATTCCATAGAGGATGAAAGATTAGGAATGAAGCACTTTAGATATGTAATGGATGATTATTTTGCTGCTGATGAAAGTATAAAATGTTGTGGAAAAGTTACATCTACAAGTGCTGATGGAGTATATGCTTTATGGGTAACTACAGAAAATTCTGATCCAAATAAACGTATTTTATACTTACATGGTGGAGGATATGTAATTGGTTCTATTAGAGGATATCTTCCTTTAGCTAGCCATTTGGCAAAAGCTACAGGGGCTTCAGTTCTGCTTATTGATTATAGACTTTCGCCAGAGAATATTTTTCCTGCAGCCCTTGAAGATGCAAAGATTGCTTATAAATGGATGCTTAAAAACGGACCAAATGGAGAGAAAAATTTTGAAAAAGCTTTTATTTCTGGAGACTCTGCTGGGGGTGGACTAAGTATTGCAACTGGGCTCGCAATTAAAGATGAAAATGAGGTACTTCCAAATGCTATAATTCCTATCTCTCCATGGGTTGAGATGAATCCATTGTCAAAATCCTATGAAGATAATAAAGATCTCGATCCATTTGTTTCAAAAGATGGAATTACATGGTTTGCAAGTGTATATACCCCCAACGAAAATGACAGAAAAAACCCATATGCCTCTCCTTTGTATGGTAATTTTAGTAATTTCCCGCCAATGCTTATTCAGGTAGGCACTCGCGAGGTTCTATTAGATGACTCAAAAAAAATTGCTCAAAAAGCTAAGTCTGATGGTTGTGATGTTGAGCTAGAAATATGGAATGATATGATACATATTTTCCAGGGTTTTGCCCCATTTCTACCCGAGGCCAATAAAGCTTTAAAAAAAATAGGATCATTTATATCGGATAAATAAATGATTGATTTGTTGAAAAAGTCCAGATAAATGAATAACGTATATACATATAGTCCGTTAGATAGAGTTATTTGGGATACTTCTTCACTAGATGCAATTCAAAATGAAATAAAAAGATTAAATGTTAAAAAAGTTTTTATAGTTTCATCATCAACACTATCAAAAAAGACCAGTGAAATTGATACGATAATACAAACTTTAGGCAAAAAATTTGTAGGTCTTTTTGATAATTGTATAGCACACTCTCCACTAGAAAATGTTATTGAATGTGCAAAAGAAGTTCAAAAAAGTTCTCCTGACATAATTATTACTATAGGGGGAGGTACCCCCATAGACACAGTTAAAGTTGTGCAATTATGTTATTCTCTTGGGATAAGTTCTGTAGATCAATTAAAAAAAATATCTAATAAGCATCAAAAAATTAAATCAAAAATTAGGCAAATTGCTATTCCAACAACTTTATCAGGAGGAGAATACTCGATTATTGGCGGTGCTATGGATACAAAAATTCAGCTTAAAGAGAAATATACAGGTGATGATATTTGCCCTCAAGTAGTAATACTTGATCCAGCAATAACTCTTCATACACCTGATTGGCTATGGCTATCAACTGCTATTAGATCAGTAGATCATGCTGTTGAGGGCCTTTGCTCAAACTCGACAAATCCTTTGATACCACCTATGGCATTAAATTCTCTTCAATTATTTGGAAATGCTCTTAGGAATACGTATAAAAATAGAGATGATATTATCTCCAGATCCTTATCGCAAAAAGCAGTATGGATGATTGCAAAGAATTTAGGAAATACTCCCATGGGAGCTAGCCATGGCATTGGTTATTTATTGGGTTCAATTGGCTCTGTTCCTCATGGACATACATCGTGCGTAATGTTACCTGCTGTTTTGAAATGGAATGAAAGTTATAATCAAGATAAGCAAAAATGGATAGCAAATGCTCTTGGCAGACCAAAACTCTCAGCATCTGAAGCTGTTGGCGAGTTGATTTCGGATCTTGGTTTGCCAACAACACTTGGTGAAGTAGGCATTAAGGAAAGTCAGTGGGAGAAAATTGCAGAATATGGACTTAAGCACCCCACAGTTCAATCTAATCCAAAACCTATTAATAAAAAGGATGATATTATTCAGATACTTAAACTAGCAAGTTAATTATTTGATATGATTAAAATTCTTTTGTATTCTCTTTTAAGGAGGTTTTATGGCTGGTTTTTTATTATCAATGTTTGGCGTCTTAGTTGCAATAGGTATTCTTTTTGCGGTAGTAAAAGTTCTGGATAAGTTGGACGGAAAATGAAGCGATTGTCAAAGTTTTCTCGATCTATAAAAGGTAAAATCGTTTTAATAACAGGCGCTGCAAGTGGAATGGGGAGAGCTACAGCTGAGCTTTTTTCTGATGAAGGGGCAGTTGTTGTGGTTACTGACCTTGAAAAAAAGTCTATAAATAGTGTTGTTAACAAAATTAAAAATAATGGTAATAAAGCTGAAGGATTTATTTTGGATGTTTCAAAAAAATCAAATATTCAAGATGTAGTAAAAAGCATTATTGAAAAATTTGGTGGAATTGATATTTTAATTAATAATGCAGGAATTGCCCTTCCAACTGAAATTAATAATAGTGAATTTGAATCATTTTGGGATAGAACCCATAATGTTTTATTAAAGGGCCAGGCAATTTTAATCAAAGAGTGTTTACCTTATATAGAAAAATCAAATACTCCGCGAATTGTGAATATATCCTCAACTGAGGGACTTGGAGCATCGCCAATGCACTCACCATATACATCTGCAAAGCATGGTGTAATTGGTTTAACACGTTCGTTAGCAGTTGAGCTGGGTAAAAAAGGTGTAACAGTTAATTGCATTTGTCCCGGACCAATAAATACATCAATGACAAAAAAAATACCTGAAAAAGATAAAGAGATTTATTCAAAAAGAAGAGTTCCACTAAGAAGGTACGGAGATGCTGAAGAAGTCGCTCATGCAACCTTAAATTTTTGTCTTCCCTCATCTTCTTTTATTACTGGCGCAGTTTTAGCAGTTGATGGAGGTTTAACAATTAAAAGGGCTTAAAAAATTATATTTACTTAAGTTTGATTTATTTTGTCTTTTTTTGTAAAAAGTATTATGAATGTTTTTGGAATGTAAATATCATGAGTAAAGAAAAACTATTAGAAATTGCCAGATTTAATAAAAAACATGCCGAATCCGGAACAATGGAGTTGGCCGATAATATTGTTAAAATTCCAGCTGAAAATTACTATGATGAAAAAAGATGGAAAAAAGAGGTTGATTTAATTTTTAAAAGACTCCCTCTTGTTCTTGGAGTTTCAAAAGATATACCTAATCCTGGCGATTATAAAGCCATGGAAGTAGTTGGTGTTCCTGTTCTAATTACAAGGGGTAGAAATGGTGAGGCAAATGCCTTTTTAAATGCATGTATTCATAGAGGAGCTGCTCTAGTAGAAGTTGGCAAAGGAAATAATAAAAGGTTTGTTTGTCCCTATCATGGATGGACTTATACAGATGACGGTTCATTAATGGGTGTAGCTTCAGCTCACGAATTTGGTGAGATTGATAAGAAGTGTCATAATCTTGTTAAATTACCAATTCTAGAAAAAGCAGGAATTATATGGGTGACCTTAGATCCAAAATCAAATTTGGATATTTTGAATTTTTTATCAGGTTATGACGGCATGCTTGACTTATTTGGTCTTGAAAACTGGCATATCTTTGACACTAGAGTTTTAAAAGGACCAAACTGGAAAGTTGCTTATGATGGTTATTTGGATTTATATCATTTACCAGTTCTTCATAAAGAAACTTTTGGACCAAACATGTCAAATCAGGCGAATTATTTTGAATGGGGACCTCATCAGAGGGTAATTTCACCTTATAGACCTCAAGATCATAATGATCTATCTGAAAATGGTAAAAGCTTCATGGATTTACCTGTTGAGAAGTGGCCAATGGATATGTTAATGGCTGGTGTATGGACAATATTTCCTCACATATCAATAGCATCTTTTAACGGTGGAGGAAGGTCAATTATGCTTTCTCAGCTTTTACCAGGTGAAAATGTAGAAGAGTCATATACTCAACAATATTATCTAATGGAAAAAGAGCCTAATAAACAGCAATCAAAAGAAGCAAAACAGCAATTTGACTTTTTAGAATTTGTTGTTGATAAAGAAGACTATGATGCTGGTTTGAGACTTCAAAAAGGACTAAAAACAGGTTTAATTGAAAATGTTATGTTTGGTAAAAATGAGGGAGGTGGTCAAAAGTTTCATGAGTGGGTTGATAAAATAATCAATACTAATGATAA
>CEVF01028079.1_pt1 | contig 11513 bp, 10 predicted proteins | sample 356441 | NCBI WGS metagenome assembly CEVF01 (sample SAMEA2622765, study PRJEB7988) | marine metagenome | biome: marine biome (ENVO:00000447); feature: surface water layer (ENVO:00002042); material: "saline water (ENVO:00002010), including plankton (ENVO:xxxxxxxx)" | depth 5 m
GAGAATGATTTGCTTCAACGATTGGCGGTTGATGATTCTTTTGCCGATTTTGATTTTGATTCTCTCCTCGACGCATCCCGATTTGTCGGTCGAGCTCCCGAGCAGGTCGATGCGTTTATCGTAGATGTGATTGAACCGATCCGCTGTAAGTATGCTTCCCGACCAGAGATGCAAGCTGAAGTTGAGTTGTGAGCATTACCCCACCAAAAGAATCGAATCGCAAAAATATTTCCAGATGATCTTGTTCTGAGTACCTAAAAGTAAATCTTAATTATGCGAATACTTATCGCGGACAAATTATCGGCAACATGTGCATCTGCCCTGGCTGACTTGGGTCTGGAAGTAATTGAAAAACCTGACCTCACTGCTGAGCAGATCCCCAACGCTTTAGAGGGTGTTGGAGCACTCGTTGTTAGGTCGACGCGTGTTACAGCCGATGCATTGGAGCAAGGCCAGGATCTGTGCCTCGTCATTCGTGCTGGCGCGGGCGTGAACACTATTGATCTTCCGGCGGCGAGTAAACGGGGTATTTATGTGGCAAATTGTCCGGGAAAAAACACGGCAGCGGTCGCAGAATTGACAATCGGATTGCTCGTGGCAGCAGATCGCCAGATCGTGAACGCGACCTTGGCGCTACGAAATGGTAGTTGGGAAAAGAAACGCTTTGGCAGTGCCGCTGGACTTCGCGGCCGCACGCTGGGAATTCTGGGATTTGGGGCCATTGGATTTGCCGTTGCCGAGCGGGCCCGCGCGCTGGGAATGAATATCCTAGTGTGGTCAAGAAGTTTGTCGCAGGATGCAGCGCCAGCTTGGATCGAAGTTGCACAATCGCCACATGAGATCGCAGGAAAAGCGGACGCTATCACGTTGCATCTAGCGCTGTCAGAGAAAACGAAACATATCGTTGATGGGAAATTTCTTGCCGATGTCAAACCGGGTGCGATTTTAATAAACGCTGCGCGTGGAGAATTAGTCGATTCTGAGGCTCTAACCGCTGCCATCAGCGAAAAGAATTTGCGAGTTGGCTTAGATGTTTTCGAAAATGAGCCGGTAGGAGGAAAAGCCGATTTTGTGAATCTTGATTTAGTTCAGCACATCACTGGAACCCCGCATATCGGAGCGTCAACCAGCGAGGCTTCCGAGGCAATTGCAAGCGAAGTAGTACGAATCGTGTCGATTTTTATGGTGACTGGACGCCCGCCGCTGGCCGTTAACCTTTGTGAACAGGGAAAATCTGCGTGTAATCTCGTCGTTAGGCATTTGAATCGAGTCGGCGTGCTTGCCGGATTACTCGATGGACTCCGACAGGAAGGCATCAATGTCGAAGAGATGGATAACGTGATTTTTGCCGGTGGAGAAGCAGCTTGTTGCTCGCTGTTATTATCTGCAGAGCCATCCAGAATGCTAATGGATTCTCTCGACGCGCAGGCGGAGATTTTATCTTCAGCAATCCGGAACTGTTAGCACAGACGCGGTTAGCTGCAGGCTAAACCATCTCCAACCTTCGTGGCGCTGGACTGTTTGCCTTCATGCAACCGGCACAGATGCCGGTAATAATCAATCGATGGCCGGTGACTCTGAAATTCCGCTGCCGGGCCACCGCATCTCGGATGGAAGCAACCTCTTCGCTCTGAAACTCAAAGAGCTGGTTGCACTTCTCGCAATGAAGATGATCGTGCTGCGGGTAGCCATAATCATGTTCATAGACAGAGCGATTGTTCAGACTCATTTTTCGCAACAGGCCTGCATCGACTAGTTCGCCTAACGTCCGATACACGGTTGGTCGACTAACTTTTCCATTTGCTCTTTGCTCGCGTGCTAACTCCGCAAGAAGATTTTCTGCGTCAAAATGGTCATGTTGACTGAAAACCTGATCGAGAATTGTCCGCCGCTGTTGCGTGATTCGTTTGCCACGACTGCGCAAGAACTCTTCGAATCGCTCCATCGGAGTCATGGCGGTTTTGACGCCGCTTAGAGTGAAAGCATCTTCCATGCCCTAATTGTACGTCGTTGCGGGGCATCAGAGCAAGCATGGACCGGAAGTCCACTTGTCAAATTAAGCAGTTTCTACTGCCGGGATTAGCCGATTTCGTCCAGCAGGCGAGAAACCGCAACGTCCATCTTCTCTTCCGTCTCGTAGACGCCGCTCGCTATTTCAGCACGAATCTGATCGACACGCCCTTGGCGGACATCCGGAATATCTCCGATTCTGGACAGTAAATCGGCCTCCTGTGAGATCGATATTTCATCCGCGGCAGCAGCAGGGTTGGAAGCAACCTCATTGGATTGTTGCGTTTCATTCATCCCATCCGTGGGTTGCACGGACTGGGTTCCCTCGACTGAACTTGTCGTCTGCAAATGTGCGGGGCCTTGGATCTGCATCTTCGTTTATCTCCGTTTGAAAGGGCGCCAAGATTCCTTGGCTGATATTATCTTACCTTTATTTTTGCCTTTCAGCACGATTATATCCGGAATAAAATTTTTCGTAAAAGGTCAATCTGATTTGCGATGAATTTTTTCCTCGCGTCGTTTCATGCCCGGGATCGTCTTGCGGATCTTGTGGAGCGGGTAATGTTTTCGGTCTGCGTGCTTTGTCCCTAATTTACCTTTCAACTTTTCTCGTCCAAGTGTGTTTTCCGGTCGAGCACTCACACGTGGCACGCACAAATTATGAAATCCTAATGCGTCAACCCAATCGTCGTTATAGATTTAAGAGTTAACCCATTCGCATTTCGTGCAGGTAATTTCACCGCAAAGTCTTGCCTAAACCGGTAGGAAATGATGCGGATTAACAGCCCTCTACAGGTGGCGTCGGATTATAGGAATTGCCTTTTCCAGAGGCAACAGGAAACGAGCTTACATAGATGGTGAAACATTGATTGCACTGATGTCACCAAATGGTTACCCCATTGAGCGTGGGGAGCAGATTGCTAGCACGCCGGAAGATCGTTGCTCCGCCGGAGCGGCAGGGACCTCAAAGATAATAGGTGTCCCAGATGTTGTTTTGCCCGAATTCAAACTCTTTTCGACCAATTATGAACTGTTTGGCCGTTCAATACGTAGAATGGCAATAACTAGGCGACAGCACCCCTGATGCAGAGGAGTTGGAAGATGAGCAAGCAGCCGACCTCGCCAAGCCGACACATTGAAGCCGACCATGAGCTCCAGCGGCTGCGAGGATTGTCAGGATTTCACGACTTCGAGCAGCAGCTTGATGCCGGATTAGAAAAGATGACTCAGCGTTGGGCAAACTGGCGGGTCCGCGGCAACAGCGAGCAAACCATCACCCGCAAACTCTGGGCGGTCCGATAGGCAAACCGGTCTCTCACGTGCACACGAATACTGCTGACAAAAAAAGGTGACCCCATTCAGGATGGTCCGCAGCGTCAGCTGTATTTAGGCATTACGCACTCAAGAAGCCTGACTGAATTCAGGCCGCCGACGTACAAGTTGTCCTTGTAATCTTTGGACGATAGAACTGTGCATTTGGCTTACGCGGCTCTCGGAAAGATCGAGTGTAGCACCGATCTCTTTCATCGTTAATTCCTCATAGTAGTAGAGGATAATTATTAGTCGCTCATTCCGATTTAGACCTTTTGTGACCAGACGCATGAGATCAGTCTTTTGTATGCGTCTTGTTGGATCTTCACCTTTTTTATCTTCAAGAATATCGATCTCTCGAACATCCTTGTAACTGTCAGTTTCATACCACTTTTTATTCAGGCTGACTAAGTTTACGGTATTTGCCTCGGTCATCATCTTTTCGAGTTCACGCACACTAATTTGCATATGCTCTGAGAGCTCGATTTCTGTGGGTGGACGACCTAGTCGCGCTTCACAAGTGCGAATGGCCTCTCCCAGCTTACTCGCCTTAGATCGCACTAGACGAGGCACCCAATCCATCGTCCGCAATTCATCCAACATAGCGCCCCGGATCCGCGGTACACAATAAGTCTCGAATTTCACGCCACGGGATAGATCAAAGGCCTCGATGGCATCCATCAAGCCAAAAACTCCGGCAGAGATCAGATCGTCTAATTCGACTCCTTCAGGCAGCCGAGCCCAGATACGCTCGCCGTTGTATTTCACCAGTGGCAAATACCTTTCAACCAAGCGATTTCGAAGTTCCCTGTTGGTCTGGTCGGCTTTAAAAATTTTCCAGACTTCGAGGATTTGGTCCTCGCCCGCTCGCGTCGAATTTGCCATTCGATCCTCCATGATCGGCGTTAGAATCTGCTTAGTCCCTGCAGTTTAACGGCTCAAAGCGCGTCAACTCTTCTCGTTCATTCGGCGATTATTGTCGCTCGGTTGAGTCAAATCCGTTGAAAATTAAAAAGATATTGTTCGGCATTAAATTTGATTTGCTGTCTCGACTGTCGTGCACCTTTGACGTGAATCGTCGTGTGCCCAACTTTGGGGCGGAAGTTTACTAGATGCGGAGTTTGAATAACAGTTCAAATTTCCCGTGGTTTAGCAAAAGAATTTGCGGTGCAAGGTGTTGAAAATGTAAGCAGCCAATGGATGCGTCCTGCAGGCAATGCAGTCAATCCGAGATAATTCCCTGGAGTCGATACGTTTCGCGCTTGGGTACTAGCGTGAAAGAGCTGGTTCGCTGAGAAAGGCGGTTGTTTGAATAGGTGTTCCTTGCACAATTTCATCAAAGCCAACGACAGAAACACCAGGGCGACACTGCGTAATATGTCGAATTGCTGGCCGGATATCACCTGAAACAAGCAAAATTAAATGACCACTTAACGCGTTGCTGATCAGCGGCAACAATTGCTCATCGATTTCATCAATCAATTCGGATGAAAGATTTACAGAAAAACCATGCGAGGTGTATTCCATGGATTTACGAATGGTTTCGGTAAGTTCGCCATCCAATTGAATCACGGACAATTCACCATTCAAACCCTTGTGCCGATCGGTAATCGTGCGGGCCATACGGCGTCGGACAAATTCAGCCCTGAGCACAGGATTATCCTCGAGATCCGCGGCGTCCCCAAGTGCCTCCAGAATCAAAGTCATTTGTCGAATCGGAAGTCCCTCCCGAAGCAATAATTGAAGTGTCTGTTGAATTTCGGCGAGCGTCACTTTTTTATTAACGATTTCCTCCACCACAACGGGATATTTCTGCCTTACTTGATCAAGCAAAAACTGGGTGCCATCGCGGTTTAAAATTTCCGCTGCGTGCCTAACAATTGTTTCATTAAGGCTATTTGCTAATTCGTCACTCGAATTTGTTTTGCCGGTCGCTACGGTGATCTCAGACAATTTCACACGATATTCATCTTGTGCCAAATCAAGATTGTCTCGAACGCGCACCGTAGGCAATACCAATCCGATCTCCGCAGCGATCCTATTGCGGATGATAGGTATTTGATCCAGTAAATTGCCACCCCTGGAGCGATCTGCTAAACGAAGAAGGCCTAGTCCCAACTCGATTTCAAGCGGATTTACCGATAGTAGTTCTTCGATTTGTGGTTTGGATTTCTCTTTCGATTGCTCGCCGGCCCGGGCCGATTTTTTTTGTGAGTCAATAAGCAGTAAGGAGACTCCGATGCATCCGACCGCCGAAAAAATCAGAGGTACTTTCGGTAGATCTGTCAACAACAAGAGAAACAGAAATAGTGAGGCTAGCAACAGGGCACGAGGGCGAGAGAACAACTGCCCCAACAATTCGGCTGGCAAATTTGCACTGCGACTACTTCTCGTCACAAGCAGGCCGGCAGCCAGGGCGATTAACAATGCGGGTAATTGGCTTACAAGACCATCTCCGATGGTGAGCCGTGTAAAGAGATTTCCGGCGTCCAGCGGCGACATGCCCAGCTGGAAAATCCCGATAACTAAACCGCCAACTATATTGACAACGGTAATTAGAAGTCCAGCGACCGCATCTCCTCGTACAAATTTGCTTGCACCATCCATGGCGCCGAGAAAATCGGCCTGTTGATGAAGTTCATTTCGCTGTCTTCTTGCGGTCGTTTTGTCAATGTTTCCGGCGTTTAGTTCCGCATCAATGGATTGCTGGCGACCGGGCATTCCGTCCAGGGCAAAGCGTGCGGCAACTTCGGAAATACGTGTGGCACCTTTAGTGATAACAACAAACTGAATCAGCACAATAATAGAGAAAATTATTATGCCTACGATTAGATTTCCACCAGCGACAAAGTCGCCGAACGCCTCGATCACGCCTCCAGCGGCTCGCTGCCCCTGGTGGTCGGCCTTGGTAAGAATCAAGCGTGTTGTGGCAATGTTTAGCACCAGCCGGCCGAGCGTCACACCTAGCAGGAGGGAGGGAAAAATATTGAATTCAAGCGGTTTTCGAATATGGATTGTGGTTAGCAGCACAATCACAGACAGCGTGATGCTACCCACTAATAGCATGTCAATGACTACGGACGGCAGCGGAACGAGGATCACAATTAGGCAACTGATGAGTCCCACGGGCAGCACAAACTCACCCGCTCGCAGGATCGAAGAGCGGTCTCCGGATACGTTGGATGCAACTGCCATGGTAAGCCTCGATCGGTGAATTTGGCCTCGCGTTTTTTCAGAAAATTTTTCGCCGCAGGTGATTCAAAGCACTGGTTTTAAAGCACTATGCAACAACTGGCTGGTATTGCGTCTGCGGGCGGGGGAAAGTACCCAGTTCTGCGAGGAAGGTCCAGTCCATTCCGCCGACCGAAATAGTTGGAAAGCTAGCAATTGCTGGTTGGCCTTCCGCGACACATAACCCGTCGATGCGGGGTGCAACTAATGCGAATTTATTTGTAACGGTTATGGCGACTCTAACCATTGTGCGGGAAGGGTTTACAATCAAAATTTATCCATCGTGCACGAGTTTAACCAGTCTTTTTGCATTAAATGAGGTAGGATAGTGAGACACGCACCGGTCATACAATCGCCTGTGCGTAACCTTTATGCTTCTAACGATCGAGTCTAGTTTTCGCATGGCGGAATGATTCGGATCAGCGCGACTGAGACTGAGGAGAGATTGCTATGGCGTCTACAAAGGCAGAGTCGACCCCGATTTTTATTGCACTGATTCTATTTGTTGTCCTTTCCATCGTGCTGGGTGTGACTACCTTCATGTTTTACAAGGGGGAAGAGGATGCCATCACCGCCCGCAGAGAGGCCGATGCAGAGAGAGAAATTGCTGAGAGGGCGACCAAAGAGACCCAGAAAAAAGTGGACCAGCTCAAAGGACTCGTCGGTGCGCCTCCTGATCCCGCAGGTCCGACCGTTGAAGAAATCATGCAAGAGTATGAGCAAAATCAAAACGTGTACGGGGAAACATACAAGCGAAATAATGGATCTGAGTTAGATAATCCGAACGCATCCACGTACCCCCTGATGCTGCAGTATGTGATGGATATGAATAAATCACTTTACGAACAGATTAGCCAGAAAGATACGCAGTTATCTGAGATCGAGCAAGCGCACGCAGCGGAAAAAGAACGACTCAAAGCAGCACACGAATTGACGCGCAAAGACTTGAACGCACTATCAGATGAGATAAAAACAAACAATGAAAAATTTGCTCAAGATCGCCGGGAATTTGAAAAGTTATACAACGAGGCAAAGGCTGACGTGGAAAGCGCTCAAGATGCGATTGTAAAAGTTCAGGATGAATCACGTCGCAACATGAATAAGGTCACGGAGAAGATTAACGAGGTAGATAATCAACTAAAAGTGACCACTAATGCGTTACAAAATGCGAGGAAAGTCGATCTTGAGGCTCCGGATGGAGAGGTGATTTGGGTGAATCAAGTTGATGGCACAGTATACATTGACCTTGGATCCAAAGATGGTTTGCGTCGTCAAACGTCTTTCAGTGTTTATGATCATGACGTTGCCAATGCCCTGACCGCGGAACCAAAGGCGACCCTGGAGGTTGTGCAGGTTAAAGACGACATGGCTATAGCGAAGGTGACCAGTGATATCTTTGCAAAGGATAAACTTTTGAATCCAATCCTCAAGGGTGACAAGGTCATTTCTGCAGTTTTTCATCGCGGACAGCCGGAACGTTTCGCGGTTGTTGGAAAAATTGATATCGATGGAGATGGTAGAAGCGACCTACCACTGCTGCTTCGCCTGATCGAGCGGAATGGGGGGGTAGTAGATGCGTTTGTTGACGAATCGGGAAACAAGGGTGGCTCAAACAGGATTACACCACGAACGAAATACCTCGTGATGGGTGAAAAGCCCACCGACAAAACGAAAACTGAAATCCTCGAGGCATACAATGAGATGGTGGCTCAAGCTGATAGTAAGGGTGTCCGCGTCATTCCTCTCAAAGATCTCTTGGATCACATGGGCTTTGAAGGGCAAGGCCGTTCGGTCGGTCTCGGTCGTAGTGCAAACCCGGATGATTTCAAGCCGAAGAACGGTGATCAGCCTTTTCGGCGTCGGCCCGCAAGTTAATCATTGAAATATGGCAATTTGTACCGGTTAACAAGCTGTAAAAATTTGATTTTCCGACGGTATTGTGGCACTGAATAAGCCAAAACTCCAACACCGGCATCTCTGACCGGTTGATGGCCTACGAGGGGCCTGCGAAAATTGAGATCGAAAAGTTGGATGGCTTTGCTTTCCCTCAGCGACGAGTTCACCTTCTCGATTTTTGACTTGTTCCTTGTTTAGTCTGATTTACGATGGACCCAAGAACCATGTTTGACGCCAATGAAGTTCTCGCGCGAGAACAACTCAAAATTCGTGCAAAACTCATAGAGATAGCCGCGATACTTGATCGGATTGATAGAGCGAATGGTGAAGTTGATCATGACCCGCGGATGCTGGAAATTCGGAAGTCGTTAGAGGTGCTGTCGAGTTTTAAAAGCGATATTAATCGGGCTGCTGAAATTCAGATGATTTATTCGCGAGATTTTGATGTGGAATGGAAAACCAATTTTAAATTGAGTGAAAGCTAAACTCCCGCTGACTTGCCTCCACGCGTTCGACATCGATTTCTTTTTTTTCAGGGATTGCCATGTATTATTTTGATCCGCATATCCATATGGTCTCACGCACTACCGATGACTACGAGACCCTAGCCAAAATGGGTTGTGTTGGTGTAAGCGAGCCTGCATTCTGGGCAGGTTACGACAGAGGCAGCCAAGAGGGGTTTCGGGATTATTTCCGGCAGTTGACGGATTTTGAGCCACGACGAGCTTCGTGGTACGGGATCGCTCATTACACATGGCTCTGCATTAACGCCAAGGAAGCGGAGAATGTACAGTTGTCGCGGGAAGTAATCGCCATGATTCCAGAATTTCTTGACCAACCTGGCGTGCTGGGAATCGGTGAAATTGGATTAAACAAGAATACAAAAAATGAAGCGATCATTTTTCTTGAGCATCTCGATTTGGCCGCGCAAACCAACGAGCAAATTCTGATTCACACTCCGCACCTCGAGGATAAATACCAAGGCACGCGAATGATTTTGGACATGTTGTGCGATGATGCTCGGCTGGATCATGGACGGGTTTGCGTGGACCATGTAGAAGAACACACTGCCGGTGAAGTACTCGATCGAGGATTTTGGGCAGGGATGACGCTTTATCCGGTCAGCAAGTGCACGCCGGAGCGGGCAGTAGATCTTGTGGAGAAATTCGGGCCTGAGCGACTGCTTGTCAACTCGGCCGGGGATTGGGGGCCTTCAAAACCGACGGCGGTCCCCGACTTTATTCTGGAAATGCGGCTTCGCGGGCATCCTGAAAATTTGATACGTCGCGTAGTTTACGAAAATCCACTGAAGTTTTTCAGTCAGAGTCGAAACTTTACTTTCACGCCGCCTCAGATTGATGAACCGTGGTCTGACAAGACGGTGGTGGTGTAATTGACATTTAGGGTGCACTGCACCGCTTAGCGCATTGAATTATTCAAACTGATTAAGAATCAGTTGGCAAATGTTGTAATCGTGAATCGCTCCCTCGCGTAAATTGCTTTGCTCGAGTATACCTGCTCGTGAGCTGGCAAATATCCCTTGTTGGAAGGGCGCTAGAACCGGAGCCCCATGCGAACCTTTAACGAGCGTCGCGTCGAGCGGAATACTTTTTGTGACAGGATCAAAGAATAATTCGACTGGATCGTACCCAGGCTTTCGGTGAATGTCGACTGTGCGGGCAAAGGCGGGAGCCTCGGCATCTTCCAGCCAATAGTAATAAGCCTGCCAACTTTTGGGCTCAGAGACCAGAATAATTTCCCCACTTCGTGGATGATCGAGCTGGTATTTTTCTCGATCTTTCTCCACAAGTACTTCAGCAATTCCATTTCTGTCGCGGAAGAGTTCGGCGACTGCTTTGACGTGATCTTTTGAGTCGGGAGATTTTAAATAGACATGTGAAAATTGATGATCGACCAGTGCCCAAGCTTGGCTATTGCGAAAATCAATCCATTCTCCCTCGTTTCGGTAAACATCCAAAAAACCAGCTTCTCGTAGTATTCGATTAGGATATACAACGTGATTCACCGGCACGATCGCGTATTCGCTTGCTACCATCCAGATGACGTCTTTTTCTAAGACGCGAGGCATGGTTTCAAAAAGATTGCCCAGAAGTTTGTCTAATTCAACAAGCGCGGTTTTGGCCTCCGCACTGTCTGGACCGGAACGCTGTGCAGCATAGTCGAGATGTGGGAGATAGATATAAAAAAAGTCGGGCCTTAAACGATCCGCTGCCGTAATTGCCGAGTCGACAATCCAGCGACTCGAGGCGATCGACGTCTGCGGGCCCCAGAAGTTGTGCAACGGAAAATGCCCGTGCTCCTCCAGTAACTCCCCATACAATGATTCTGGTTTTGTATAGCACCAAAGTGACTCACTTCCATCGGGGTGGTGTACCGGTGCTGGCATGCATACATACTGTGCGCCACATCCCTTACTAAGCATCGGGAACCAAACGGCACATCTTTTGCCCCGTTTTTCAAGCATGTCCCAGACCTGAGGTTGCTGAATTTTTTCGTTCCACGCAGTCCACATCTCGACTTCGTTTGAATCGCGCCAGAAAAAACCGTTGGCTACAACACCGTGATCTTTTGGTTGAGAACCGCACACCATGTTGGATTGCACGGGCCATGTCACACAGGGAAAACTCGGAATCAAAGGGATCCGTTCGCCGTTCCCGGCAATCGCCTGAAGATTCTTCATGTGTCGGATATCGTCCGGTCGCAGGCCGGGGACAGATAGGAGAAAGACCGAAGATGTCATGTTGAGTAGATAAATTTTCCTAGGAAGATTGTGGGAATCAGAAGTGCAAGTAGAAGCAGTGCTTTTTCTTGCCCCTGAACTGCAAAGACGATTGCTGCGTCCAAAACGATTAGCGTCAAAAGGCAGAATTTGACGCCTACTTGCACGTTTGTCGGATTTGGCTCCCAGACTGCTTTACCGCATCGGTAGATAATTTGTAAAGCAACAAGCAACCAAAAGGCAAACCAAATACCAATGTTCATTGTGTTCATTGTTATAAGTGTCTTGTCGACGGGAATTGACTGCGGAAAAGAGTAGAGGCAAC
>CEVF01146447.1_pt1 | contig 11511 bp, 9 predicted proteins | sample 356441 | NCBI WGS metagenome assembly CEVF01 (sample SAMEA2622765, study PRJEB7988) | marine metagenome | biome: marine biome (ENVO:00000447); feature: surface water layer (ENVO:00002042); material: "saline water (ENVO:00002010), including plankton (ENVO:xxxxxxxx)" | depth 5 m
CCATCGCCACCGTAAATCGGAAAGCCTCCGCCTCCGCCTCCGCCTCCGCCTCCGCCTCCGGAAATCACGGGAGAGTTACCACCGCCCCCGCCTCCGGATGGATCGGACGGATAGTTATCCGGGTAGTTGATGCCGGGATTCAATGGCGTATCGGACGGTAGTATCGGATCGATCAGATCCGGCGGCGAATCGCTGTAAATGGTATCTGCCAGTTCATCGGGCGGAAGATTCAACAGCGGCATCGCCTCAAGATCCACTTGAGGCTCACTATTAACTTCTGTATCTAACGGTTCGGTAATCTCCGGAGCATGATCATCAAGCACGGTGTACATCGAGGCATCTGCTTTTTTCTCGTCCTCCGCCGCCTCCTCGTTCACGACGACGTCGGCACCATGGATCGTATCTTCCATGCTGAGCACAATCAGTTTGCCCTCCACAGTCATCACGAATAATTTGTTGTCCGCTGCAGCAAGCGAAATCGGCACCGCGTCAATCACGGTACTCCATGACACTACCGGCGGCTCGCCTTCATCCGGAATGTCGGCCGCAAAAAGTGCATTGCCCCACCGACCGAAAACACGACCAGCCACAACCATATCAGCCTTTAATGGCCCAGCAGTCCACCGCTCTTTTTGCGTATCCGAAAAGGTATCGAAGATTACACGCTGCGGCATCTGCCACATCACCGTTTTCGAGGGCGCACCACCGGCAGCCTCGGATTGGGCCGTGTAGCGCGTTGCTCCAAATAACCGAGCACCCACAATTTTTTTACCACGGGCGAAAAAAAGTTCGGTGGCAAGTTCACCGAGACGAAAAATACCACCTCCATCGCCGATCCGCTCACTCTGCATGGTCGTCAGGTCGATTAGATGATTGCCTTGGATCAACCAGTTTCCCGCCGCAGACAGATCCTCACCGATAAAACCTAACGTCTCGTATTCCAGGGGATTGAGGTCGCCAGTTTTAACGTCGAACGCAATGGCCGAATCACTGCCTTGGGGAATGAAAATATTATCGCCTGCTGCTGCGAGATATCCTCGGTTGCGATGATCGGGAATCTCAGTGAACCGGAAAAGCGGCTCGCCGCCATCCGCTACATCAGCGATTGTCACATCAAACAGATACACGCCTGAAAATGGCCAGCCACCAATCGCGAAATAGAGTTTGTCACCTTGTACCACCGGCCCCTTAGCAACAGGCATGGATGACGACGATTCCGCTCGGTCCGATCCTTTACTCCGCAAAGCTGCTACCGCGTCAAACTCCCACTTCGGCTCGCCATCGGCTAGGGCTAGGCAGTGAACTATTCCATTTTCACATGCGGTAATCAACAGACCCGTGTCGGTAGCAACCGGCAGGAAACGGATCGGAGTCTCGAGCGAATGCTCCCATTTCAGCTCACCATCGTCCGCATTTAAGGCGGTGATCCTTCCCGTATCCGGGTGAATCAGTACGACCGTCTCACCATGAATGATCGGTTCGTAAATCTCCTCACCGGTATTTGCTCGAGGCAACGGCCGGGCAGTCTCCTCAAAAAAGAGATTCGATTTAGTGATAGCATCGTCAAGCTCTTGGGGTGTTTTCTTAGGCGGGGGTTCCCCATCCTTAGCCCCAGGCGACTCGTCGAGGCTAAGATAAAAATCATACTCCCAGATGCGAACAAGCTTCTCGGGCAAAATGTCGGGGCTCGTCGCTGCCCGGCCTGCATCGTAACGACGGGTTGGCCAGTGGTCGGCGATAGCAGGCGGCGTGCACCAAAGGAGCCCGCCGCATGGGACCATGAATGCCCATCGAATTAAATAACTGCGAATTGAAGCTTGCGTCATGAAGCTTCCCGTCCATTGTGGTTTCAGCAACCGCGAACTCTGTTTTGCGTCTGGCGAGGTCTAATAAAATCCTCCTAAAGACACTCCGGGCAATGCTTTGCATCACCCGTCTTATATGCTGATATGCTACCGAAAAAGCGGGTTCAATGAAACCGAAAAATGGCGTTTTGGCCCAAAGGGCCTTTGAGGCGACCTTTGAGGCGAAAAGCTTAGCTACATAGCTACCGCCACCGCAAATTGAAAAAACATGCACAAAAACCTGATTTTTGGTCGACTGATCCACTGTTACTCATCTGCCGTCGGAGAACCACCGGTAGCAACGCCCAAAGAGCGATTAACGCCAGAACTCAACAAAGGTTGGTCGCTGGTTCCGGCTGGCAAATCCCGAGGTCCCAAACGTCCTGATTCCGCAGGGCACTTGAGCAACTCATGTTGGCAAATACCTCGTGATGGGGGCCTATTCCCAAGGGGGCAGTGAAATGGAAAAATCGAAAAAGTTGAGCGATTTTTTGGATTTCGAGAACTGTTATGCCTGAACCTAGCCGAGGGGCAACAAAAGCCTACATCGCCGTCGACCTTGGTGCCGAATCGGGCCGTGTGATCGTCGGCCACCATGATGGAATTACTCTGCAACTTGAACCGCTCCATCGCTTCGAGCACAGGCCGCTGCCATTGCCAACCGGTTTGCACTGGAACTTAACGGGTCTTTGGTCTGGTATTCTCGAGGGTCTACGCAAGGCGAGTCACTGGTCGCAAGAAAAGAGCGTGCCGTTAATGTCACTGGGGGTCGATGCCTGGGGCGTTGATTTTGGGCTGATTGGCTCAGGAGGAGAACTGCTTGGACTGCCACATTGCTACCGCGATTCGGCGCACGATGCGGCTTTTGATCGCCTTATGCAAAACCCTGGCAAGGAGGTAATTTATGAGGCGACTGGCATTCAGCTGCTCGGCCTCAACACGCTCTTTCAAATTGCCGCGCGTCACGACTCTGCACCGCAACTGTTAGAGCAAGCTGAATCGTTGCTCTTGATGCCCGATCTATTCCACTACTTCTTCACCGGCAACCGCACTGTCGAGGAAACCATTGCGTCGACGAGCCAAATGACCAATGCCCGCAACGGAGCATGGGCCACCGAGTTGCTTGAGCAGTTGGGCCTGCCCACACATATACTGCCGCCGCAAATCCCGTCCGGCAGCGTGGTCGGCGAGTTATTGCCGGCGTTGGCCGAGTTCACAGGACTCCCAGCTACGCTGCAAGTCGTCGCTCCGGCAGCGCACGATACTGCCTCTGCGGTCGCCGCGGTACCGGTCACAACAGACGTCGGTTGGTGCTATCTTTCAAGCGGAACCTGGTCGCTCATGGGCGTAGAACTCGATGCGCCGATCATCAGCGATGCGGCTCGCGATGCGCCGCTAACTAATGAGCGGGGTGTGGAGGGAAAAGTCCGATTGCTCAAGAATATCATCGGTCTTTGGCTGGTTCAGCAGTGCCGCGCAGATCTAGCGGACAACGGCAGTGACTTTTCCTATGCCGAACTGACGGCCGAGGCAGAGGCGGCACCTCCACTAAAGACAATCCTAGACCCGGATCATCCGCCGTTCATGCTGCCGGGAGCGATGCTTGAGAAAATCGCCGCTTACGCGAGTCAGACGGGGCAGCCGATTCCCGCTACAGCCGGTGAGGCAGTCCGAAGCTGCCTCGAGACATTGGCCCTGACTTACCGCAGGACGCTGGCGAGCTTGGAGAGCGTGACCGGCGATACCTACGAAGTACTCCACATTGTCGGGGGCGGAAGCAGGAATGAGCTGCTGTGCCAGATGACGGCCGATGCATTAGATCGCGTAGTGATTGCCGGCCCGGATGAGGCTACCGCCGCCGGAAATATACTGACTCAAGCGCTCGGTAGTGGCGATGTAGCGAATCTCGCCCAGATTCGACAAGTCGTATCAGCCTCCTGGAGTCCAATTCGTTATACTCCAGGAAAATCAAAAGGGTGGGATGACGCGTACGGACGTTTTCTGACCCTTCGCGGTGAATCCCCGTAAGGAGTCTGCAGCGATGGAAGCGGATTTTAATTCCAACTACCCGTCGATTGAGCACCTTCGAAAGAAAGCCGGTAAGCGGGTACCCGGGTTTGCTTTCGATTACTTGGAGGGGGGATGTAACTCGAACATCAACCTGCACCGTAACACTGCGGATATTCGCGAGGTGCAATTGCGCCCGTTTTATATCGGTAAATATGCCGGTAGCGATCTACGAACCGAATTATTCGGGGAATCGTACGATGCGCCATTCGGGGTTGCGCCGATCGGATTGCAGGGGCTAATGTGGCCGCGCGCGTGCGAATACTTAGCTGAGGCGGCAACAGCACACAATATTCCATTCTGTCTGTCCACCGTCGGGACCGCCAGCATTGAGACAATCGCCGAAATTACAGGTGGTCGGGCTTGGTTCCAACTCTATCACCCCGTGGAGGATGAGTTGCGGGACAAAATACTTGGCCGCGTATCCGATGCAGGCTTGCCGGTGCTCGTGATTTTGGCCGATACGCCTACCTTCGGCTACCGTCCCAAGGAAATTCGAAATGGGCTCTCTATTCCTCCTCGCATGACCCTTCGAAATATTGGCCAGATGTTAACCCATCCGTCTTGGTGCGCTGGTCAACTCTCGGCCGGCAAACCTGAGTTTGCCACCATGAAACCTTACATACCCAAAGGCCTCGACATGAAACATCTTGGGCTTTTCATGAACCGTACGTTTGCCGGTAGGCTAAATGAAGAAAAAATCAAAGCGATCCGCGATATTTGGAAGGGCAAATTAGTAGTAAAAGGAATTGTAACGGAGCAAGACACTGAGAAAGTGATTGCGTTAGGTGCCGACGGGATTATCTGCTCGAATCATGGCGGACGACAACTTGATGCAGGAGAATCAACCATCAAGCCTATGACGCACCTAGCCGCGCGGTACGGGAATCAGATCACCGTGATGCTTGATTCGGGCGTGCGAGCCGGTCCAGATGTCGCTTGTAGCCTAGCAAGCGGTGCGAGGTTCGTCTTTCTGGGCCGATCGTTCATGTATGGGGTGGCAGCACTCGGCAAAAAGGGGGGGCACCACACGATGTTTATGCTCAAACGGCAGTTGCAGCAAGTGATGGAACAACTCGCCTGCGAACGTGTTTCAGATTTCCCGAAGCACATCATCACGTCTTGAATGATTCGTCATGGGCAAATCGACGAGGCGGGTGCCGAAGCGGGACGCTGATGATTAGACTGATCGTTTTTCAATGGCAATCCAGGGCAATCAGCGGAGCCTTTCGATGGATATGGACAAACTCGTTTCGCTCTGCAAGCGACGCGGCTTCCTTTTTCAGTCAAGTGATATTTACGGTGGCCTGCAGGGGTTCTGGGACTATGGTCCGCTCGGCGTAGAATTAAAGCGGAACATCAAGGAGGCTTGGTGGCGCGACATGGTCACCAGTCATGACGAACTGGAACCGCCTACCGGAGCACCCTCTGCATATGAGATGACCGGGCTGGACTGCACCATCATCATGCATCCGCAGGTCTGGAAGTGCTCAGGCCATTACGATTTGTTCCACGACTTCATGGTCGATTGCCGAGAATCGAAAAAACGTTATCGCCATGACCAACTCCGAGGACGCTGGGCCGAGTATGATGGCAGAAAGGTGTTTATTGCCTGCGATCAAGGGGGCGAAGAAGGACTCGAGCAGACACAAGCACGAGCACTCAAGCTATTTCATCTCCGCAATAAGCAGGCCGATCGTATTGCTTGGCATGGCGACTTGGTCTGCCTTACAGACGTTAATGACTTTGAGCATGTGCTCGGTCCCGATGCCAAAGTCGTCGGAACGCTCACGCCCCCGCGGGAATTCAACTTGATGTTCAAGACGATCGTCGGAGCGCTTGGCGGCGAAGAGGATGCGGCATTTTTACGACCCGAAACGGCCCAGGGGATCTTCGTCAATTTCAAGAATGTGATTGACAGCACACGCGTAAAAATTCCATTTGGCATCGCTCAGATCGGCAAGAGTTTCCGCAATGAAATTACTCCGCGAAATTTCACCTTCCGTTCCCGCGAGTTTGAACAGATGGAAATCGAGTTTTTCTGCCATCCCGATACCTCGGCTGACTGGTACCGCTATTGGAGAGATCGGCGTCTACGGTGGTATCGCGAGCTTGGTCTTGCGGAGGAACGACTGATTCTCCGTGAACATGAATCACATGAGTTGAGTCACTATTCCAACGGCACTGCCGACATCGAATACGCTTTCCCATTCCTTCCACCTGGAGAATTCGGCGAATTGGAGGGTATCGCACATCGAGGTGACTTTGACTTGCGCAGCCACATGGAAGGAAAGCTCGACGAGAAAAGTCGACCTCTTGAGGTTCAGCAGGGACCTGATGGTAAACCTCTGCATCGTGGTAGCGGGAAAGATCTTACATACCGTGATGAAGTCACTAACGATCGATATCTGCCCCATGTGATTGAGCCCTCGGCCGGAGCGGACCGAGCGGCACTAGCGTTCCTCTGCGAAGCGTTCAGCGAAGACGAAGCACCGGATGACAAAGGAAAACTACAAACACGGACGGTATTGAAACTGCATCCCAGGATTGCCCCAATCAAGGCGGCGGTCTTTCCACTGGTCAAAAAAGATGGCATGCCAGAGAAGGCGCGTATGCTATATCGCGCCCTGAAACGTCATTGGAACGTGTTTTATGACGAAAAAGGTGCCGTTGGCCGTCGTTATCGCAGGCAGGATGAGGCGGGTACACCATTTTGCATCACCATCGACGGTCAATCCCTCGATGATGATACGGTAACGATTCGCGACCGCGACAGTCTGGAGCAATGGCGCTGCCCGCTAAGCGAGTGTGAGTCGCAGCTTGCCGAGCGGCTCCGTTGACATGGGCCAGTTGCCACCGGTTCCAGATCGCAACCGGTGACGAAAACGCACCAGCACAATCGCTACAACCCGCCCCAGACACACCGGCTGTAGCGATTCTTCGATTAAAAGCGCCCTCGCCGCTTCACTCATCGGAATTTTTTCCCGAGATTACCTCGCTTAACACCATCTATCGGTAAGGATTGATTGTCGCCGCATGGCAACTAGAGAAACATTCCCCCGGAGACCAATACAATGTGCACGGCTACTCTAAGACAAGATTCGAGCAAATCTTCCTTTTTCTCTGACGGTGAGGCTGAAACTTTAAAACCTGGTCGGCGGCGCAATATTGATCCCACCACCTGCGAGCGTGATTACAACTATGATGAGTTGGAATTCATGCAGGCACTCGATGACTACAAACGGAAGTCAAAGCGGATGTTCCCGACTTGCAGCGAAATCCTTGAGGTGCTGCATCAACTCGGATATACCAAGGACGTGACCTTCAACGAGAGCTAGTAGCTGGCAGTGCTGTCGGCGGGCAGGCAAGAGAGGGAACTCACGACAATTAGCGTGACGTTATGCGGTAAGAGATTTTCGCTTTGCGTGTGAAAACAACGCACCGATACCTGAATTATTGATTCGCTATGACTGGGCTGCGGTCACGGACGACCGAATGCGTTTGCCGATTCAGGATCTCAAAGATGCGTCACTTTTTTTGTTTCTTTTTTATTTTAAGCGTTACTGCAGCTCTGGATGCACCGGCAATTTTCGCGCAGCCGTATGGGGTATCAGGCGGAAACAATCTGATGCCTGCCTCGGGAGGCATGGGCGGAACCAGTGTAGCGCGGCCGCAGGATTTCCTCTCGGCGATCAATTTTAATCCTGCCGCACTCACGCAATACGAGGGCACACAATTCACCCTGGCCGGCACCTGGGCCGAACCAACTTTCAACCTCGACCAACGGGTCAGTCTACCGCCACCGGTTGATGTTGATCCTTTTTCAGCCAAATCGAGTACACCCGGCATTTTAGCTCCCAATATCGGTGTATTTCAGCAAATGGAAATCGGGGGCCGTGACATGCATGTTGGACTTGCCCTGATTTCTGCTTCCGGTTTGGGCACCAGTTTTCTACACGTTCCGGCGGCCAACGGCACATCATCGTATCTGCTCTGCCTTGAACTCGCACCGAGCGTCGGGTTCCAACTAACTGACGACTTGGCGATTGGCGCGGGAATCTTTTTAGGGACCGCATTTTTAGAAGGCCCCTACGTCGCACGTTCCGCGATGCAGAACGATTATGCACTCCGAGCAAACTTGGGGATCGACTACGATGTCTCCGATGAGACGAACGTGGGCCTGTACTGGAAAACACGGCAGAACTTTACGTTTCATAATCAAGAAGTGCTGATCCCCGGAACGCGAGGCATTGACGTGCATCTTGGGCTTCCCGAGCAATTCGGGGCCGGTATTGCGAACAGTAGCTTGGTCGATGGTCGCCTTTTGCTTGCCGCTGATGTGCTTTACTTCATGTGGGACACTGCCGACTTCTGGAAAAATCAATATCGCAATCAGTGGATCCTGCAACTCGGGATGCAGTTTGAATTGAATGACCGGCTAAAAATCCGAGCCGGGTATGACTTCGCAGAAAATCCGATCGATGACAATGTCGGCACGACTGGCATCCCGGGTGTCGACAACGTTCGAAAATATACACAAGCACAATTTGGTGTAATCAATGAGAACAGATTTACGTTCGGGGTGGGCGCCGTGGATGTTTTGCCCGGCCTTGATTTCGACTTTTTTGCCGGCGGCATGCCCCGTGTATCACATAACTTTGGCGCTAACACAAGCGTCAATCTCGAGAGTTATTGGATCGGCGCTGGTTTGACCTGGCGATTCAGCGACATGTACTTCATTGAACGACGGTGAGACCAGGCGAGGCGGTTGCACGTGGGATAACTCGCATCGATAATACATCTCGGACACCCCATCCGCTTCCCCCACTAAAGCCGCCGACGTGGAAATCTTCCGTCAACTTGATGCACTCCCCGACCAGCTTCGCGGCGGCGCGCTGACGATAGGCAATTTCGACGGCGTACACCTCGGGCATGCCGCCATTGTTGATGTACTAAAATCCCAGGCAAGGCGGGGCGGTGGGCCGGCAATCGTGTTCACCTTTGACCCCCATCCGGTCCGCCTGCTACGGCCCGAACAGACTCCGCCCCCGCTGACATGGACCAAAAGGAAAGCCGAACTGCTCGCCGAGATTGGAGTCGATGCAGTGATCGCTTACCCGACTGATCTGCCGCTGCTTCAGCTCACTGCAAAAGATTTTTTCGAGCAGATTGTCTGCAAAGCCGTTGCAGCACAGGCCGTGGTCGAGGGTGAAAATTTTTATTTCGGCCGCGATCGCCAGGGAGACATCCCAACACTTCGCGCACTCTGCCGCAGCAATGATATGGAACTGATGGTGGTGCCACCGGTATCGGTCGACCGGCAACCAGTCAGCAGTTCCCACATTCGCAACCTACTAGCCGCGGGCGACGTTGCCACCGCAGCCCGCATGCTCACTAGACCATATCGTTTGCGAGGCATGGTCACCCATGGGGCAGGGCGGGGCGGTAAACTGGGCTTTCCAACCGCCAACCTGGAGGCAATCGATACGCTAATTCCCGCCGATGGCGTGTACGCGGGTATAGCCTGGGCAAACGACAGGCAACGGGCGGCAGCGATTCATATCGGTCCGAATCCGACTTTTGGCGAAATGCACAAGAAAGTGGAGATTCATCTCGTCGATTGCTCCGAAACACTTTATGGCATGCCGCTCGAGGTAGACTTTGTAATGCGACTGCGGGATACTGGAAAATTTGAGAGCGCTGATTCGCTCAAGGACCAACTTGCCCAGGACGTCGATAAAGTTCGCGTCTGGTGGGCAGCCAACAAACCCTGAGGAAAACCATGACCATCGACTGGAAGCGTTTTCGCAACATCATCGAATCACATCGCACTTTTCTGGTGACCAGTCACATCCGGCCGGACTGCGACGCACTGGGGAGTGCCCTGGGAATGGCGCTCGTCTTGGAGGCGCTTGGTAAACAGGTCCGCGTGGTTACCGGAGACCCCGTGCCGCCGAACCTGAGCTTTATTGACCCGAATCAGCGAATCGAACATCTCGGTGGCGATGTCACACTGGATCAACTGAGTGAACTTGAAGTGATGATGGTGCTCGATACGAGCGCCTGGGCACAACTTGGCCCAATGGGAGATGTATTGCGGGCGGACCGCCAGGTAAAGATGGTGCTCGATCATCATGTAAGCGAGGACGATTTGGGGGCCGAGTACTTTAAAAATACGACCGCCGAGGCAACTGGCAGGTTAGTGGCGGAAGCGGCCAACGAACTGGGTGTGCCACTGACCGCTGAGATAGCGACGCCTCTGTTTGCCGCGCAAGCAACAGATACCGGTTGGTACCGATTCAAATCGACGACCGGCGATGCATTACGTGTGGCCGGTTCGCTTGTCGATGCCGGTGCGGTTCCCCAAGAGATTTATTCAGATATTTATGAACAGGATACCGTCGGTCGTCTACGCCTGCGTGGCCTGGTGTTGGCCCGCACCGAAACCGACCTCGATGGACGCATGGCTCATACGTTCATTCGGCTCTCAGACTTTGAGCAAGCTGGGGCGGTACCAAGTGATACCGAAGATTTGATTAATCTGACCCTCGCAATCAAAGGTGTCCAATTTGCGGTAATTTTGGTCGAACAAGACGCGGGGAATTTCAAACTGAGCTTCCGCAGTCGCTGCGGCGTCGATTGTTCGCAGCTTGCGCAACAATTCGGAGGCGGGGGACATAGAGCCGCTGCCGGCGCGGGCATTGAGGGCCCTTTTGAAGACGCACAGCCCAAAGTGCTTGCTGCGGTCCGCGATGCAATGCAGGCGGCCGTCTGAATCGTTGGCTTCCGTATTCCCCGCTGAGTACCTTTGAGCGTTTTGCGCGTTATAATAATAGTATCCCAGTTGCCATCCAAAAACCCGCCACACGCAAGTTCCATGGATATGAGCACCTCCCCTCAAACTGATCCATCACCCGCGAACTCTAGCGGCGAAGATCGGCGAGGATTGGTTAAGGGATTACTCGCCGCCGCGATTGGCGGATTCGTCGCTCTGTTCCCCTTTTTTCCCGGCCTGTTGGTGCTGACGAGCCCGCTCCGCAAAAATCGGAAAACTGGCGGGCAGATGATTCGAATCACCACGCTCGGAGCATTGGCCGGAAGCGACAGCCCCCGTCGATTTCAGGTAATCGCTGGGCGGAGAGATGCGTGGAACAAGTTCTCTCCGGAACCGATTGCCGGCGTCTATCTTGCGCCGCAGGGTGAGGGCAACCCTCCACGGGCCTTCTCGGTCACGTGTCCCCACCTTGGCTGTGCGGTCGATTACAACGGTGACACGGGAGAATATCAGTGTCCGTGCCACACGAGCGCTTTTGCCGCAGATGGGCAAACCCTTTATGGACCAAGTCCCCGTGGATTGGATGAATTGGCGGTGGAGATCCGCGGCGAGGATGAGGTCTGGATCGACTACAAGCGGTTTGAAGTCGGCAAAAGCAAACAGATCGAAATCCCCTCGTAGCCCGAAATACAAGGGCAACGCGTATGAAACCAATACTCGACTGGATCGATCATCGAACCGGATACCGTGCAATCGTCCACGAATCGCTCTATGAAAATATTCCGGGCGGGTCGCGTTGGCGTTATGTGTGGGGCAGCACTCTGG
>CEVF01025446.1_pt1 | contig 11477 bp, 10 predicted proteins | sample 356441 | NCBI WGS metagenome assembly CEVF01 (sample SAMEA2622765, study PRJEB7988) | marine metagenome | biome: marine biome (ENVO:00000447); feature: surface water layer (ENVO:00002042); material: "saline water (ENVO:00002010), including plankton (ENVO:xxxxxxxx)" | depth 5 m
AATCTTGAAAGATCTTTCTCTACAAAGCAAATACCCTCACTTTAAAGATTTGCTCAATGGAGTTATAGATCAAATGAAAAAAATAGATGAAACCATATCTAGTTTCATGGAGAGAGACTTAACATCACTCGATCCTATTGAAAGAAATACTCTAAGGCTTGCAACTTACGAATTACTTTTTACTAGTACAGATGGTCCTATAGTGATCAATGAAAGTATTAGGCTGAGCAAGAAGTATGGCGCTGCTGATGGATTCAAGTATGTTAATGCGGTTCTGGACAAGATATATAAGTTTAATCTCGAGAATAGCTAACAAATATTGGAGAAGACCAAGCCCTTTCTTCGTTCTCTGACAAACAATCTCCTTCACCCTGACCGTTTTCATCACCACAAAGATTAACCTTTATGCAATTACCAGAATCGTCATATTCACAAGCTAGATTTGCTGCGCCAATTGCCAAAGAAGGCTCCTGTATAGCTCTTACATAATAAATTATCTCTCTATTAGCATTTATAAAATTAGAATCCTCAAATTCAACATAGCATCCTTCCTGAGAGGCTTCACATTCAAAAATCTTCCAGGTATCCTCTATGAGATTTTCTATTGGCTCATTTGGGTAACTTTGCGGCCTTATCCTGACTATCTCTATTCTCGATATATTGTTTCTTTCATCTACAGGATTAAAGCATTGACCATTGCACAGATCTTCTAAATAAGACTTATCAACGTCAGAACTCTCAGAGCATCCAGGAGCTTGTTTTTGAGATCCTAGTGCTCGCACTGAAAATCTAGGATTGTTTTGCATCGTCACCTCGCTCCCCATAGGTATTTTTTCTGCAGAGGGATGATTAATTAATTCAAACCATAAAAGTATCCTTTCTCCACTGGTTGCATATACCTCTCTTTGATTCAAAGATTTCCAAATTGAATCTCTATTTTTTTTATCTGAATGGCTTGCTATTAAACCTCCCGTGTATAGAAATGAAGCAACTCTCTCTCCTTGACTTGGCTTCATTCTATCGAGCATTTGCTCAAGATTTATTTCTTGAGATCTAGGAATTGCATAATTCTCAGAAGATTGGCTTAAGGTGTTCAAGGGATTTGAAGACTTATATTTTGAGTCGGTATTTCTTAACCTATCTATTTCCTTATAGCCAACGCCTGGTCTAGAGGAATGATTATCACTTGATCCTATGAAACCAAATCTAAATGATTGGGTACCCTCTTCAGAGAAATTACGCAAAGCGAGAGCATATTGCACAGATGATTTTGGTCTATAGTCGAATGCAGGTAAATAGCAATCTCTACATTGTCCGCTATCGAGTAATTCCTCAGGTTTCAAATTTGGTATAGTTAACAAACCATAAGGATTTGCTGCAGTAAAATTATCTCTTGCTTCTTTAGCCCTTGAATTACATTCTTCTTCACTGCCAGCTGAGACTCTACATCTTTCTCTAATTATTTCACCGGCCTGAAAGCATTCGGGAAGATAGTTCAAAGTTGGCGCCGGACAAGCATACTTACCATCGACTTCATTGAATTCTTCCCATGCACGAAATTCCTCCGTATTCCCATGCCCAGAAAAGATTTCAATTAAATTCTGATATTTGGGATTATGATTTTTGGCATCTAATTGGTTCATCCAACTTGCCATTGGAGGAGATGTATTTCCCCAAGCAGACCCGTGTGGAATAACTAAGGAATCTGTCTCCCATTCGTCGAGCTTCCTATACAGATCGGAAGGTTGCTCTGCTCGCTCTAAACAATCGAGAGGTAAGTCTTTCACATGGACATCATCATCACAAAACTCTAAATTTCTTATGATTAGTTGTCTTTGCCGATAATTGAAGTAATCTGACATATTCTCATAGTCATAGAGCATTGCACCAAATAATGCATATGAAGGAGCATAAACGATACTTTTAAAGAATTTATGATCGGGAGCTCCTATTGGCCTATCAGGAATGTTGTCATAGAGTGATCTTAGTACCACATTTTTATGTCCATAGTGATTCTCAATATTCAAACTATCTTGAGTCCATTCCCAACCCAAAAAAGGAATTATGCCGCTTTCATCTACTTCGGAAGATATTTCTGAGCAATTCTTTAAAGATTCAATCGTATCGATCCATTCTCTTCTTGTTAAAAATTCTGCATGATCGTTTACAGAAAAGAAGTCTAGATTTGCACAAAATCTAGCGAAATTACACGCATCAGATACTGGATGAGTTCCCTCCCCCTCTAAAATTGGTAAATTACCTAAAAAAGCATCCAAAGAATATGTTGTATGGACGTGCAAGTCGCCAAAAAGAATAATTTTTTCATCCTCAATGTTCGCATGAGAGCCTAGTGAAGGGTTAAAAAATTCTTGAACCTTCCCCTTTTCTTGATGCTTTCCAAATAAATCAAAGAAAAGGGCAAAATATAAAAGTAAAAAAGGAGTAAGAAATAGAAAAATGACCTTTGAAGCTATTTTGAAATAGCTACTCATAGGAATTTAAGACTCTTCAGTAACTAAATCTATCGAGGAATTTTTTAAGTCCTTAGAAAGAACAAAATACTTCTCTCTATAGGTTCTGCTACTATCAAGGTTTACTTCAAAGATATCTCCATCTCTAAAACTTTCTGTTAAAACGAATTTATCTCCCTTTCTAATCTTATATATATCCCTTGAATCAACAGATGCGTAAGTCATAAAATTATGTAAGTCGTAGTTTAGGTCACGTGCGATATTGACCCTTGTAGCATCCGCCTTATAGAAATAAAGCGCTAAAGCTTCATATTTTTTAGCAAGAAATTCGTCGCCTTCTTTGAATTCTTTTTGATCGGCATAGATAACAGAAGACGATATTAATAAAATTAAAGTGAGATATTTCATTTCTAAATTTTTCTCCTAATTATAGTATCTTCCCTTTTAGGTCCTGTTGAAATCATGATAACAGGAACTCCCGAAATTTCTTCAATTTTCTCCACGAATGCTTTCGCATTATCATCTAGGTCTTCATAAATTGTTTCGCCAGCTGTAGGCTTAGACCATCCTTCTATTTCCTGATAAATAGGGGAGGCATCCTCTATATCCATTGTCTCAATAATTTCTTCCTCTGACCTAGTGCTGCTATATTCAATTCCAATTTTTATTGTTTCTAAATCATCAAGAACATCTATCTTGGTCAAGCAGAGACCATCAACTCCGCTCGCTCTCACCATATTCTTTAAAAGAAACCCATCTAACCAACCACATCTTCTAGGCCTTCCAGTTGTGGCACCAACCTCTCCGCCGGTTTCAGCCAAAAAAGTACCTATTTCGTCAAATAACTCGGTAGGAAAAGGTCCTTCGCCCACTCTTGTGGTATAAGCTTTAGTGATGCCAATTGTATAGTCAATATCTGAAGGACTTACTCCAGTCCCCGAAGAGATGCCACCTATCAAGTTGCTTGATGTAACAAATGGATAGGTTCCTAGGCTTACATCTAAAAGTGCGCCTTGAGCACCTTCGTATAGTATCTTTTTATTGTTCGACTGCAATTCTCTGAGTTCCGTTATGACATTTCCAACAAATGGTTTTAATTTTTCTGCGTGCATTAAATTCTGATCTAGTAGTTCATTAACATCTATCTTTGGACTTGAAAAAGAATGCTCAAAAACAGAATTATAAAAATCTAAAGATTGAGTGAGTTTATCTCTGAGCTTTTCTGGATCGAAAAGATCTGCGACTCTAATTGCCCTTCTTCCTACTTTATCTTCATAAGAAGTACCTATGCCTCTTCCAGTTGTGCCAATTTTTGTAAGATTATTTGATTTTTCCCGGAGTTGATCTAGTAAAACATGGTATGGCTGAATAAGAGTGCAGGCAGAACTTATCCTCAATCTATTCTCTAAGTTACCTAAAACTGAACTAGCTTCGTCTATCTCTTGAAATAAAGCATCGAGACTGACAACCACGCCCCTTCCTATAAAGCATTTAATATTTTTATGGCATATTGCAGACGGAAGCAAATGAAAAACGATTTTCTTATCATTCACTATCAGTGTGTGACCTGCATTGTGTCCTCCTTGATATCGAACTGCTGCATCTAAGTCTTCAGCAAGGTTATCGACAACTTTTCCTTTTCCTTCATCTCCCCACTGAAGGCCTAATAAAGAAATGTTCTTTTTCATTTATTTAATTCCTTATAAATTTGATACTGCAATGAGATCTAGATCAAATCCTACAGCAGGCCTATCTTGATCAGATGATTTTCTCAAGCCATCATATCTACCTCCTTTTGCGAGAATATGACCTGCCGAATCGGTATAAGCAGAAAAAACCAAACCGTTATGATATTTAAAACCTTGAACCTCTCCCAAATCAATATGTAAGTTGATATCTTTATCTTTAAGCCGATCAGACATTTCCGATAAATGATCTAAATGATCACTAATTAACTCTACACCAGAGAATTCTTTTCTTGCCTTTTCTATAACCTCTAAGCCTCCAAACATATCACAAAGAGACAAAAGCAAATTTTTATCTTCATTTGAGTCTGGAACTAAGCTGTGTATGTCGGATTTAGATTTTTTTGATAATGCTTTTTCAATTTTCAATAGATCATCTTCTTTAAGTTTATTAAATCGACCAAGAACTGAAGCTGTAAAACCTGCATGACCCAAGCTCAGGGTAATTTTTTTTACATCTGCAATTTTTAGACTTTGCAGCATCAAATTAATACTTTCAAACTCTGCATCTGAAGAGGAATCTCCAAAGATCTCTGCTCCAACTTGAATGGTTGTTCTTGATCGTAGCGCCTTGGATGACTTACTTTTGACGACCTCGCCTGCATAACAAAGTTTAACAATATCATCAGATTGAATTCTGAAGGCGTCAATTCTAGAAGCTTGTTCAGAAATATCAGGTCTGATGGAAAGTTGTTTTCCTGTTAAGTTATCCTTAAAACTAAAGGCATGGGACTTTATTTCTTCATGGGCTTCACCGCCTATGGATTCAGAAAGTTCTAATAATGGCGGGATAATAAGGTCATAACCCGATGCAATGTAAGAATCTATTAACTTTCTTCTAAGGGTTTCAATCTCTAAAGCTTTTGGTGGCAAAAGTTCGTCAACGCCATCAGGTAAGCTCCAGCGTATTTTCGAATCCATTTATAGATTAGTTAGCTGCCTTAGAATCGTCTAGATATTTAAAGAAATCACTATCGGGATTTATTAACAAAATATCTGATTTACTTCCAAAAGTGGATTGGTAGGCCTTAAGGCTTCTGGTGAAATCATAAAACTCAGGGTCTCTTGAATAAGCATTAGCATAAGTTGCCGTAGCTATTGCATCTCCATTACCTTTAATTTCTTCAGCCTGACGATAGGCATCAGCTAAAATAATTGTTTTCTCCTTGTCAGCAGTTGCTCTTATTTTTTCCGCCACCTCATTACCTTGCGCTCTGAGTTCCTTAGCCAACCTTTCCCTCTCAGTTCTCATCCTGTTATAAACTGAATCGCTAACCTCGGGAGGTAGGTCAATTTTTTTGACTCTTAAATCTATGACTTCTACGCCTAACTCCTCAACAGCAATAGTATCAAGTTGAAGTGTGAGTTTATCCATTAATTCGTCTCTCTCACCAGAAACTACTTCGTTAACAGTTCTACTTCCAAATTCGTTTCTTAAACCAGCGTCTACCCTTTGTATCAATAATCTTCTTAACCTCTCTTCATCGCCACCCGTAGTTGTGAAATACCTTTCCACATTACTTACTCTCCATTTGACGAAAGAATCTACCGTAAGTGCTTTCTTTTCCGAGGTGAGATAACTTTGTGGAGCGGCATCAAGTGTAAGTATTCTTGCATCAAACTTTCTTACTGTATTTACTACCGGAAGTTTAAAATGGAGTCCAGGTGATACGTCTGCTTCAACCACTTCACCGAATCTAAGCTTCACAGCCCTTTGTGTCTCTTTAACAACAAAAATAGATTGGCTAAGTATAATTACCGCTAGAAAAAATAAACCGACACTTAACTTTTTCATCATCTTCTCTCCTCCTGTCTATTTCTTCTTCTTATCTCTTCTATAACTTGATTTGTAAGGTCTCTTATTGAGGTATTACCTGAAGAAGAAGCAGGAATAGTCAAATTATCAACTCCTCTTGCTGACTCAGCTATTTTGTCAAGAGGTAGGTATAAAATGTTATTTCCGCCTTCGACATCTATCATAACTTTGGTGCTATTGGACATGACTCCTTGTATAGAATCAAGGTAAAGCCTGTTTCGGGTCACATCTGGAGCTTTTTGGTATTCGGCTAAAAGTAGGTTGAAGCGAGTTGCGTCACCTTCAGCTTCAGATACTACTTGCTCTTTATAAGCTTCGGCATCTTGAAGCATTCTTTGTGCTTGCCCTCTTGCTTCAGGCACTAAACCATTTGCATAGGTTTCGGCTTCGTTTCTTGCTCTAACCTCGTCCTCTCTAGCTTTAATAACATCGTCAAATGCTTCTTGAACTTGATTTGGAGGTGATGAATCTTCGATATTTACAATTACTACTTCCAAGCCAGTATTGTATTTGTCTAGATAACGTTGAAGCCTTGTCTTAACTTCTTGCGCAATGAGTTCACGACCTGTGGTCAAAGCATCATCCATTATCGATCCACCTACGACATGCCTCAATGCACTTTCAGTTGCCTGAACTAAACTCGCATCTGCATCCCTTATGTCCAAAACATACTTTTGAGGATCAGCAATTTGATATTGTACTGAGACTGTTACATCGACAATATTTTCGTCTTTGGTAAGCATTAAAGCGTCATGCCTGTGTGGCCTCACTCTTACAACGTCAACGATTTCCCATGAGTCAATTATAGGGGGATTCCATCTAAGTCCTGGACCTTTGATCTCTTGGAATTTCCCTAATCTTAGAACCACCGATCTTTCAGCTTGCTCGACCTGATATATTCCTGCCCCAAGATATAGCAAAGCAAGTATGCTGAGAATTAATGGAAGACTTTTAAAACTGAAACCTCCTCCTGAAGAGTCATTAGAGGAACCTCCTCCAAAAATAGAATCAATTTTTTCTCTTACTTTTTTTATTACTTCATCAATCTCTGGGGGAGTATCATTTCGACCCCATGGATCTTTGTTATCATTTCCATTCCAAGACATTTATATTGCTTCCTGTGTTTGTTTTTCTTTGACTAAGGTGATTCCCTGTGTTTCTAATAACTTTATGAGGTCATTATGAAAAGTTTCAAGGTGTAATTCTATCAGACCTTTGTCAGATATTCTCTCTTCTAAGACACAATCTGAGGAATAAAGCTCTGCTCTTAACCAACCCATTTCTGGTTCGAGGATTACCCAATTTTTAGTTATTTTCCCATTGAGTTTAATGTTTATCTGTTCAAAAAGACTTTGGAAGCCTTCATGTGTTAGAGATGAAAGCCATATCTGATCAAGGCTTGATTTTGATAATTTTTCTAAATCAGGAATTTTTACTTTATCGCACTTATTATTTACTCGGATAAGAGGTTTATCGGACAAGCCCAAATCTTTTAAAATCTTCTCTACCTCTTTAACTTTAAATCTATGATCTTTATCTGATATATCCACAACGTGAAGTAATAAATCAGCAGAACTTAGATCATCTAAAGTAGCTTTAAAAGACTCAATCAACTGGGTCGGAAGATTAGATATGAATCCTACCGTGTCAGAAAAAAGAACATTATTCATTTCCGGTTTCTTATTACGCCTTGTTACTGAATCTAAAGTCGCAAATGGCTTATCAGCCGCAAATAGGTTATTTTCAGTTAAATAATTAAACAAAGTAGTTTTACCAGCATTTGTATAACCTACTAAAGCTACTACCTTTTCCTTTCCCTTTCCTCGTGCATAACGATTGATTTGCCTCTGATTATGAGCCTTTTCTAATCTTTTCTTTAGACTTTTGATTCTTTGCCCAATTAATCTTCTGTCTGTTTCTAATTGAGTCTCTCCAGGACCTCTCAATCCAATCCCACCCTTTTGTCTCTCTAAATGACTCCAGCCTCTGACTAATCTAGTTGAAAGATGAGTCAATTGAGCCAATTCAACTTGAACCTTTCCAATATGACTTCTTGCTCTTGTAGCAAAAATATCCAAAATCAATGAAGTCCTGTCTAAAACTCTTGCACCCAAGAACTTTTCAAGATTTCGCTCTTGAGATGGAGTTAAGTCATTATTAAATATTACTAAGTTTGCTTTCCCAAACTTTACGGTCTCCTTTATTTCATCTAATTTGCCTTTCTTGACGAAAAAGTTAGGCGTGGGTCTGTCAATTTTCCCATTTATTTCCCCACATATATTTGTTCCAGAGGACAAACACAAGGCTTTAAATTCTTCCAATGCCTCCAATTGCAAGTCTCTGCTTAAAGAGAATCTATCTATATGAACAATTACAGAGTTATTTAAAGTATCAAGGGAGCTCATGTATTTTTTTTAATAAGATCTACCAAAGTTTTTAAAGGAGATTCTTTTGCACTAATTTGTTTTAAATTATTCCAGTTGTTTAGCCAAGTCATCTGTCTTTTAGCAAGCTGCCTAGTTGCATTAACTGATTTTTCTATCATATCATCGAGACCATAATCTCCGTCTAAATATTTACATACCTGACGATAACCGATACTTTTCATAGATTGGGAACCGCTACTCATACCTTCTAGATTTAGAATTTTTTCCACTTCCTCAATCAGTCCATCACTTATCATTTGATTAAATCTTTTTAGAATTAATTCTCTATGAAGAGTTCTACTTTCCGGTATCAGGGAAATTTGTTGAAGGTTAGAATTTGATATAGTTTTGCTCACTTCTTTTTTTTTCTCCTCTTGCCATTGCGATAAGCCCTTGCCAGTAGCTTTGAAAACTTCTATTGCACGCTTTATCCTTTGAGAGTCGTTAATATGAATCTTTTCTGATGATTTTAAATCAATGGTTTTAAGGTAATCATGCATCTTCTGAGATCCATTTTTTTCAAATTCTCTCTCAATATCAGATCTTATGTCTTGAGAAACCTTGGGTAGTCTCGAGATTCCATCAATTAAATGATTAAAATACATCATAGTCCCTCCTACTAGGATAGGAATTTTTCCACCTTCAAATGAATCTTTTATGCTTTTAAGAGCGTCCTTTTGAAATTGTGCGGTTGAGTAAGGTTCTGTTGGCTCAACTATATCAATCAAATCATGTGGAAAACTTTGCAATAAATCTTTGGAAGGTTTTCCGCTACCAATATCTAGATGCTTATAAATCTGCACAGAATCAACACTTATAATATTTATAGGAAAATGTGAACAGAGTTCGATAGCCAAATCGGTTTTCCCGACACCTGTGGGGCCCATTATTGTCACTATCAAATTTCCTTTCATTGTGTCTATGATAGATTATCGAGAAAAAAAAACCGGCCTTTCAGCCGGTTATTTTTCTTTGAAAGAAATCAAATTAAGTCATAACTTCTTTCTTCGTGTTCGGAGACATCCAATCCCTCGTACTCTTCCTCTTCATTGACCCTCAATGGCATAAAAATACTTAAAGTTTTTAAAATTGCCCATGAAGCAATCGCTGTCCACAATCCAATTACAAAAATTCCTTTCATTTGAATCATAAACTGTTCAGTTGGAATCCATTCTTCACCAGCGCTCGAACCTAAAAAACCTCCTTGAACGCCTAAAAAGCTAACCATAATAATACCTATAACTCCGCCCACACCGTGAACTGGAAAAACGTCAAGAGAGTCATCAATACCGAAGACACCTTTAACGGTTAAAGTTGCATAAAAACAAATGGAGCCAGCCATTAAGCCAATTAATATAGCTCCTTCTGGGCCAACACTTCCCGCTGCCGGAGTTATTGTTGCTAGGCCGGCAACCATGCCAGTAGCTATACCAACAATAGTTGGCTTACCGCCTCTAATCCATTCAATGCCCATCCAAGTAAGTGCTCCGGTAGCCGCGCTAATATGTGTTACCAACATCGCCATGCCAGCAAGGCCGTCAGCTGCCCAAGAACTTCCAGCATTAAACCCAAACCATCCAACCCAAAGCATGGCAGCTCCCGTAACTACCATTGTTCGATTGTGAGGAGGCATTGCCGTTGTAGGAAAACCTTTCCTAGGACCCAACATTAATGCAATTACTAATGCCCCAACTCCACAAGTCAGGTGAACAACTAATCCGCCTGCGAAATCTTTAACATCAGATAAATAACCTCCGCCCCATATCATGTGACAGGCGGGTATATAAACTGCAGTGAACCATAGCAAAGAAAAAAGACACATTGCACCAAACTTCATTCTTTCAGCAAAAGCTCCTACAACGAGAGCTGGTGTAATTATCGCAAAAGTCATTTGAAATATAACAAATAGCGAATGTGGCATAGTCGTGCCTGGAGCGAGAGAATCACGTCCAATTCCACTTAGGAAAAATGCCTCTGTTCCACCTATAAAAGCGTTTCCTTCAGTAAAAGCTAGGCTATAGCCGTAAACAACCCAAGCAACAGATACTATGCATGCAATTGCAAAACATTGCATCAGTACAGATATAGCATTCTTACTTCTAACAAGTCCTGCATAAAAGAGAGAGAGACCTGGAAGGGTCATAAAAAGTACTAAAGCCGTCGAAGTCAGTATCCATGCAGTATCACCAGAATTTAATTCATCTGCTGATATTCCAATAGAAAAAAGTATTAAAAAAGGAAGAATCTTTTTCATTAGTGCACCTATTTATAAGGCGTCTTCGTCGATTTCTCCTGTTCTTATTCGAACCACTTGTTCTAACGAAGACACAAATATTTTTCCATCTCCTATTTTTCCAGTATTGGATACTTGGGATATCGCATCTATAACCTTATCGGCATTGTCATCACTAACTGCGACTTCGACTTTGGTCTTAGGTAAAAAATCAACCACATATTCTGATCCTCGATAAAGTTCAGTATGACCCTTTTGTCTCCCAAATCCTTTTACATCTGTGATTGTTAAACCAGTAACTCCTACTTCTGATAAAGCTTCTCTTACTTCATCAAGTTTGTAGGGCTTTATTATGGCTGTTATTAATTTCATAAAAGACTCCTAAAGTTGGTCCATTTATCATAGATGTTATCTACTGTTTGTTAAATAGAAAATAACCTATACATGAACATGCAATCTACGTGCCAATTCGTGATTTCAAGTTAAATCACGTTAAATCAAGGTTTTTGAGATATTGGCTCTTGAATCCAGGTAATAAATTGGTGCATTTAACGATGATGTGCACCAAGAAATTACTTGTAGCCTAAAAAATCAATGAATCATCTTGCTCTTACTTTAGATTTTTCTATAAATGAAATTACATCCTCTAATTTGTAAAGAACCTTTCCTTCGATTTTATAATAACTCGGCCCCCTTTCATCACGTCGCCAAGTTTCAAGAGTTCTTTCACTGCATAAAAGAATTTCTGCAGCTTCTTTTGGCTTTATTAGACGAATGTTTGTTTCT
>CEVF01118931.1_pt1 | contig 11460 bp, 11 predicted proteins | sample 356441 | NCBI WGS metagenome assembly CEVF01 (sample SAMEA2622765, study PRJEB7988) | marine metagenome | biome: marine biome (ENVO:00000447); feature: surface water layer (ENVO:00002042); material: "saline water (ENVO:00002010), including plankton (ENVO:xxxxxxxx)" | depth 5 m
GTTGAGTTGTCGCGGGAGCAGGCATAGGCGGCCTGTTCAATGCTGCGCAGTTGAACCTTGGTGGGCCAGGGCTCGACGGGCTCAGCAGCCGTTGTTGCAGCGGCTAAAGCCAGCGCTAAGCCAATGCAAATCAGAGGAAAAAATTTCATATTTGTCATTATGTCCTGTTTGCTGTTGATTTTCATCCTGTTGTGGGAGGTTGATGAATTCTTCATGGCTGATTGCGGCAAGGTTGTATGGAAGTTTGTCTTCATGGGTGAATTGTTAGGAGTGATGAGTGGCTTTTGTTGGATTCGTTTGCCTGACTTGCTTGCATCATGTTACTCGGCTACTATCATTGCCAATAATGTACGCGTTAATGACTGCAAAAGTTTCGTTTGGATGCTTTAGTCCTAAAAAAATTTGTTCAGTCTTTGCTTTCATCTCTTTCAGTTTTTTCGCCTTGCACTGTGAAGCGAGGCGCTGATAAATTTTGGAGGAGTTTCGGAAAAATTTTACCAAGATTTTTTCGACGCGATCAATCTTGATGAAGAGTTTGATTTGACTGCAATATACAGTGGTGTGCTGCTTTATGTATCTTCTTTCCTGTTGAAACAGATAGCCCTGTCCTGTCGAGGTGGTGATGTTAGGGATTGGATGCTGTTGAGCAAAGTATTCTTGTTTCTTGCATTTGATGAGGTTTTTCAGGTGCATGAGCTTTTTCTGATTTCTGATTTAAAGCAGTATGTGCATCCTTCTCTTGCGTCGATTTGGGTGGTTCCCTATGGTATTTTGTTTGTGCTATTTGCCTTAAAGTTTACCCCGTTTTTTTTGAAGCTTCGAAGGCGGGTTGCTTTGTCCGCTTTGATTGCAGGCGGTGTTTACGTTACGGGAGCAATAGCCTTTGAGGCTCTAAATAGCTGGCTTGTCAGGACGGGTCAAATATCCCGAAGCAGTTTTTATTATGAGTTGATTTCGGGGTTTGAGGAGTTATTTGAGATGCTCGGTGTGATCATTTTTCTGTACGCGCTTCTTTTGGAATTGCCATCGCGCTTTGTTCAATTGGAATATAATTTTACGGTGAAGTAGATGTCCGAGTGGTGGATATAATTTAGAGAAAGGTTTTTTTATTCTTTATTTGTGTTAGTTCTTGTTTGGGCTATCTTTGCTTGTTGCTTTTCTTCGGGTAAATTTCGACGCCGTGTATTTCCTCTCTGTTCCATCTCCGCATCGAATCTTTTGACGCTCAAGTTTGCGTTGGATGTGTGGTGTGATCCCCAGTTCAGCGCTCTCCCATGATCGATCCATCTCACGGGTGAAGTGTTTGGTGAGTTGAGGTGAGTGGATCACCGGCAGGGTTTCATTGTTGGTGTGTGCTGCTGAAGACGACCAGTTGAAGGATCCCGTGATCACGGTCTTGTTATCGATTACGGCGAACTTGTGGTGGAGCTTGTGTCGATACAAGCCTTTGGTGGAGGGGAAGGATCCAGAGCTGCTCAAGGTACTGGAGGCGTTGATGAACAGGAAGCGTCAGGGCAGGACGACCCATGCCTATCGGGTGCTCAGGCGGTATGGAGGTGCTTTGAGAAGCGAGGCATAGGTGAGGGAATTCCTGCGGTGGATGGAGGCAGAAGGACTGGCAGCATCCACCAGGAGCACGGTGCTGAGCGCCATCAGGAGTGTTCAACCTGCCAATCCGGCACTGAGTGCGATTCGAATCAAGGTGCCGCACAGAAGCGTTCAAGAGGAGGTGCTCAGCAAGGGGGAGATCGTAAGGGTGCTGGAGGACATCAGGACCCATGAACAGTGGTTATATCCGGTGTTTGCCCTTTGGTTGGGGACAGGACTGAGGAATGCGGAACTGATTGGTCTGACCTGGGACTGCGTTCGACTGGAGGAGGGTGAGCTGCTGCCGAGACTGAGGGCAGATTCGGCTAAACCAGACGAAAGAGCATTGCCGGGGAAGGTGCCCATGGCACAGCGGAGCATGGATTCAGCATCCTGCATATCAACGATGCCGTTGTTCATGCTCTCCAGGGATGAGCTTCTGAGTGCGGAGGTGAGGTGTGCCTTGATTGCGGCTGATGTGGAGCGGTAGGAGGCTGGATGGATGACGGCATCAAGGAGGGAGTCGTCGAAGTAAGCAGGTGCCGTTAGTGCTCCACTGGCAACTTCGATGCCATAGACAGCCGTGGTGAGGATCAGTCCATTGGTTATGGGACTGATGGTATCGTCAAGCTTTCCTAGTGGTGGCTGAAAAAACATATAAATCATTTTTTGTAATGTGGCGCTTAAATATGCTGTTGCTTGATGGATTTGCGGTAATATTATTGCAATAAATACTTCTTCATCGTGATTTCTGGGCTTAAAAAAATTATCAAAGGCGTTGTCCTGAAATCTTTCAAAACCTATCCCGCTTTTGTGGTCGAAGACCTTCTCGACAGAAGGATTGGTGTAATTGTCGCTGGCAAGAAGTGCTTCACTCTCCACGATTTTGGGATAATCACTAGATCTAGAGCTAAATCGATAGAAACAAAAGAACCAGAGACAATTGCGTGGTTAAATAATTTCCCTCAGGGAAGCGTATTGCTTGACGTTGGTGCAAACGTAGGTGTTTTTTCTTTATATGCAGCATCCCTAGGGATCAGGGTAATTGCATTAGAACCTCAGGCTTTGAATTTTGCATGTCTACATTTGAATTGCGTAGAAAATGGGTTTCAAGAACTAATAGATATTTACCCTGTGTGCGCGGGAAATAAACTATGCTTGTCGTATTTGAATATGTTCGGAGGGTCTACGTGGGGCACAGCTAATTCCACCTTTGATAGACCTATTGACAGTCATGGACGCGAAAGAGATGACTTCAATATACGACAAGGATCAGTTGGGATTAAACTGGATAGTATTGTCGAGCTGACGCAGGTATTTCCAACACATTTAAAAATTGATGTAGATGGCAACGAGCAGCTTGTACTTGAAGGAGCCCGAGCAACACTTTCGGACCACAGGCTCCGATCTATTTTGATAGAACTTTGCACGGACCACTCTGAATATGGGTCCTCTGTTGAACTTATAGAGAGCTTCGGTTTTAAGTTAATCCAAGAGGGAGTTCCCAGAAAAAACACTTACAATCATATTTTTATTAGATGATGTCTGGCGGCTTAAATGTCTCCAAATCTATATTGCGAAATGACTTTTTCTAACGCAAAATTTATTTTTTGAGCGGATATCTAGGCCCTGTTGCCAACAGCTCTGCCTTTTTATTTGCTGCTTTGTTCATTCACTTACTCGCGCGTTCACTCTGCCGCTATCCCCGCCACTACAACCCCGGACTCGCCAATGCCGGCGACCTGCACAAGCAGTAGACGAAGCACTCTCAGCAGCAGGTGCCTCGGACTGGATTCCAGTGCTTCGGATGCCACTGCGGAGTAATGGAGCGGGTCACAATCAGCAGTTGAGATGGTCAAACGCCCTGTCACCACTACGGTTTCACCAATTTGCTTAACCGACTGAACTTCCCAGCACCAACGAGGGGCACGGTGGTGAAGGTGTTTGGCGATGGTGTTCTATGGGAAGTCGGTAAGGGTCGTTGAGCCTTGCTTTCTGGTCTTGAGGTGGAGTTGGTCAAGGGATCGCTGTTCCGACCTTGGGTGGCTTCTGAACCCATCAGGTGTCTCTTCTCACTACTTCCGTTGAATACAACTGACTGAGTTAGATAGAGATGAGTAGTCATTAAGAGAAATCTAAGATATTTCAAGTCATAAATATCCTCCTCAGTCCCTCCAAGAGAATTTAGAAGTCGACAAAGAAGTGGTTGTCGGCAAGCTCCTCCACAAAATAGCACTCATTTTGTTCTCAATCATGACTTTATGGCCATAAAAGTGGCGACTCGAATTAATCCATAACTTTATCTCGTTGATTATAAAAAATCAATCTAGGAAAGTCAAAAATTAGGATATTTCACCCTGTACCAGCAGTTTAGGATTATTTCTCTAGGACCTGGGAGGACCTTAAGTCCTTTAGTAGCCCTATTTCAGGGAGTGGGGCAATCATACTTGCGATGAATACTGTTACTCATGATTCATCAATATAGAATCGACGGTTATAGGCAGCGGATACTGACTAACACCATGTTGAATGACTATCAAAAGCATTTACCGAAACAAGAACCCAACTCTTTGCCTGATGCACATGTATTTAGCTTTTTGCGCTCTAAGTAGTACCTCATTAACACCAACGCTTACTAAATGGCTTTCTTTGCCAAGGCTTAACTTAATTGCAATTATTCCGATGGATATTTCCATCAGAACCAGATTCTGTCAAGTGTCGTTAGGTAATTCTATTAAACATACCTAGCTTGCATTGGGGTTCTGTTGATTGTATTTGCTTAGCCGAGACGCAGGCTGTCTCCCGCAATAGTGACTATAATTATGAATTTTTCTACCTGTTCGATTCTGATTATTGTTTTTACTTCTTTTTTTAATTTATTCTGTCGAACATTTCTTTGGCTATGAATTTAGAGGAGAAGAATCCAGTATGACCATAGTCGTAAAATACTGGAATTTGGCGAAGTTCATGACCGTTGAACATATCTGAAATATCAAAAATTTTGTAAAATGGCGTATTATTGAGATCATCAATCTCATTTGAAACTATTTCGTAAAAGTTCTTGGCATTCTGAATTCGATTCTTATTGCTTAACTCGTTATGTACCGAAGATTCGATTTCGCCCACAGGGTTTAAGCGTGTTGCTAAAATTGGCTGCAAAAATACATAGCATTTAATTTTAATACCATTGCATAATGCTCTTAGAATCTTTTGGTCATGAATATAAGACTTTGCCTCGATTAACGTTGTTGATAGACTTTTTGTAGGAATAGGATTTGACACAAGGGGATTTTCAAGCATTGAATCTAGAACAAAATTATTACTCAGCTTGTCAAATGCTCTTGAAATAAGATTTTGCTTCCCATCGGCGACAAAGTATGCAATAGAGCTCAGATATTTTAGTGACCAGTACGCCATCTTGATTTTAGGAATAGATGCTGAATCATTGATAGATGCCGAAATCTTTGCCGAGAGATCTTGCTGAATCCCTGTGACATTTGTTCTGGTAAAAAGTTTGGATGAATCATTAAAGCCATCATAGAAAATCACGATATCTGGCTTTTTTGGGGTTTTTTCGTTAAAAGTGGAAAGTTTATATAAATTAAGAAGTTTCATTGTTTGAATTTCTGAGTGAAATCCTCCAACTCCCAAGTTCAAGACTTCTACTTCTTTTGGCTGATACAGCTTGCAGAGTTCATTGGATATTGTATATTCGTCAGATGTCTCAGAATTAAGGATTGTAGAACCACCAAACATCCATATCGATGTTTGAGTTGAATCTTTTGGCTTATAACTAGAGCTACACGGAGTATTTCTGGAATTATACTGGAACTCGTCATTTACTTTAAAAGTATCTAAGGAGTGTTCTTTGCGACTTGAATAGTAATGATAATCCCAGTACTGTTGTGGAACGAACAACTTCTTGTTGGATTTGGCTTCGCAATGTTTAACCAGTAAGTCTTTGCTCAATCCCATAATCTCAGCTTGTGAAGTCGATAATCTTCCATATCTTGATGATAAGCATTGTTCAATTGTAGATGATTTGCCATAAATCATATTTTCATTTTGGGCGAAAAAACGAACCCACAAAAGGTAGGCTAAAGACAAGCCTGACCCCAGAGAAAAAATTAGCAGGATGTTTGCTGCAACTATATTGATTGGGGTTTTTCTCATTTTAAAATATAGAATAAATGAAAGGCGCTACTACTGAGCCTTGCGTAAAGACTATTAATGCTCCCATAAGGACAATTGTGATGATCAAAGGAGCTAACCAGTACTTCTTGCGAACTTTTAGAAAGTCCCAGATGTCTTTAGCTAGATCAAGAAATGCTTCCATGGTTTAAAAGATGCGAGTGAGATCGGTTTTGTGGCCTTGTCGATTTTCTCTGTAGGTAGTTTCTCCTTTTCGTCGCCTCCTTAATGGGTCATATCCTGAGAGGCGCATGATGTACGCGATCGGTTGAAGGACAAGGATGAAGACCAGACCAAGGATGATGTGACTGTTGACCAATCCAAGAGCGTGACCAAGTGCCATCCAACCCCTGTATGGATAGTGAAGTAGTCGAGGTGCTATCAATCCAAGAATCAATCCTGGAATCCCGATCACTAGGGTCCATGTCCTGAATTCGTGCCCGAAGAGTGCAGGAAGCAACCAACCAATCAGAATTGGGAACCCAAATCCAATTAGCAGTCCGAACTCACGAAGTTGTTTTGTGGAAATTTTTGCTTTCATGATCAATCGAGTTCAAATTCCTGCATCCAAGTTTCATCTTTTTCTGCTTTGGGTTGCTCATTTTTGAAAAGAATCTGGTTTTGAAGAACCAAGATATCCATCTCTGTCCTCATGAAGCACCTGTAGGCATCCTGCGGAGTACAGACAATTGGTTCGCCTCTCACATTGAATGATGTATTGACGATAGTGGGGCAACCAGTTTTTTGTTTGAACGTACTGATCAAGTTGTGATAACGAGGGTTGGTTGTCTTGCTTACCGTCTGAACTCTTGCTGAATAGTCGACATGGGTAATAGCAGGCAGTGATGACCTTGGAATATTGAGTTTCTCTATTCCAAAGAGTTTGTCCTCCTCTTCTGTCATTTGCTTACAGAGTTCCTTTTTGACTGGAGCAACCAGAAGCATGTAAGGACTCTTGTTATTCATCTCAAATTGACTGCTGACGTCTTCTTCGAGAACTGATGGGGCAAAGGGTCGAAAACTTTCTCTATGTTTGATTTTTAGGTTCATTAAGCTCTGCATCTTCTGATTGCGTGGATCACCAATGATTGATCTCGAACCTAATGAACGAGGTCCAAACTCCATGGGTCCATTGAACCAACCAACGACACGACCTCTATCAAGTTCTTCTGCGATTGTGTTGAATAACTCAGAGTCAACCTGAGTGTGAAACGGAGCATTTATTTTGTTTAGATACTCAATAATTTCGTTGTTGCTGAATTCAGGTCCCAAGTAAGTACCTTTCATCGAGTCGTTGGGATTAATAGTTCGCTTCTTCTGGTGATATTGATGCCAACCAATTAATGCTCCACCTAGTGATGATCCTGCATCACCGCTTGCTGGTTGAATCCAAATGTTGTCAAAAATATTTTCTCTTAAAAGTACGCCATTTGCAACACAATTTAGTGCTACTCCGCCAGCAAGGCATAGATTTTTTATTCCTGACTCCTCACGAAGTGATCTCGCTATTTTAAGAACTACTTCTTCTGTGACAACTTGGATGGATGCCGCCATGTCCATGTGAAATTGGGTTAATTCTGTTTCTCCTTGGCGTGGCAGTCTGCCAAACAACTTGTGGAATTTTCTTCCTGTCATGCGGAATCCACGATGATACTTGAAATAACTAATATCTAGGTTGAATGTCCCATCATCTTTGATATCAATTAATTGGTCTTTGATTGTGTCGGCATACTTTGGTACTCCATAAGGAGCAAGACCCATCAACTTATATTCACCTGAATTGACTTTAAAACCGCAGTAGTAAGTAAAAGCAGAATAAAGAAGACCAAGAGAGTGAGGGAAGCTAATCTCCCATAGTGGATCAATACGATTTCCTTTTCCGATCCATGTTGAGGTCGTTGCCCACTCACCTACTCCATCCATACAAAGGATTGCTGATTCTTCAAACGGACTCGGGTAAAAGGCGGAAGCGGCGTGGGAGAGATGGTGCTCTGAAAAGAGAAGTGTGGGAAGTTCAAACGGTTCCGTATTTGATTCTTGCTGAACTTCTCTTAGATGGCTTTTTAATTGATTCTTTAAAAAGAGTTTTTCCTTCAACCAGATCTGCATTGCTGCCACAAAAGATCTTCCGCCCCTTGGCGCAGAACCTAGATATGTCTCAAGAAGTCGTTCAAAGGTAAGAAGAGGTTTTTCGTAGTAAACGATCTCTTTGACGTCTGAAAGATTGATGCATTGAGAGTTTAAGCAATATAAGGTTGCACTCTTAGGAAATCTGGAATCGTGCTTCTTTCTGGAAAATCTTTCTTCCTGCGCAGCAGCAACAATTTCACCATCTTTAATTAGGGCGGCAGCGCTGTCGTGGTAATAACAAGAAATTCCTAGAGTATAATGGCTCATCTGGCTATATGACTGTAAGCGTGGAGAGGGTGCTGGGGTCCCTTTATTTTACCTCGATAACCGTTTCTAATTGGATTAGGGAAGGCTTCCTCTGGGCAGTAAACTTTACAATCTTGCTTGAGACGCTCAAGCCAGTAAAATTTGATTGTAAAATCTCCGCTCACAGAGCTTTCAAGCCTGAAGCTTTCTTTACAGGCTAAAGCGATCCATCTCCATACCTGTCATTTCAGGAATTAAGAGTGAATACTATTAAAGTTCAATCCAAAAAAAAAATCACTTTAATCGGCTGCGGTAGGCGAATCAAAAGGACTATTATCCCCGCTTTGCTTGAGCTAGCCCATCTTGTTGAAATACAATCTGTTTCGACAAGATCCAAGTTGTCGCCTGAGGACGTGCATTTCTTAGATGGCTGCAATTTAATCCATACATATTTAAATGATATCAACCTGCAATCTACTGACATACTCTATATTGGTATCCCAGCATTTGCTCTTTCACCCGTTCTGAAGCAGCTTACGAAAAAAGTTGGATTATTGGCACGTAATATAACTCTAGTTATTGACACTCCTTTTCCAGTTGGTAAGAATACATTTGATCTCTCTAGATCACTAAAATTATTCAAGAGAGTGTGCGTCTTGGAAGACTGTATTTACTTGCTTCCATATTCAATTTCGTTCTCTTGTGGAACCAGCTATAGCCTTGGGAGTCCAGCATTTGCATCTTTTATTCACTCAGGGTTCACATATCATGCATACTCTCAGATAAAAGAATTCCATAAAATCGTCGGCTTTGATTTTGTAAGGCGTCATAACGGTAAATCTAAGTTTTCTCAGCAGCTATTATTCAAAAATGGAAAACATATTGCAAGTATAATCGAGCCACGAGATTACCGCCATGGTATGTTTTCATTTTGGTACAAGAATGGAACATTTTCTGATTACATAAAAGGTGAACAGTCAGAGGGCTTCGCAGACATTCTGTGCAGGCCTATAGTAACTAATTCAATGCTTGAAGGTTTTGACCTTAGATGCAATGGGAGAGTTATTAGTAGATACTTCTTCGATTCTCCCAAGCGAATTGATACTGTCTATGATAAAAACTCGATTTTCCATGCTTGCAAAGTTGAGGCAGCTAAGTCTTACTTAGAAAAAATACTAGTATCTGAAGATGTAGTCCCTTACTCTGCTTCAGCTGCTGCATACGATCAGTGTGTTAACATTATGACCCAAAAGTTAGGTTTTTTTGTTGACACACGATTGCCATTTTTCAGAAAAAGTGTTGTTTTGATGTTGATTGAGATGATCCTGAAATGATTATCGATTTATCTTTAGTAAAAGCTCCCAATCCTCAATTTTATGATTTTGTAATCATCGGAGGTGGCACCGCTGGTATCGTTTTGGCTTCAAGAATTCACAAAAACCAACCTGAAGCTAAAATCTGTATCTTAGAATCCGGATCTTTCGAGGCAGAGTCAGATGTTAATCAACTAGACAACTTCGAGTCATATGGCAAAATTGACTTGTCAAGATCTGTCGCGAGATACTTAGGGGGGAAGTCAAATCTGTGGGATGGACGAATTATATCTTTAGAAGAATCTGAACTTAGCCTTTGGAACATAGAATTAGCTGAATTAAAGTTTTACATCAATGAAGCTTTAAGAATGTTGGGAATCAGGCAAGACTTGGATTGTCTTCACGAAAAAGCAAGTCAAATATTTAGCTCCGATCCTATTGCAGGTTGTTTTTCCGGCAAGATTCTTCCGTCCGTGGCTTTTTTTGCTCCTCAAATAAAACGATTTAATCTTACGGATATAAGTCCTATTTCACTGCGGAGTTCGAGTTATATTGATGTGTTTTTACATGCTAATGTTACCTCGCTAGACTGTAAAGCAGGGGCAATTAATGTTGTTACGCATGTAATAGTTGAGGACTCTAAACGCTCTCATGATGAAGGTCTTGAGATAGAGGGGAGCCGCTTCATAATCGCTAATGGAGGTGTAGAAGCAATAAAGCTTCTGATGAACTCTAAGAAAATATGGGCTGGCATTGCAAGAAATGCTGGTAAAAATTTTTCGGGACATCCAAGAGGTATTAAAGGTCTGCTTAGACTTAAGAAGCCAATTCCATGTGACTCACCAATACTTTCGCAAGTTAATTTTGAGGGATTTCCAAGAATGGAGATTGGCCTAAAGTTATCTCCCGATCTACTTGGAGATTTTCCTACGTCAAGGGTAGTTTTAAATCCGGTACGGGCTTCAAATCATAATAAATTCTATTATTGGATGAGACCTCAAATGTCATATATGAAGAATTACCTTTTGGATCACGGAGTTGCCCAAGGTGGATTTTTGGCCGGCTTTTTTGCTTTTGCGATATCATATCTAAGCCGAAAACTAAAAGTACGACTTAACGAGAAAACTTCCTATCTTTATTTGAGAAACTATTGTGGTTCAACGCTTTGTCCCGCAAGTCAGGTTAAATATATGCCTCCAACGGAGTCCAATGCAATTGGTAAAGTATCTGTAGACTGGCAAATATCCGACATTGACAAGGAGGGCTTAAGGAGAGCTCAATCAATTATCTTAGACAAATTGGATTTGTGTCTTGGTTGCGAGATTCTTGACCAAGTCGATGCTTTTTCTTGGTCGCTATGGGGTGGAAGCTCTCATTTTATGAGTTCAACTGTTATGGAGACTGGCAACGGTGACGGTGTTGTTGATAAAAATCAGAAAATTGTTGGAACTAAAAATATTTTTGTAGCGGGTCCTAGTGTTTTCCCTACGCCTTCACATGCTAACCCAATGTTAATGATTGTTGCGCTTTCTCTCAGGCTAGGTGATTTCCTCTCGAGATTATGAGTAATGATTCGGTGAGCTTGCGAAATGTAAGCTATATTCAGATTCTTATGCTTGATTTGAGAAAGAAGTAGTTGGTTTATTTGTGAAATGTTGGGTTCAGGCTGGTTTTCTTCCAGGATAAAAGCTTTGTAGATTTTCGTTCTCAGTAGTGATCTGAAAAGACGGCTTTGCCGATGTGCCCCTTTGCTTTTTATTGCCATTAATGATCTTGAATCTTTTTCTAGTTCTCGCCTGTCGAATATGGATCCGCGGAGGTTCAGCTTTGAGTGAGACGTAGCCACTTCTCAAGCCACTCTCCCCTCTTCTTAGCCTTCTCAGTCCCGCTTTTCCCCATCTCCGCAGCGGATCCGTTGACGTTCGAGTTTGTGCTGAAGGTGTGGTGTGATCCCCAGTTCAGCGCTCTCCCAAAGGCGATCCATTTCGCGGGT
>CEVF01010585.1_pt1 | contig 11449 bp, 12 predicted proteins | sample 356441 | NCBI WGS metagenome assembly CEVF01 (sample SAMEA2622765, study PRJEB7988) | marine metagenome | biome: marine biome (ENVO:00000447); feature: surface water layer (ENVO:00002042); material: "saline water (ENVO:00002010), including plankton (ENVO:xxxxxxxx)" | depth 5 m
ACTATCTCCTAAACGATATTCGACTACACGTTATAATTTTGCTTATCCACAATTCAAGGCGCGCTAAAAAGGTAGGTCAGCAGACATTAAACTAAGGCAAACCCATTAATCCGAATTGCGACACGATCCATGAGGTGAAACTCATCCCGCTACATTGCTATTTATGCATCTGCCTTAAACATTTTAGAGGGAGCAAAATATATGCCAGCGAAGGTGCACCCTCTTCGCCTGAAATTACATAACTTTATGATAAAATTCAACCAATAAGCGCACTTAAAAAGAGCGAGCTTGTCATGAATGCACTATAAAAGCGCATTATTTTGGTGCAAAAATGAATCCTTCTCTGAGTAGTGAGTGTTACAGAACTCAGTATTATAATAATGTTTCTCAGAAATAAGTTTGATAAAGACTAAATGTTGTACCTAATAAAACTTTCACCAGAAATTACGATCAAGAGCCGAGTTGTTCGAAGGCGATTTACTCGGCAGCTTAGAAAAAATCTATTTAGGGTGTTAAAAGAATTCGATCAAAAAATTGAGGTTCTTGGCAAATGGGACTCTATTGAGGTAGAGACTTTTGTTTCTGATGATAGCCGTAAGTCGCGTCTTCTAGATCGGTTGAAGAGTACCCCCGGTGTTGGTCAGATTTGTTTAGTACAAAAACACAAGCTTCCATCCATGGATCATATGCTGGAGTTAACACGGAATGCATACAGTGGCTCATTGAAGGAAAAGAGTTTTGCCGTGCGATGCAAAAGGACTGGGGATCATTCGTTCAGCTCGGTAGACATTGAACGTTTTGTTGGACATGGATTGCTTCAGTCATGTTCTCCAAAAGGCGTCAATCTGAAAAATCCAGATGTTACGGTGGGCCTTGAGGTTCGGGATGATGATTTTTATATTGTAAAGACTAAGTTTAAGGGTTTAGGTGGTTTCCCCCTGGGGTGTCAGGATTCAACTCTATCACTAATCTCTGGAGGTTTTGACTCGTCAGTTTCAACCTACCTGAGCATCAAGCGTGGCTTACAGACCCACTATTGTTTCTTCAGTCTTGGGGGTAGTTCTCACGAGTTAGCCGTTAAGGAAATTGCTTTGTTCCTTTGGATGAAGTTTCACAGTTCCCATAGAGTCAAATTTGTTACTGTACCGTTTGAACGCGTAGTAGAAGAAATCCTTAATAACGTCGAAGACTCTCAGATGGGGGTAGTTTTGAAGAGAATGATGATTCGAGCCGGAGATTTAATTGCGAAGAAGCTCGGATTGAATGCATTAGTTACTGGAGAGAGTATCGCGCAAGTCTCAAGCCAGACTCTGGCTAATCTCTCGGTTATTGATGATGTTTCAAATAGTTTGATACTCCGACCCTTATGCACTAGTGATAAACAAGAGATAATTAATATTGCGCGGGAAATAGGTACAGAAGATTTCTCTAAAGACATTCCCGAGTATTGTGCTGTTATCTCCAAGAATCCTACTACCAAAGCAAAAAGAGTCAGAATTGAACGAGAAGAAGCACAAATTAAGGAAAAGGTTTTAAAAGAAGCAGTAGAAAAAGCTAAATTTCAAATAATTTCAGAATTACATAACGACTTAAGTTTAAAAAAAGCTGATGTTGAAATCGTCCGGAATGTTAAAAAGGGCAGTATTGTTATCGATATAAGGCACCCTAATGAGCAAGAGGTTAATCCGCTTGCATTAAACTGTAAATCAGCAATTATTAATATTCCCTTTTACAGTTTATCGTCCAAGTTTGAAAGGCTTGCTAAAAACCAAAATTATTTACTCTATTGTGACAAAGGAATAATGAGCCGCTTGCATGCGGCAAACTTAATAGAGCAGGGTTTTAGTAATGTTTCAGTTTTAGATTTAAAAGCTGCAGAATAATTCAGAGCTTCGTTCAACTTATGATTATATTTCCCCAGGTGCTCGTGTATACTCGCGCCTTTTCTGGCAGTTCAGTAAAAATATCTTAAGACTCGGCCTATACTGATAATTGAAGTCCATCGATTATGGAAGAAAGCATAAGAAATATAGCAATTATTGCGCATGTCGATCATGGTAAGACGACTCTTGTTGACAAACTACTTGAGCAATCTGGAACATTGAAGAGTAGAGGTAAGCAGATCGATAGGGTTCTCGATTCAAATGATCAAGAGCGAGAGCGAGGAATCACTATACTCGCAAAGAATACAGCAATCTATTGGAAGAATTACCATATCAATATTGTTGATACACCAGGTCACGCCGATTTTGGGGGAGAAGTAGAACGTGTTCTATCGATGGTAGACAGTGTCTTATTGTTAGTGGATGCAGTAGAAGGACCGATGCCACAAACGCGTTTCGTCACTCAAAAAGCGTTTGCGCAAGGACTTAACCCTATTGTTGTCGTAAATAAAATTGATAGACAAGGTGCTAGACCTAATTGGGTAATAGATGAGGTCTTTGAGCTTTTTGACAACTTAGGGGCTAATGACAATCAACTTGATTTTCCGGTCATCTACGCTTCAGCATTGAGGGGCACATCTGGATTAGATCCTGACAAGCAACAAAACGGTATGGATGCGATTTTCTCAATGATCGTAGAGCAAGTCCCGCCTCCGAATGTAACAACAAATAAACCGCTCCAGATGCAGATCAGCGCACTTGACTATGACAGTTACGTTGGCGTTATCGGAGTTGGCAGAATATCTCATGGGAAGGCAACTCGGAATCAACAGGTTGCTGTTGTTGATCGGAGGGGAAAGGTATCCAAGGCAAAAATACTACAGGTAAAAAGTCATCTAGGGCTAGAGCGAGTAGACGTTGAGTCGGCATCTGCTGGCGAAATAATTTGTGTTACTGGAATTGAGGGGCTACAGATTTCGGATACCATTTGTGATCCGACGTCTGTTGAGGCGATGCCGCCCTTGACCGTCGACGAGCCGACAATCACGATGACATTTCAAGTTAATGATTCCCCTTTTGCCGGTTTGGATGGTAAGTACATTACGACTCGCCAAATAAAAGAGCGGTTGGAGCGTGAGCTTCTTCACAATGTTGCTCTTCGGATTGAAGAGGGAGAAACACCTGATAAATTTGTTGTATCAGGTCGGGGCGAACTGCATTTAGCGGTCCTCATAGAGACTATGAGAAGGGAAGGCTATGAGCTCGCTGTTTCAAAGCCGGAAGTGATAGTTATTGAACAGAATGGCAGGAAACAGGAACCCTACGAATCTTTACTTATCGATTGTGATGATCAGCATCAAGGCTCGGTCATTGAGGAGTTGGGTGCTAGGAGAGCGGAACTCCAAGATCTAATTCCAGATGGGAAAGGTCGTGTAAGAATCGAATTTAAGGTTCCAACTCGTGGACTCATCGGTTTTCGGTCACAATTTTTATCCCTCACTTCGGGGTCAGGCCTTATGACTCATAATTTTGATTGCTATGGTGATTATAAGGAGGCAAATCTTGGAGGCAGGGTTAATGGAGTGCTCGTTTCAATGGTACCAGGCAAAACACTTGGTTATGCGCTCTTTAACTTGCAAGAAAGGGGAAGGTTATTTGTCGAGCCAAATGTTGAGGTTTACGAAGGTATGATAGTTGGAGTAAATAGTCGTGGTAATGACTTAGTTGTAAATCCAACCAAGGCTAAACAGTTAACCAATATTAGAGCATCTGGTAGTGACGAAAATATTTTACTGACACCTCCCATCAGTCATAGTTTGGAACGCGCGATGGAGTTTATCTCTGAAGATGAGTTAGTGGAAATAACGCCAAATCACATTCGACTGCGCAAAAAACATCTTACCGAAAATGAGCGAAAACGCAGCGCACGCCAGCAAGAGATAAAAAAGTGATCGCCGTTATACAAAGGGTCAGCTATGCGAAGTTGCTTGTCGATGACAAACCTTTTAGCCAAATCGATGGAGGAATTCTGGCGCTAATAGGTATTGAGAAGGCGGATGTAAAATCAGATTCCGAAAAATTATTGAGCAAGATACTAGACTACAGAATATTTAATGATGAAGATGGAAGGATGAATCTGAGTGTTAGAGATATTGGTGGTTGTCTGATGCTAGTTTCTCAATTTACTCTGGCTGCCCAAACCATGAATGGCCTGAGGCCTAGTTTTTCTTCAGCAAAGCGACCAAAGGAAGCAGAAGAAATATATAATTATTTGGTTGAGATAACTAAGAAGACTTACGAAAAAACGGCGTTTGGTAAATTTGGCGCTAACATGAGGATCACTCTTGAAAATGATGGTCCTGTAACTTTTTGCTTACGCATATAGGTAAGAGTGAGTTACTCTGCGACACTACTTTCTTGTTTTTTTTGCATTAATCGGCCGGCCAAGATACCCAATTCAAACAGAGCCCACATGGGTAAAGCAAGCATTGATTGAGTAAATGGGTCCGGTGGCGTCAGAAGCATCGCGATTACGAAGCATCCAACAACTACGTATGGTCTTTTTTCAGACAGTGAATCGGGTTCCGCTAATCCAGCCCAAATACAAAGAAAGACAGCAATCGGAATCTCAAAAGCGATTCCAAAAGCGAAGAAAATTGTTAGGGCAAAACTCAAAAAGCTACTAATATCAGGTGCTACTTGAATGCCCTCTGGTGCGACAGAAATAAAGAAGCCAAAAACAATTCCAAAGAGCACATAACGGGCAAAGGCTATTCCGGCATAGAATAAAATGACGCTAGAAATGAAGAGAGGAATTGCGACAGCCTTCTCATTTTTATATAGTCCTGGTGCTATAAATGACCAAAGCTGATAAAGGACATATGGCGCCGCCAGCAGAAAAGAGACATAAAAAGTCAACTTAAAGGGAGCAAAAAAAGGAGAGGTTGGGTCTATTGCAATCATAGTAGACCCCTCAGGCAATGCTTGGACTAAAGGAAGTGCTATATAGTTGTATATATCATTGGCCCAATAAAATAGACCAAGGAAAAACAAGACAATTGCAATTACGCATTTTAGGATTCGATCACGCAATTCTACTAAGTGATCGATAAGCGTCAGTTCTTTTTCTTCCTCAGCCAATACCATCTTTTTCTACTACCTTTCCTGCCTTTTCAGCTTCCGCAAGTTTGGGATTTTTGGCTGGGGTGTAAGTTTCTCTAACGGCTTCTGTGGGAGTATTTGAGTTTTGTTTATGGTCATTTCTTGAAATACCCTCAGAAGGATTTTGATCTGCGGTAGAGGCGGATGCTCCGGGGTCAAAATCTTCGGTATTGACTAGCGAGTTAACGGAGGTTTCCGTATCTTTTGCAACCTTATTAACTTTTGTCTTTGCATCTTCAATCTGAGCCATTACCGATTCATTGTGTAATTGCCTTCTTATTTCATCAGTATTAAGCTCTCTTTCAACCTCCGCCTTCACTTTGTAAAACGAACGTCTGAACCGTCCGATCCATAAGCTAGCGGTCCTGATTGCTGATGGTAATTTATCAGGACCAATAACGATCAAAGCGACAATTAATATCAGCAATATTTCAGTTGAGTGAATGTTAAACATATACTGAGGGCGCTCGTATGACGAAGGACTTTATGAAAATGATGTTTGGCTACAAAATTGTTATTTCGTCTCTACTTTCTCAGCGGTTGCTTCGATAGTCTCACCTTCTGAGTTCTCAGTTTCGTCCGATTCTTCCTCAGACTCGTCTTTTTCATCCTCCTTCATGGCAGTCTTGAAACCTTTTAATGCTCCACCAAGGTCAGACCCCAAGTTGCGGAGTTTCTTTGTACCGAATAGCATTACCACGATAAGCAAAATAATTAGTAGTTGCCAAATTCCTATTCCACCTATACCCATTGTTCACCTCCTATTCAACCTACTGCAAATTTGATTATGAATTAATTCTGACGAGCGGCTTTTTCCTCTAGGCCAGAGATATTAAAACGTTTTTCAAGTTCCTCCAAAACTTTTCTAGGCTCCAGATCGAGATGGCTCAACATAACCATAGTATGAAACCAAAGGTCTGCCGTCTCATGGATCACTGCTTCTCTACTTTGGTCAATCGTCTTATCATGATCCTTGGCAGCGATTATGGTCTCAATCGCTTCTTCACCAATCTTTTCAAGTATTTTATTAATACCTTGCGCATGCAGGTTTGCGACGTACGACTCCTTAGTTGAGGCAGCTTTCCTCTGTTCTAGAATTTCTGTTAACTCGTCAATTATGTTACTCATTCTATCATTCAACTCGTAATCTAAATACTTTCTAAAGAGTTATTGTTTATCATAAATGGAAGACGGGTCTTTGAGCACCGGATCATTAACCAACCACTTACCGTCCTTATATTTTTGATAAAAGCAGCTCTCTCTGCCAGTGTGACATGCGATACCGCCTTTTTGTTCTACTTCGTACAATAAACTGTCATTGTCACAATCTAGATATACGTCTACTATTCTCTGCGTGTTTCCTGATTGTTCCCCTTTTTTCCATAATTTGCCCCTCGATCTAGACCAATAAACAGCAGATCCTCCTGAAACTGTTATTTCTAAGGCTTCACTATTAACCCAGGCCTGCATGAGAACCCGACGAGAGTTAGCGTCAACTGTCACCACTGGCAAAAGGCCATCCTGGTTCCATTTAATTTGATTTATGAAAGAAGACATTATCTAAGTATGAGCCTTCATCGATCAAAATACAAAAAATAGATACCAAACCCACCTAGAATAAGGGAGACACTTGGGACACTTGCCAGAACGTTCAATGGAGTGCCGAGTAAAGCGAGTGTCGCCAGTGAAACACACGTTACGCCAAGGAAGTTTTTTTGCCGAATTTTAGTCTTAATTGACCTTTCTTTTTTATCTTGTTCTTTTAACACGCCCGATTGTCGTGACTTAACCGTTGGGTTTTGAGCTAGACTCTCTATTACTAGCTGGGGCAAGTCTGGCAGTTGATCAATCCACCCCGGAATGCTTTCTTGGATTTTAGCAAGGAAAACAAAAGGGTGTATGCGACGAGAATGCCAATTTTCTAGGTATGGAAGAGCTGTTTTCCAGAGATCAAGGTTGGGGTAGAGCTGTCGACCAAGACCTTCCACATTTAATAAGGTTTTTTGCAAGAGAACGAGCGATGGTTGTACCTCCATTTCAAACCTACTTGCCGTTTGAAAGAGCTGAACTAACAACTTACCAAACGAAATTTCTCCTAGTGGTTTTTCAAAGATAGGTTCGCATACGGTTCTTATTGCGGTCTCAAATTCCTGCACCTTGGTGTCTTTTGGTATCCAGCCACATTCAATGTGTAATTCTGCTACTTTTCGATAATCCCTCTTGAAAATTGCGAGTAGATTCCTAGCTAAGTACTCTTGATCTTGTTTAGACAGGGTGCCCATGATTGCGCAGTCTATTGCAATATATTGGGGCGTCTGTTGCGATGAAGTAGAGACGAAGATGTTTCCAGGATGCATGTCAGCATGGAAGAAGTTATGCTCGAAAACTTGTGTGAAAAAGATATTTACGCCTGTCTCCGCTAAAATTTTTAGATCAATTTTGTGTCTTTTGAGCTCCTCGATATTTGACACTTGAATGCCATGAATTTTTTCGGTGACTAAAATATTCTTTCGAGTAAAGTCCCAGTAAACTTTTGGTATATATAATTCCTGAGAAGAATCGAAATTTCGAGCGAGTTGAGAAGTATTTGCGGCTTCAGATCGCAGATCGAGTTCATGAAAGATTACCGTCTCGTAGTCGTCGACAATTTCAATAAGGCGCAGACGACGACCGATGGGAGAGAGAATTTGTATTAGACTTGCTATGCCTCTTAATAACTTTAGATCCTTCTGTATCGTTTTCTCGATATCCGGACGAATAACTTTGATAACGACTTGGTCACCATTTTTAAGAGTTGCGTTGTGAACTTGTGCTACGGAAGCAGAGGCAAATGGCTTAGATTCAACCTTAGAAAATATTTGCTGGGTTTCTTCGTCTAACTCTTCTGAAAGAATTTTCTCGATAGAAGGTGATTCAAATGGGGGAACATTGTCCTGGAGAGTTTGAAGTTCACCTGCCAAGTCATCTGGAAGGAAATCTCTTCTTGTAGAAAGGAGTTGACCGAACTTGACATATATTGGACCGAGCTCTTCCATGGTTTTGCGCAGACGAACGGAACGAGGTTCTCTAAGGTAACGCCGATTGCCAATAAAAAAAGGTGAGAGCACACAGCGCAGAAGCAAAGTGCCTTTGTGACCCCGCAGAAATGTATCAAGGCGATAGCGACCGAGCACCCTAAGTAGATAAAATAACCGCGCTAAATAAACCAATTAAATTTCCGAGTCTCTTGACTGAGTGAATGTAAACAGGCAAATAAACAAGGGTAAAGTTGTTTTAAAAAAAATCATCCCTCTGTATGGCTTTCTATTTTTTGGGATAGGCGTCGCACTCTTGCCATAACTCGATCGACTCGCAGCTTGAGTAAATCCAGGTCATGTTTAAAACGGTCTAGTGTCCTGATTGGGGGAAAGAGTTCTGTCTCCTCTTCCATGTAGTCATGTAAGTTACGACTAACGGATTCTCTGAATCGATTGCTCCAATCGATTGCTTTTCGTCCATTTTTAGCTACCTCATTGGCCGCGATATGCCCAAGCCATGGACTAAGTGCCCTCGGCCAATCTATGTCAATTGTCAAGAGAGCTTCTTGGAGTTCTTGGGCAAGGATAGCATCACCAGCAAGATTAATTTTTGGGTTGAAAGAAGTACCTTCCCCACGATTGAACATTATCTTTAGCAGTTGATCACAATCCCCAGAGACTTTAAGGTCCGCATGCGCCTCAACCTGGTTTTCATCAGCCTCTATGAGGCGTATCTGTCTGTAATCGAACTGCACGATTAAACGCATGTTGGGCGATAAAGTGTTAATTTCCAGAGATTTTCCAGCTAAGTTGGAAAATTTTCTCTCCACATGGGAATCGTTTCGGATTAGATGGTTGATAAATTTTTCCGCCGGCCAGAGGATGGATGTTGACAACGGAAAGTTCATTGCTTTTTTAATCCTATGTGGACAGCACAAATACCATTCATGATGTTTTTATAACTACATTTTTCTAAACCGGCTTCTAATAGCATTTCGAGCAGAGTATTTTGGTCTGGATGCATCTTTATTGACTCTACAAGATAACGGTAGCTATTTGAGTCGCCCGTCAATAGTTTGCCTGCTACAGGCCAGAGTGATGAGTAGGCATCGTAGGCTTTGCCGATAATTGAGTTTTCAGGCTTAGAAAATTCCAATATCACCAGTCTTCCTCCTGGTTTAAGGACTCTTTCCATAGATCTAAGGGCAGCCTCTTTGTCAGTTACGTTTCTGAGTCCATACGCAATGCAAATACAATGAAAGGTATTATCTGCAAAGGGCAGTCTCTCCGCGTTAAGTTGAGCAATGCTAAGATTTGAATCTCTTCCAGAATCTATAAGGCGGTCTCGTCCAACTTGTAGCATGGCCTCATTAATGTCTGCGAGAACCACTTGCCCTGATGCTCCGACTAAACTTGAAAACTGTTTGCTTAAATCCCCGGTTCCGCCAGCTAGATCAAGAACTCGTTGGCCCTGGCGTAAAGCGCTTAGCTGTATTGTAAATCTTTTGATAAGTCGGTGAGTTCCAAGAGACATAACGTCATTCATTAGGTCGTAGCGATTCGCCACGGAGCGGAACACCTCCGCGACTCGTTCTTGTTTATCAGCTTTTGAAATTTTCTCATACCCAAAGTGAGTCGTTTCTTGGTCATCTAGGTTTTTCATATGCTAATTTTTAAGAGGCTTAATTTCTATAATTTGTGAATCAAGGGGGGCAGGATCCCGAGTTTTTCCAGCCTTTTCTAATTTTAGCAGATAGTCATACCAAAGTGTCTTTTTGTCCTGGCCAAGAGACGCTAAGTAGTCCCAGCTAAAAATTCCTGTGTTATGCCCATCATCAAATTCCAATTTCAGGGCATAGTTTCCTACCGGCGCCACGGTTTTTAATTTAACATTTCGCTTTCCGGCCTGGAGTACCTCTTGACCTTTTCCATGGCCCCTGACCTCAGCAGAGGGGGAGTGCACTCTTAAAAACTCTGAAGAGAATTCGTGAAGGCTACCATCACTGTAGATCAGTTCAAGTGTATTTGACCGTTTTCGCAATTTGACTTCGGTTGGCGTTTTATTTTGCATTTAGGGTTAATGGTCTAAAGAATATAGCGACTCAGGTCTTCGTCTTCGGCAAGATCATTAAGTTGTTTTTCTACAAAAGATTTGTCAATAATTAATGATTCTTTCACACTAAGGGCGAGATCTGAGGCTGAATAAGAAACCTCCTCCAACAACCTTTCCATTACCGTATGTAGCCTTCGCGCACCAATATTTTCTGTTGCCTCGTTAACTTGCCAAGCGATCTCTGCGATTTTTTCGATACCATCACTGCTAAAACTGATTTCTAAATCTTCTGTTCCTAGCAAAGCTTGATATTGATCCGTTAGGGATGCATCCGGCTCGGTTAGTATTCTTTGAAAATCGCCCGCTGACAGAGCATCTAGCTCGACTCTTATTGGAAGTCGCCCCTGCAGTTCTGGTATCAGATCAGAAGGTTTTGATAGGTGAAATGCACCAGAGGCAATAAAAAGTATATGGTCTGTTTTCATGCTTCCATATTTTGTTGAAATCGTTGAGCCTTCAATAAGTGGCAGTAAGTCTCGTTGAACTCCTTCTCTCGAGACGCCGCCGCTTCCATGTTCATTTTTATTCGTTACCTTGTCTATCTCATCAATAAAAACAATACCGGTTTGTTCTGCCGCTTCTATTGCTCGGTTTTTAATTTCTTCATCATTGATCAGCTTTCCAGCTTCCTCTTCTTTAATAATTTTGAGGGCTGCTTTTACAGACATTTTTCTCGACTTTTTGCGGCCACTGTTCATGTTAGAGAACATGCTTTTCAATTGATTCGTCATATCCTCTAAACCAGGAGGTGCCATAATTTCAACTCCTGTTGGTGAATCGGCGATTTTGATTTCTATTTCCTTTCCGTCTAATTCTCCTTCGCGAAGTTTTTTTCTGAACGACTGTCGAGCACTAGATTGAGCTGTTTCCTCTTTTTCCTCGACCCTTGCCTGGGGAAGCAAAACATCCAGTACTCTCTCTTCCGCAAGATCCTCAGCCAGATGTCTCACTTTTTGTATTTCTACTTCGCGAGTCATCTTTACAGAGACATCAGCGAGATCTCTAATAATCGATTCTACATCTCTTCCCACATATCCAACTTCCGTAAATTTCGTGGCTTCGACCTTTATAAAAGGAGCTTGGGCAAGTCGAGCCAGACGGCGAGCAATTTCTGTTTTGCCGACTCCGGTTGGGCCGATCATTAAAATATTCTTTGGAGTAATTTCTAATCTCATAGCGTCATCTAGCTTCATTCGCCTCCATCGGTTTCTGAGTGCTATGGCAACTGCACGTTTGGCTTTATCTTGCCCAATTATGTGTTTATCGAGTTCAGA
>CEVF01009189.1_pt1 | contig 11419 bp, 10 predicted proteins | sample 356441 | NCBI WGS metagenome assembly CEVF01 (sample SAMEA2622765, study PRJEB7988) | marine metagenome | biome: marine biome (ENVO:00000447); feature: surface water layer (ENVO:00002042); material: "saline water (ENVO:00002010), including plankton (ENVO:xxxxxxxx)" | depth 5 m
CCCAGAGGGGAAACCAGAGTCGCGGGTCCTGCGAATTCCAGCTGCGTCAAATCGGCATACGATTCTTGTGACATCGGAAACACGTTGGCACGAACTGAGTGATAAACGAGTGCGTAAATCCATCGGGATTCGTTCAGTCGTTCTCGAGGAAACCTCGCAGGAGCCACTCAAGCGATCTGCAAGCCCAGCGGACGAGCACGTGAAAACACCATGGATCGGAATCTCTCTTGCTGGCGAACCATCACGACAGTTTCAACGGCAATGGGAGAGGCAATGCCATGACGACTGGGCCCGCTAAAGAATCCGGTACGTTACTGCTGGTGTCACTCGCGGCCGGATCTTTCGCCGTTGCCCGAATTCCATCATGCATGTCACTTACCTGGATGTTGACTACCTCTGCCTGCTTCATCACCGCGCCATGGCTTGTCTGGGTTGCCCTCCATACCCGTAGAGGTCGCCAAATTGATCGCCGATTCACGCTATTGCTGATCATCTGGGCGCTGCTCCCCTTGGGAATTCAACTTGTAATGCGGCATTTTGGCGTTGGCGATTTGTGGGTCGTTACAATGCTTATCACCCTCCAAAATGTTTCCCTGATACTTGGGGCGTTCAGCCATCGCCCGCGCGCGGCGTCAATTTCCAGCCTATTTGCAGCTTTCATCGTCCTATTTGCCATCGCAATCGGTACCTCCACGGCCGTGTACATGGTCGCCGGTTTATTTGGAGTCATGATGCTCTGGTGGCTGATGGCGCGTTACTGGCAACGGGTTCAGCAGCCTGTGATTGCGGGGTCGATTGACCGATGCTTGCCACTTCGGTCGACCGTTATAGGGTTCGGAGTGATCGCGGCTGGATTGTTAACATTGGCGTTGAGCTCCACGTCTGCGTCGACCTATGTGATTCGTGGCTTCATGGCGTCATCGGGAGGAACACCATGGAGCGACGACCTTTCAACAGCAGGAGTCGGGGATGGCGATGCGTTGGTTGCTGCCAAGGACGAGGCGATGACGTTCGGTCCGGTTGAAAGTGAACTTTTTCTCGATTCCGAGATGCCATCGCTCTACGACATGGTTACCGAAATTTATGGAGAGCCGTTGAAACCCAAAAAGCGGAAAAAGAGTGTCGCGATTGCACCCAGCAAGGTTAAGGTTACTGAGCAGCAGATAGCAAAATCAAAAAAAAGTGGGCGCGAGTTTTCCACACTTCGTCGCCAACCGAAGCACAATCGGAAATTATTAGAGGATCGCGAGGCAGATGCCATGCTGTATGTCGTCGGCCAGACACCACTTCATTTGGGCCTTGAGCGTTTTGACACGTTTAACGGCTTAGAGTGGTCGCATTCCGAGGTAACCGAAAAGCACTCGCCGATTCAAATCGTAGAGCGTCAAGGAGAACCTTGGGCCTATTGGGAAACAAAGACTGAGACCGACCTGCAACGCGATTTGCAACCCAATGCAGTGAAAATAATCAACTTAAAAACCGACCGCATTCCCTCACCGCCCCAATTGACCGCTGTGCATATTCGCAAGGTAAATCGGTCGGACTTTTTCGGGTGGACCGACGACTCAGTGCTATTTATGCCGGACCGCGACCAAATTCCGCAGCTGACCGTAATGCATTTGCGATCGCACGGACTGAACCTACAACCACTCCGCGATGCTGATTTCACGGCACGATTCTCGCAAACGCTTGGTAACGACACGCAATTCGCCGGCAAAGTTAATCCCACTGATGAAATGACAGCCATCTGCACTAAGTCTGCCGAAGAGGGTGAGCTTGCTTCGCAAATCGCACGTCGATGGACGGCCAACGTGCCGCGAGGATGGCAGCAGGTCGAGGCGGTGGTAAACAGACTGCGATCCGACTTTCAGCTTGATCGCATGGAGGTCGCCAGTGAAGGTTGCAACGATGTAGTCTCGCATTTTTTATCCGCACATCGCGGGCCGGATTACATGTTCGCGACAACGGCGGCGATGCTGCTCCGCACGCTCGGTTATCCGACTCGCTTGGTGACAGGATTCTACGCGCATCCGGACCGCTTTGACCGTCGGGCAGGCCAGACCGTGGTTTTACCGGATGACCTACATGTCTGGGCCGAAGTGTATGTGGGCGATCAAACCTGGCTGTCAATCGAACCGACGCCCGGCTATGAGCCACCTGCTGAAAGAATGGGCCTCGCACAATGGGCGACCGCTATGGCTTCATCCATCCTGCAGCTATGCCGTCGACACAGTATGGTGCTAATAATATCTACTGTAGCACTAGCCATCCTGTTCAAAACACGGAGCGACTGGCTAGCATTTTGTGGCAATATTCTCTGCCGCTTCATGGGGTTACGATCGCCCGAGGCTCGGATCCGCTGGACCCTCCGTTTACTTAGCTGGCGAACTCGCTTGGTCGGGTGTCGGAGGCCGATGACGCGAACCATCACCTCCTGGTATCGACCGCTGATGCAGGACCAGGATGCGCACACACGGCGGGATGTGCAACGTTTCTTTCTCTGGGTCGAGAAACTACTGTATTCGAATCGGGTCTTCGAGCCTGAGGACGAGTGCGCCATTTCCCATGCGTGTAACGCGGCCCTTCTCGTAAGCCATCCGCGACGGATGCGGAGGTATCTAAAAGAAAATATGATTAAAGCAAACAACGGGAAGTTGTGATGAGCATTAAAAAAACCGTCATCGTACAAAAATCATCCATGGAACACGCACATGATGAATCTTGCCAGCACCAAGGTACCATTGATGCTCTTCGTGGCGCGCTAAATCAAGCCCTGATCGGCAAAGACGAGATCATCGAAATGGTTCTCGCGTGCCTACTTGCCCGAGGACACCTGCTGTTTGATGACCTGCCTGGTTTGGGTAAGACCACGCTGGCGAAAGCCGTAGCCCACGCTGTTGGCGGACAATTCGCGCGAGTGCAGTGCACTCCCGATCTCCTGCCGACCGACATCACGGGCTTTAATATGTTCGATCAGAAGACCCGCGAATTCGAATTCCACCGCGGACCTGTCTTTTCTGATATTTTATTGGCAGACGAGATCAATCGGGCAACTCCCCGCACTCAAAGTGCGCTGTTTGAGGCGATGGCCGAGCGGCAGGTCACAATCGATGGTCAATCTTATCGCTTGAGCAAAACATTCCTGGTGATCGCCACACAAAATCCAGTGGAGAGTCATGGCGCCTTTCCGCTGCCGGAAGCCCAACTCGATCGATTCGCGATGAAGTTACGAATCGGGTATCCGAATCGGGACAATGAGATCGACATGCTGGGCGCAAATATCGGCTCGGCCGATGGCGGTGAAGCTGAAAACCCAACAGTCATTTCCCCGAACCAGCTGAACGAATTGCAGGAGCACGTCGCAAAAGTCGCGCTCGCAGAAAATGTACGCGGTTATCTGGTCGACCTGGGACGGGCAACTCGAGAGCACCGTGCGATCACCCTGGGCCTAAGCCCGCGGGGCTTGATCACTTGGCAGCGTATTGCACAGGCACGCGCCCATCTTTGCGGTCGAGATTTTGTAACCCCTGACGATATTCAGGGCGTCGCCGGTCCGGTACTGGAGGTTCGATTGAGCGGGGAATTTGATGCTGCTCCGCAAATCGTAGAAGAAATTCTAGCAGCCGTGCCTGTTCCCGTGCACGAAACAGCACGCAGAAGATAAAGGTGATCCATGCGATTTATTATTCACTTTTTTTTCGTTTATCTAACGGCCGCAGGACTTCTAGTTACCGGATGTAATTCTCCCAAATCTTTCAATGAAACCGATCAGTCGGAAACGGCATCCGATCATAGCGAAATGCGTCAGCATGCTCACGGTCATGGGCATCCGCATGCTCACAGTCACTCTACGATAAAACCCGCACATGGAGGTCGCATGGTTCCGATCGGGCACACCCATCAGGGCAGTGAGGCAACGCACTACTATGCCGAGATCATGCCCCCTGCCGATGGAAAGGTCACGATGTACCTCACGAGAACCGATGCATATGAAAAATCACAACCGTTGCAGATTGATGCGGAAGAAATTTTGGCCTATGCAGCCCCGCTCGATCGGCAAGCAGGCCTGGCTACCGAACTAGTTTTCCATGCCACGAAAGATGGTGATCGCGCCGTTTGGTCTGCGAAGATACCCGAATCGCTCAAGGAAGGTAGTGGTCTGTCAGTCGTTATCCCCAAGCTGACGCTCGGTGACGAGTGGCAGAATTTCAGCTTCCAAACTTCCAGCGTGCCGCCGTCCGACCTGTCGGAAGATACGACGGCGGAGGACTCCGAGTGAACGATCTGCTGCCGCATCTCTTGCTGCTGGCCGATGCCGGAAGCCCAGGCTATGAGGGCCTGTTCACTGATTTCAACACGACGGTCTGGAGTGCGGTGTTACGAATAGCCTTGGCGATGGTGGCCGCAGCACCTTTCCTGGTTGCCGGGGTATTTGTGGCTGGTATCCTGCGGGGCATGGTGGGCGCAGATCGCACACGCCGAATCCTCGGGGTGGCAACTTGGTCCGGCCCGATTCGCGCGTGGTGTCTCGGAATCCTGCTACCGATCTGCTCGCTTGGTGCCCTGCCGGTTGCTCGCGAATTAAGAAGGGCGGGCGTGCCGAGTGGAACAGTCATCAGCTTTGTCCTTGTTGCTCCCGTGCTCAATCCGGTGTCGATTATTTACGGATTGAGTCACATCCCGCCAAGCATGCTACTTTACTTTGCTGCTGGCACTTTCCTGATTTCAGTGGGTATCGGGCTGCTTTGGAATCGGGTCATTGCTGACAAATATGATCTACCGGTCGAAGTATCTGAGAGTTTGCCGAAAACAAGTCGCCAGCGGATAACAATCGTGGGCCACACCTCGGCCACTGCACTCGTGGGGCCGGCGGCAGTCGATTACAGTCTCGCACTGTTCGCGGTGGGGTTACTCGGAGCGTTCCTGCCGCACGGAGCGCTGCAAACCGGATTGACGCGCGATAATCCACTGGCTCCGATCATCATGGGTGCAGTTGCAATTCCCGTTTATGTCACTCCGACTGAGGTGATGATGCATTTCGGGCTGATCGTGCGCGATGGTTATTCGCTCAGCGCCGCCTTCGCTCTGATTGTGCTTGGAGCGGGGGCAAACGTAGGTGTGGCGAATTGGCTGCGGCGAGATTATGGTCTAAAGTCCCTCACCTTGTTCGTAGGCCTGCTGATTAGTGCAACTTTTCTAATTGGCTTCACTGCCGAACGTACCGTAATGCGGGGTGCTGCAAATGCAACTGACCATACCCATGCGTTTGACGCATTCACGCGGCTACCGATCGTGCCAAACGAAAATGCGAATGCGACATGGCTCTATCACGAAGTAAAAAGATCGATGACGACCGACCGACTCATGGGCCTAATCCTTTTGTGTCTTTTAGCCGCAAGCGGCATCGGACTACGATTTGCCGGCAGACGCGCGAGCGTCGAGCACCTACTGCATAAAAATGCATCCGACGAAGAAATTGCCCCGTGTCGTGAGGAACCGCTGTCGCCCCTCCAACTCTGTACGGTGGGCGTGTGCGGCGTGCTGGTGGCCGCAACAATCGGGCTTTACATTTTCTACCCTCCCGTAGACACCTTAATTAAAGACATGAATAACATTCGTGTCAGCGTTTATGATGCTATTCAGGAAAAGGATCCGAAGGAAACAATGCGTCGGATTGAGCAGTGGCAAACACGAATGCAAAAGCTGCCGACAAGCGCGGCGATCCGTTTTGGCCGCGTGAACGATACGCAACGAGAACGGGCCGATGAAGCACTTTATAGCCTGAGGACACTCGAGGGATATGTAAAGACGGGCCGTTACCTTGAAGCGACGGCTTTGATTCCTTATGTCGAGAAACAATACCTTGGTTGCCGCAATGCGTTTCGCTCGCAGATAGTTCCTCAGCCGGCGGGGAATCCGTAGCCTGTTTGAGTATCCTCTGGCACGCCATGGCGACCCCTACACCCTGTTCAGGGGTAAGGTTTCGCATAGACTGGTGGCGAGCGCATTTAGCTTCATAAAAACATGCGACTGCGGACCCGGCGACAAAGCAAACTGGCCATCGACTGCCTTCTGGTTTTACCGCTATGCGTAAAGCAAATCTAAATTTTCCGACATCGAATAAGATCCAGGAGGATCCGCGCTCGAGTGTTTCAGCCCCAATAGCATGTTGTTCGAAAATCGCAGGAGTTGAAGTGCGTCAACTAGTCGCGAAATATGGCTCACCGCTTATCGTTATGGTGGAGACAACCCTGCGTAATAAATATCAATCGGCATTCGGGGCACTTGTCGCCCGTTATCCACGCGTGCAATTTGCTTGGTCTTATAAAACCAATTACCTCAAGGCGATCTGCAGAATATTCCATGAGGAGGGCGCGCTGGCTGAGGTCGTCTCTGATTTCGAATACGACAAAGCGCGAAGCCTTGGCATCGCTGGCGAGAGCATCATCCTCAATGGGCCCATTAAAGGTGAACCGCTACTGCGTCGAGCCATCAACGATGGAGCCCGCATTCAAATCGACAATCATGATGAACTGAAGCTTCTGGAGCGCATTACCGGCACCCGAAATGAACCCCTCGGTGTTGGCATTCGAGTCAACATGAATGTTGGGCACGAAAAAGGGTGGAACAAATTTGGCTTTAACCTTGAATCAGGCGAATCCCATCGGGTGATAGAGCAAATCAGTCGCAGCCGGTCGCTGCGTCTCGACGGCTTGCACATGCACCTTGGCACCTCAATTATCAACGTAGAGACATACCGCGAGGGCGCTAAAAAATTGGCCGGTTTAGCATGCCATGCGCACGAACGCTTCGGCATTAAACTCTGCTACCTTAACGCCGGGGGCGGATTCGCAGCTGGCAACCTGCCAGAGACAAACGGCTGCATTGAGCAAAAACATACTCCATCATTTGAAGAATATGCCGAGGCCATCTGTGATTCACTTCAGAATTATCTGCCGGATACCTCAAATCCACCGCTTCTACTTTTTGAAAATGGTCGCGCGCTGGTTGACGAGGCCGGCTACATGGTAACGCGTTTGTTAAGTAGCAAAACAACGGGCGAGGGTACCCGATCCATTATTGTCGACGCAGGGGTGAATCTGCTGCATCCTGACCATCTCAAACATATCAAGATACTTCCAGTGCAAACAACTCGTAGGCCCGCTGAACCCACCATCGTGTACGGACCGCTTTGCATGAACACTGATGTCCTGAGCGAGCAGGCACAACTGACGCCGCTCGATCGGGGCGATTTACTCGTCTTACATCCGATCGGTGCTTATCATATTTCCCAGTCAATGCAATTTATCTCTTATCGGCCCCCGGTCGTGCTACTCGGATCGAATGGCGAGCAAGACATCATTCGTCGGCAAGAAAGCCTCGAATCAATCGAAAATCTTGAGCAACTGCCTGGTCGTCTGGCAAACAATAATTAAATTACATCCGCCTATCGACTCTCAACCGTCCATATTGTTCATCCTGGGACCAGATGGCGTGCTTCATCTGCGTCCATTAGTCACAATGAATTCGGTGTAGATAACCGTATAGAGCATCTTACGGAGGTCGCTTTAGCGAAGCGACCGATCTTTTCTTACAAGACAATCGGGTAACAGCAAGCGGCAATCGGCCGCGAGTGCACCACCGAGTAATTTCCACGAATTTGCCATCGCTTCAGCAGGGATCAGAGTGCGATTTCCATTATCCCACTGTCGCAGTATTGATCGCCGGTACTCGATTCCGAGCAACTCTACGACCTCCAGCTCGTATTCGTGTAACCAGTCGATTAGATTGCAAGTGAGAGTCAAATAAGACCTCTGTTGCGACTCTTGTGGCAAGTCCAATTTTGGCAGATCCGTGTCGGCCCATGGAGGCGATTGGAGCGTTCCGTGTGTCGTGTATTTCGGCCGGAACTCGTAGCGGGGCATAAAAATGCCACCATCGCGAACGTCGCCATAAAACACACCAAAGCCGCGGAGTATCACGCACCGGTCTTTCGGCAATTGTAGAGAGTAAACACTGGAATAGCCCTCGCGATCGTCGGGAGGTTTAACTCGATCAAAGCCTAACTCAAGAAGCCAATTACCCTCGGGACGCAAAATGTCGCGACCCCAACACCAAATCTGCTGACTCAACAGATCCACTGCGTGCTTTACCAGATCGGATCGCATAAGTTGCGGGACATTTGCTTGCCGCAGCACCGACATCTTAATCCGCCCTGATTGTTAACACTGCCGCGACATTGGCAACCAACCACGCTGATGCTGCAAGCAACTGCAACCAATCACCGATCGAGCTTATTCCATAAGCGAACACACTGCAAATCCAACAAACGCTAGCCACCGTTTGCCCGAGCCATTCGATGCGCAGCACGCGTGCGATTCGATCTGGGATCGGAATCCCATTGCCCGTTTTTTCTTTCGCGTCCGTCACTGTTGACGTTGCCCCTGATAATGTCGCCTGTTTTACCGAAGCAACATCACTGTCCTTTGCCGCTGTTAGCATGTTGCACACTCCTCCCCGCAGCAGGAAAGATCATCAAGATACATGCCCCATTGCCGGTACTGTTCAAGATCCTCAGCCGCAAGTCCGAGCGAGGTTGCGATCGACTTTGCCACCACGGCAAAGCGCTGACGGTACTTGTAGATAAAACAAAAGACCTGATTGTCATGACGCACGGCGGGGCCGCAAAGGTATATGCCGCTTACAATGGTCGACTCATCCTGTTCGCTCAACAAGAGAAAGCCATCGTCACGCTTCTCGAACAAATGGGCAACAGTTTTCTGGCTGCCTTCAAAACCACCTGCTAATAGTGGCTGACAGGGGGTATGAAATGTGTTCCCGCCCGTGGTGACCACCTCGTAGCCACCATCGACCACCGATACTGATGCAACAGGCGATTCGGGAAAGAGCTCTACGTGCTCCTTGAACCAATCCTCTCGCATCCGCTCCTGAGAATAGGTTGAGAGTGCAATACTCGGATCAGAGCTTTCATCTGTCCAGGGACAACCGCTGTCAAACAGCCGCACCTTCTTATCCTGATATGCCAAGTGGTATGCAGCATCGACGCCGCTCTCGTATCCACCGATGATTATAAAATTATCACCAGAGATATCTTCGTAACTCGGAACGGTTGCAGTGTGTCGACAATGTTCACTGCCCAGAAATCCATTTAAACGGGGGTACTGAAATTCACCGGCAGCCCAGACGACATGCTTGGCTCGCAGCATCTGCCGCTCTAACTGAATGTGAAATTCGTCACCCACCTTCGAAACAAGCCGCACATCAGATTGCTGTTTCACAGGAATTTTAAAATGCTTGGCAACTGCTCGCAGATGCGAAGCATATTCCTCACCGGTCGGATGTTCCACTTCAAGGCTATAGGCAGGTGAGACACCGATGGCGATCGCATTTAAATCGAGCATCCCGATCGAATTACTTGGAAATGAGGGGGTGATAAATCGAGTTTCGGCAGGCCATGCAGCAAACGACGCCCCCACCTTATCTCGCTCGAGCACCGTGAAATTATCAATTCCCGCGTGCCCAAGTGTAATTGCAATTCCCATGCCCGCGGCACCACCGCCTACGACGATGACATCATAGATTTCTGAATGTTTTTTGGCTTTTGTTTTATTCACCCGTTCATATCCTCAGGTTTATTTTCAGCGCTTGGCAAAAGGCCTTCCGCCTGTAACGACCAAACACGTAAGCTTGAAATTCGTTTGTTATTCGTAAGCGTCCAAGAATCAGGATTGCCGCATAATTGGCGAAATTAGTGATGCGATTTCAACTTTGTCTCGCAAGTTTCAAAAAATACCCGGTGAAATGGCATTTATGCATATATATTGCATTTGCAATTGTTATGCAATAATACGGCTCAGGAAATTTTCGCGACCGCCGATATCGTCCTTTAAAAGCCGGCAACCACTCGTCTACCGTTGACCCGGCGTGCAAGATTTGAGAGCCTGCAGAGAGGAGGAGAGGCGTTTACGCTGTAATTCTTGTGGCCGACTGGAAACGGGTGTCATACAGTCGGGCCCAATACGTCGCTTTCTAACCCCTACATATATCCGTCGGACGTAGGAGACGCTGCAGCCCATAAAGCAGAGAGAACTCTCATGAATCAGGAGACAACCGATCGCAGTTGGGCCCGACAAATGATTCAAGCAAGCGGGCTGAGAGCAACGACCGCACGTGTGGCAACGCTGCTGGCCCTTCGCAACTCTACCCCTCTTACGCACGCAGAGGTTTCTACTCGTTTGGCAGAGGATGGAATCGATAAGGCAACGGTTTTTCGCAACCTCAACGACATGGTTTCAGCGAATTTGTTGCGTCGTTCCGAGCTTGGCGATCACATGTGGCGATTTGAAATTATAGCTGGAGAGGATCAAGCTCATGCGACCCACCCACACTTCGTGTGTGTCGATTGTGGCACGGTTTCGTGTATGGATGAGATCGAATTAACCAAAAAGAGCAAAACGGCAAGCAGCGATTATGGTCAAGTTACAGAAATACTCCTCCGCGGCCACTGCCACGATTGCGTTTAAACATTGTTTTGCACAAAATTCGTTTTGCTACTTCGAAAATGATACCGACCGGGTCCACGATTTATTGAATGGATCGTCGAAAATGCATTTTCGGCAGCGACCAAACCCTCGCTGAATTGATTACCGGTGCATCCCTCACTGGTCATTCTTTGTTGAGGGGCAAAAAAAAGAGTCGACGTGAAACATCGACTTTGCCACAATCAATAACTGTACCGCGCGACTGATAGACAACGTGTTCCTAATTCGATGCCTGTGCTTTTCCACGGTAGATATGCTGATCTCGAGTGATTCTGCGATTTGTTCTGTCGATCGATCGAGCGACACCTGCCTCATAACTTCAATTTCTCGTGTCGAAAGCGCAGCAATATTTAGTGGAAGACTCACGCCCAGTACCACGGCCTGATTCGCATTCAACGGAAAAATCTGCACACGCCATCGCGAGCGATTTTCCCCGACGCCTAGAATAATCTCGCATGTCTGTGAGACACGATTCGCGAAACAATTGGCAACCGCGGTGACCCATGCGTCCTTGGTTTCTTTAATGTGCGGAAAGATAGAGCGACCGACAATTTGTCGGAATCCGCAGAGATTTTTTACTGCCTGTGAAAAAACAGAGTCAATGAACAGGACTTCAGATTTTTTGTTAATGATCGCTACAAGCATGTTGACTGTTTGTGAGCTTTACCTCCATGGGGTTACGATTACCATGCGGGAAATACGCCGACGCCATCAAGATGGCCAAACAAAAAACTTAGATGCCTGAAAAATTTGATGACGTAGCGGTCAGCCTCAGTGTTCGCCCGTACAGTTATTCACGCATTGCATTTCATGGGTGGCTCAGAGAAAAGCCAAGAGAGTCGTTCGGAATGATTGGC
>CEVF01053004.1_pt1 | contig 11417 bp, 6 predicted proteins | sample 356441 | NCBI WGS metagenome assembly CEVF01 (sample SAMEA2622765, study PRJEB7988) | marine metagenome | biome: marine biome (ENVO:00000447); feature: surface water layer (ENVO:00002042); material: "saline water (ENVO:00002010), including plankton (ENVO:xxxxxxxx)" | depth 5 m
AATAATCCTGCATTTGCAGAAACTCCATCCATCATCGCTGCGCCTTCATCATGGACAACACCATGTATCTGGAAGTTTCTAAAAAAATTATCACTTTCGGTTGGAACTATAGTCTCTATATCGAATTTTTTTGTTGGATTAAATAGTATTGAATCTAAAGTCATATCTGAAAAAATATTTTCAACGTAATTATCAAATTTTATATTAGTTTGCTTTTCAATGATTTCAGGAATTAAATAAAAAAATAGACCAGAATACAAAACTGTATCACCATCAATAAAGTAAGTATCTTTTATTTGATTATAAATTTCCTTTTTATAATTATTAAATAAATATAGACTGTCTGTAAGTTTAATTTTATACCTTCTCTTCTCCTTGTATGCAAGGGTTTTCTTTCTAAAATTTCCATATTTATCTTTTGTTGTACTATGAAATGGTATCCATGGTCTAATCCCAGATATATGTTGTAAATAATCTTTAATTAATACTTCACCAACTCTAGAATTATTAAAAAACTTAAGGTAATTATTTAATGGCTTATTTATATCAATCAAATTACTTTCATATAACTTCATTAATGAAAAAGCTCCTGCAGTTGGTTTGGTTATTGAAGCAAGATCATAAATAGAATTACCAGTAATTTTAATTATACTGTCATAGGTATGATACCCATAATTTTTATTTACAATCTTTTCCCCATCCTTTAAAACAATTATTTGTGCTCCAGGAAAAGCTTTTTCTTTAATTGAAAATTCAATAATTGAATCAATTTTTTTATTGAGATTATAATGGATGGAATCTATCTGTAATAATGAAATTAGATAAATTATAATATTTAACATGAAATTTATTTAATAACTAACTTCCCAGTAACAATTTTATCATTAGACTCAATAATATAAATATAAAATCCTTTTAAAAGGTTTGAAACATTCAAAGTTGAACTTTCAAGTTTTTTATTAATTATATGTTTTCCCATTGAATCATAAATATTAATTCTAGATTCTCCATTAAGCCCTTTAATAAATAAATTACTTTCCATAGTTGGATTAGGGTACAGAATAATTGGACTTCCAGACTCTAAATCCTCAATACCAACTACAGCTCCATCTGTCCCGATATAAATTTGATAATCAAAATTGTTTATTCCCGTAGAATTAAAAGTAATTGATTTTTCTAAAGGGTTTATAGAGTTTGCTTTTGACTTTGAAATCCAATTATCAGATTTACTAGAATTACGATCCCTTACAAACATTTCTATACCGGAGGCAGATAAGTTTTCTAATTCGATAAAATTTGAAAATTCAATACTTTCTATATTAGAAAAGTTAACATTACTTCCATAATTATTTATTATCCAGTATCCTGTATTTATTGTATCAGTATTTGGAATTTTGCTTGGATTTATATCAATTTTACTCACTACAAGATCTCCATTAGGATATAGACCATTATCAGAAAATATAATTGATAAATCTGTTTCATAAAAGTCTTTAACCCCACCCCCATCAACTGAAATTAAAGATGATTTTCCTGGGCCTATTGGGGCATCAGATATAACTAATTCTCCTCCAGATAATTTTAAATTAAATGAATTTTTTTTATCGTATATAATTCCATTATCAATATTATTAAATTGATAATAAGCTAATATATCATCATCATCTAAATTACTTTTGGTTAAATGTCTTGACAGACGAATTTCTTTATCAGAAAGTGCTTTTTTCCAAAAAGTTGCCTCTTCAATTAAACCATTATAATATCTTCCTCCCCAATTATAATATGAACCTAAAAGAATTTTATTTAGATCAAAAGGAAGAGTGTTTAAATTAAAACTTGAACTAGATTCATTAACATATAAAGTGACTTTTGATGATTTTACTGTAATTGCTATAAAAGACCACTGATTTTCTGGAACAATAAGATTACTATCCCATCCCCATGCCTTACCATTCCAATGAAACCCAAGTGTATTATTTCCCTCTCTAAAGTTCAAAACATTATGTTGTTCTTGAATATCTCTAGAAGAAAGACTAAATATACTTGCATAATCAGTTTGAATACCATCTGGATAAACCCATGCAGTAAATGAAAAATCTGTTATTGATTTTACATTGATTTTACTATTAATTAAATATGTATTATTTGTGTTTAGAAAAGCTTTTTGTGGATTAGGGTGAGGATCACATAGATCATTATGATTAACTACAATTATATCTGATATTGTCTTTGTACTTGTTCCCAAATCATTAGTAACTGTTAGGGTCACATCATAATTTCCAGTAGAATTATATACTACAGAGGGATTACGATCTGAGTTTGAGGATACATATGATGCACCTGGAAAATCCCATTGCCAAGTTGCATTTTTATGATTTAAAATTGAGAAATCTTCAAATTTTATAGTATCTGATGAACATTTATTAATATTTTTAAAAGCCGTAAAAGGCTGTGAAATTGGTTTTGATTCTTCATATAAATCCCGTTCCCAAATACCTCTTCCTCCAGCAATTCTAATTTTTCCATCCCTATAAAATAATTGGAATCTCATTATTCCTTCTGATGCTATAGGTAGACCTTGAGAAAAGTCTTGCCAATCAGAATCAGAATTATTTTTATACCAAATATTTTTAAATGATGCAATATAAACTCCGCCATCAGTCCCTTCTTGAACATGTAGATGTTTAATTTTATGACCGTTTAATTTAGATGTAGTTAGATTTTCCCAAGAATTACCAAAATCAGTGGATTTAAATATTTTTTCCGTGTTATTTCCTGATCGTGGATTTGCTAGATATAATTCGTTATCAGAATTTAAAGAAATAAATAAAGTATTGTCTTGACTAAAAGGTAAATAAACCTCTGTCCAATTATTACCTCCATCTTCAGTTTTCCATAATTTTCCATTCCTTTGTGTTACAAAAATTAGATTAGGATTACTCCTTGATATTTCTATTGATTGAACAATATGGTCTGACTCATTTCCAAATTCTTTCAATAAAAAAAAACTCGAACCACCATTTTCACTTTTCCATAATTTATGGTCTTTTCCAAGATACAATGTATTCCAATATCTAGGGTCTGTAACAACCTCACTATAACCATAAAATACATATGATTCATTAGGAAATAATGCATAATTCGAAATATTATTATATAGATTTAGCCAAGGTGAAACATTAGGTTGATAATTATTTCCAATTATTTCCCTAGCTCCTGAATCACTAAAATATACTTTTTTATTTTCACCTTTATTGACATACCCAGTAGCAGATTCATTACCTCCAACATCAATAGCATTTCCTTCTCCAAAATCTTCTGTCAAAACTGAGTTACCATTATGATATTTTCCCCCAACCATTATATCATAATTCCAACCTTGATCAAATCCCCAAAAATGTGACCCGTCTATTCCTTTGTTTCTTGATTCAATTATATCAAGGGTTAAAGCATTATAATAATCAATTCCTCCATCAGAAGCTACCCATGCATCATTTCCATTGATTTCAATTTCTTGAATATCTACATGTCTATATCCTATTCCATTATTTTGAGCCATCATATCAGTATATGTAATTCCACCATCAAATGATCTAGCAAGTCTTATACCACCAAGTAAAAAATGATCAGGATCAGTATCAGAAACTTCAATATCTGAATCATAAAATCCTTGATTATACCAACCAGTATTAAAACTTCCACAAGCTAAACATTGATGCGAAGAACTATAAGGGCCACCTGGATTATTATCTGGTAAACCATCGTTATTACCATCATATGGAGTATACCAGGTCTCTCCAGCATCATCACTTCTGTATACACCTATATAACCATAATCAATATCATAACCAACTTCGTTACCTAATAGTAAAACATATACTCTATTTGGATCTGCATCCGTTAATCCAATCCTTGCTCCCCCATCATTCTTAGCAGTACCACCAATAGGACTAAACCAACCTGTATCTTTTTTTTGGAATGTTTTTCCTCCATCAATAGATTTATATATTTCTGTTATTTTTTTTATTGGATTACTTTTAGTAACAAAAAACGTATTGGGATCATTTATTTTTTGTTTTAAATCCCAACACTTATCAGCTAAAATAGTAGTCCATGTGTTTCCACCATCTATAGTTCTATACAACCCTTTACTCCCTGCAATTAAAATTAAATTATCATCATTTTCTGAAATAACAATACCTTCAATTCTATTATCATGTAAGAAATATATTACATTCCATGTATTACCACCATCTTCAGTTTTAAAAATCTCACCAAGATTATTAGAAAAATATACTATATTTTCATTGGTAGGATGTATTGTTATAGTTGATATATTACTACTTGAGTGCGAATCATCTCCAACAGATTTCCATGTCAAAGCTTTATCTACTGATTTGTATAGTCCTCCTGTTTCACCACCAGCATAAATGACACTTGGATTAGATTTTGATTGTTCTATGGTATAAATATTTACTTGTGTTGAAGCAAAATAATTACCATTATAATCAGGATTACCACTTTTTAATACTTGAAATGGACCAATTGGTTTCCATTTTTCATCGTTTCCAATATGATTAGAAAATCTTGAAGTATTATTATTAGATAAAACTGAAAATGAATTAGATTTTTTAATAGGAATATTAATTGACCCGTCTTCCATTAAGTAATTTCTAGAACTAACCAACATACTAAAATGTTTAAAATTTTGAGTATGTATATTTTTTTTGAAAACCTTATCTCTATAATATTTTTTGTATTCATCATGAATTTCAAAATAATTTGGAGATTCTGAATAAAGAAGTTTAACCCATAATGGGTCATTATCATTAATAGTTGGAATTGATTTAAATAAATTTTCGTATTTTGGATTAGGTGAATATATTTTAATCTTATCTTGAGCTTCAAGATGGTTAAAAGAAAATAAAATAAAAATAAAAACTCTAATCATTCTAAATCAATTCAACGCCAAGGCCTGGTTTATTAAGTGGTTTCATCACACCATTTTTTAAATTAAAACCTCCAGAAACTAAGTCTTTAGTTAAATCTAAACTACCATCCAAATCTAAATATTTTGTATTAGGAAATGAAAGAGCAGTGTTTAATGCAGCAGAAATACTTATTATACTCTCATCGTTACATCCCCACATAAGCTCTATATCATTTAATAGAGCAATATTTGCAATTTTTCTACCTGAAGTAATACCACCACATTTCATAAGTTTAATATTGAAAATTTTACCATAATATTTCTGAGAATATTTAATTGAATCTTCGTAATTAACTAAACTCTCATCGAGTGCTATTATTTTTTTTATGTTATTAGGTAATTTTAAAAGCTGATTAGTTTTTTCAATACTTATTGGTTGTTCAATAAGTTCAATACGTTTTGTTTTATTATAAAATTTAATTGTATCATCAATTGACCATCCTTGATTAGCGTCAATTCTAATATGAATTCTATTACCAAATTTTTCATTTATTTTAGAAATTCTTTCAATATCATCTTCAATTTTATTTCCTAACTTAATTTTAATATATCTAAAACCAGATGAATAATATTCTTTAATTTCCTCTATAGTTTCATTAATGCCTTTTATTCCAACGGTAATAGATGTTGGTAATTCTTGTATTCTTCTTCCTAGAAATGCTCCTAAAGAAATATTTATAGACTTACAAAAAGCATCGTAAATAGCTATGTTATAGGCTGCTTTTGTACCAGGATCATTTTTAAATTGATTTTCTATATCATCAATATTACTAATCAAATGAAATATATCCTTACCAATTAAATCATTTTTAAAATCAACAGTATTTCTAAATGACTCTGAAGTATCTACACCTACAACATACTTAGAAACATTAGATGAACCTAAACCGATAGTTCCATTTCTCAAAATTATTTTAACAAAAATATTTTTTATTGATGATGTCGTTTTATAAGCTATTGTATATGGACGTGTAAGTTTAATATCCGCGAGTTCTACATCTATATTATCAATTATCATATCTGGAATTTAACAAATCAACTATAGGATCTATTCCTTCCTCCAAAGGTAAAAATACAGGAATATCAAAATCAGAATTAATTAAATTTTTGTGGTATATGTTTTCTTGTTCTGTCATACCATGTGTATTTAAAGTTATAGCTATAACCTCATTACCATATGATTCAATAAGATTAACCTCTGACTCCAGAGATGGCATTACAGCATCTACATGTTCCCATCCATCAAAATATTTTCTTTTTGGTGAATGTTGTAAAATTATCCCATCTGCATTTGCTGAGATTAAAAACTCAGAGCCACATGGACCAGAAGGATTTCTTAAGGCCGCCTGACCTTCAATTAAAATATATTTAGGTTTTTTCTTTTGATAACATTCACATATTGATCTTTCGAGTTCACCAGAAACAAAATCATTAATGGTGGAATCAAAAATAAACCCATGTTCCCACCCTTGCATCCAACCAGTCTGACCCGTATATATCATATCAGACACTATTTTTCTTTTATTTAAGGCTTCAACAATTAACTTTGCAGTTGTCCTTTTACCTAGACCACAATCAGTACCAAGCACTACAATTTTAGTAGATTTAACGTCATAAATTTTACCAGACCAAAAATTAAGTTCATCTCTTGGTTTTGATACTCTGATGTCATGAATTTTAACATTATTTTCTTTAGCTATTCTACTTAACTCATTATCCTTACTAAGTAAGGAGTGTAAACCGTTAATTATGGATACATTATTTTTTAAAGCATTTTTTACATCATTTCTCATCTCTAAAGGTAAAATTCCTCCTGCAGAAGCAACACCTATAATACAATACTCAACAATAATATTACTTTCCAGAAAAGATTCTACATTTTCAAATATTTGAATATCGCTAATTTCATCTGATAAAGATATTTTACCATTTTTATCAATATGAACATAATTATTTTTGTGTTTTGGATCAATAATTGCTTTAATATTAAATCTATTTGATCCTCTCAATAAACCGTGAGCTGTTTTTGCTGATTTTGAATCAAATTTTCCTCCAGTCAAAATAATTGCATCACCTTTAATATTCATTATTTTTAAAAAAATGTTTGATTTCCAATATTAATAATTTTGGGATTTATATTTGCATTTATGGTCAAAAATCAACTTACTAAAGAACAATTAAAAATTTTAAAAGATAAAGGTACAGAACCTGCTTTTTCAGGAAAATTATTATATAATGAGGAAGATGGGAACTATAAATGCGTAGGTTGTGATAATATTTTATTTTCCTCAAAAACAAAATTTGATTCTGGATCAGGTTGGCCAAGCTTCTCTGAGGTTGATAATTTAAAATCAATTAAAACTAAAACCGATTTTTCCTATGGAATGATTAGAAAAGAAGTAGTTTGTTATAATTGCGATGGTCATCTTGGTCATGTTTTTGATGACGGACCTACAGAAACAAGAAAAAGATATTGTATAAACTCGGCTATTTTAAAATTTGAAAAAAAATGAAAACTGCTGTTGGAATAGATATAGGTGGAACAATTACAAAAATTGGATTAGTATCTGAAGAAGGTGTTTGTATTAAAAAGACTTCTTTTAGAACTAAAGAAGAAACCTCATTTAGTTCGTATATCAATAAGTTAGTTAATTCAATAAATATAATTGTTGGTGATGAAAAAATTTTAGGAATTGGAATTGGAGCACCAAACGCTTCTAAAAATGGTACAATTGAAACACCTGCTAATCTTAAATGGAATGGAAAATTAAACCTAGTTAAAGATTTAAGAGAAAAACTAAATTATAATATACATCTTTCTAACGATGCAAACTGTGCTGCAGTTGGTGAAATGCAATATGGAAATGCCAAAAATTTAAACGACTTTATTGTTATAACTCTTGGAACTGGCTTAGGAAGTGGGATAGTTAGTAATGGTATGCTGGTTGAAGGATCTGATGGTTTTGCTGCTGAGTTAGGACACTTTTCTATAAATAATAAAAGTAGATATACTGGATTGGGTGTTAAAGGTGGTCTAGAAGCGTATGTTTCGGCTACAGGAATTAAAAGAACTATAATGTATATGTTATCAAAGTATATGTATGATAGTGTTTTCAGAGGTATTTCATTTAATGACTTACATGGAGAAGAAATTACAAAAGCAGCAAATGATGGTGATAAAATTGCAATTAAAGCTTATGAATATACAGGAAGAATTTTAGGTGACTCATTGGCAAATTTCGTAACTTTTTCTCAACCTGAAGCAATAATATTAACAGGTGGATTAGCTCATTCTGGAAAATGGATTTTAAACCCAACGAAAAAAGCATTTGAAAAAAAACTTTTACCGTTCTATAAGAATAAAGTAAAAATATTACTATCAGGTCTAGAGGATAAAGACTCTGCAATTTTAGGTTCAGCAGCATTAGTATGGAAAAAAAAATAATAAGTTTTATATTTTTTGTTTTCTTTCATTCTACAATCTTTTCGCAAAAAATTCAAGTAGTTGATGAAAATGAGAAACCTATTTTTAATGTGAGTTTTTATAAAAAAGATCTTTCTATTGGTGAATTTTCAAATTATAATGGAGAAATTAATTTATCTATTTTCAATGAAAATGATAGTATAATAATTCAGCACCCTACTTTTAAAACCTTAACTATCATAAAAAAAAATATTAATAACAAAATACAATTAAAAAACAAAATAGTAACAATAGATGAGGTTGTTATTTCTGTAAATAGATGGAAAGAAAATCTTAATGATGTCACTAATAAAACACTTCAAATTCCAAGAGAGATAATTCTTGAAAATTCTCCACAAAATTCTGCAGATCTTTTAGAAAAAACAGGAGACGTATTTGTCCAAAAAAGTCAACATGGTGGAGGAAGCCCTATGATAAGAGGTTTTTCTGCAAATAGAATTCTAATTTCTCTTGATGGCACTAGATTAAATAATGTAATATATAGAAGTGGAAATATCCATAATATTATAACTATTGACCCATATATATTAGAGGGAATTGAAGTACTTTTTGGTCCAGCATCTGTAATGTACGGTAGTGATGCAATTGGAGGAGCTTTGAATTTTCAAATAATTGATCCATCATTCCATAGTAGTAAAGCTAAACTTAATGGATCACAAAATATTCAATATAATTCATCAAGTAATTCTAAACATTACAATTTAAACTTTGGAATTAGTAGTAAAAACATTTCAAGTCTTTCTAGTTTTTCATTTAATTCTTTTAAAGACTTAAGATCAGGATCAAAAAGAAAAGACTTATATCCAGATTATGGAAAAAGATTAGAATATGTTAAAAGAAACTATCTTGAAAATAGAGATGAAATTATTCAAAATAATAACTACAATGTCCAAAGAAACAGTGGATACTCTCAAATTAATATTATTAATAAGATTAACCTAAAACTTAATAATAAATTAAATCTTATATATGGGCTATACTATTCTAATTCATCAAATGTACCTAGATATGATAGACTCATACTTTATGATGATATATTTACACCAAGTTATAGTGAATGGTATTACGGTCCAAATACCTTTCTAATGAATAGCATCAAAATCAACTCATTCAAAAAAAATAATTTTTTCGATGCTTTTAAACTTAATTTGTCACATCAAAAAGTCAATGAAAGCAGGCATATAAGAAAATTTAATAATGATAATATTAAAAATCGGTATGAGATAGTTAATGTATTATCATTAAATCTTGACTTTGATAAAAAGTTTGACAATAGTGAATTATTTTATGGTATCGAAAGCATTTACAATAATGTGACCTCAACTGCAAATGAAAAAAATATAGTGACAGAAAATAAACGAGATATATCAACTCGATACCCAGATCTCGGAAGTAATTACTATTCTAACTCTTTTTATATTTCACTCAAAAGAAATATTAAAAAATTAAAAACAAATATTGGATTAAGAGCTAACTCGTCATCTCTAAAATCACTACTTTCCAATTCTTTTTATAATTTTCCTTTCTCTAAAATTAATGTAAAAGCATCCTCAATTAGTGGTAATTTAGGTATGCGATATGATATAGGATCCAACACTATAAAATTTCAATACTCAAATGGTTTTAGAACTCCTAACTTAGATGATACAGGTAAAATATTTGATTCTGAACCTGGCAACATAATAATTCCAAATCCGGACTTAAAACCTGAATACGCTAATAATTTTGAAGTTAATCATGAATTTATAGGAAAAAAAATTGAAATTAAATCATCATTGTACTATATCAGACTAAATAATGCAATCATTAGATCAAATGGATTATTCAATAACCAAGATTCTATAATTTATGATGGGATTATGAGTAGAGTTCAAACCTTAACTAATGGTGGAAAAGCTTTTATCATAGGATTTAGTAACAATTTGAAAATCAAATTGAGTAATAATTTAATATTAGAAAATTCAATTTCATATAATACATCAAAAGACCTATTAAATGAAAGACCACTAAGACATTCTCCACCATTATTTGGAAAAACATCATTAAGTTTTAAAAAAAAATCACTTAAATTAACATATCACATAGACTACAATGGCAGAAAAAATATTGTAGATTTTTCCCAAAGTGAATTAAATAAATTATATCTATATACAAAGGACGGTTCCCCATCATGGATGACTCATAACCTTTCTTTAAACTACGATTATAATTACTTTATAAAGTTTAATATTTCAATTGATAATATTTTTGATATACATTACAGAACATATTCTTCAGGTATAAGTGCTCCAGGAAGAAATATAAATTTGGGACTTAATTTTAAGTTTTAATGGGTATCAAACACATAGTAATATCGGGAAATATTGGAGTTGGAAAAACAACATTGTCGGAAAAGATTTCAAAAAAATTTAATTGGAATTTACAGCTTGAGGAGGTTGATGATAATCCTTATCTAGATGATTTTTATAAATCAATGTCAGAATGGTCATTTCACCTACAAATTTTCTTTCTAAATAGTAGATTTAATCAAATTCAAAAAATATCGGAGAGCAATAAGGTTGTAATTCAAGACAGATCTATATATGAAGATTATGAAGTTTTTACAAAAACACTTCATGATTCCGGTGTTCTAAAAAAAAGAGAGTTTAATAATTACGAAAGGCTTTACAATACAATTTTAAAATACATTGACCAACCTGATTTATTGATATATTTAAGAAATACGAATATTAATAATATCGTTAAAAACATAAGAAAAAGAAAGAGAGATTTTGAAAAAGAAATTGATAAAAATTATTTAATTAAACTTAATGACTATTATGAAAAATGGATAAAAAATCATCCAAAAGAAAAGTTGTTAACTATAGATTTATCAGATAAGGATTTTATAGAGGATCCTAAATTTTTAAAAAAAATTTATAGTATGATAGAAAAAAAAATTAA
>CEVF01306938.1_pt1 | contig 11404 bp, 9 predicted proteins | sample 356441 | NCBI WGS metagenome assembly CEVF01 (sample SAMEA2622765, study PRJEB7988) | marine metagenome | biome: marine biome (ENVO:00000447); feature: surface water layer (ENVO:00002042); material: "saline water (ENVO:00002010), including plankton (ENVO:xxxxxxxx)" | depth 5 m
GCTTGTTTTAAAAACTTAAAAGTTGGAACATTTAATTTTGTACCACACTCACACGCAGATTTACATATATGCCAATTATCAATATTTATTGCCTGAAAATTATTGTATTTCTTTACTCTAATTGGATATAGGTGACAGCTTATTGGTTTTCTAAATTCTAACTTATTTTTTAAAAAGGCAGATTCAATTGAACATTTTGCAACATTATTTTCATCAAAAAAAACAAAAGCACATTCTTTGCCATTTACTAAAGTGGTCACTTGCTCTCCATCATCATCTAAGTAAAAAATACCATTATCCTCAATAGCTTTTAAACCTTCCTTTCTCATTTCAGGTTTTATCACATCAAGATTTTTCTCAATATTTTCTACTTCCTTTTTAGTCAAAGGAGCCCCAGCATCACCTTCAACACAGCAAACTCCTTTACACTTTTGAAGATCACAAACAAATTGTTTAGAAAACAAATCATCAGAAATTAATTTATCATCAATTTCAATCATTTAAACATATATTTTAGTTATAAATATAACGCTTTCAATGGAAGTTATATTTTTGTGCAACTTATTACAGAGAAATAAAAAAATGAACGAAGAACATTTTAAAAAAATTATTAGTCACGCTAAAGAATTTGGATTCATTTTTCCTAGTAGTGAAATTTATGATGGATTAAGTGCTACTTATGACTATGGACAAAATGGAGTAGAACTAAAAAATAATATAAAAAAATATTGGTGGAAATCAATGGTACAAATGCATGAAAACATTGTTGGAATTGATGCAGCTATTTTCATGCATCCTACAACATGGAAAGCTTCCGGACATGTGGATGCATTTAATGACCCACTAATAGATAATAAAGACTCTAAAAAAAGGTATAGAGCTGATGTTCTTATTGAAGACCATATTGCTAAAATTGAAAGCAAGATTGATAAAGACATTGCTAAAGCAAGAAAAAGATTTGGTGATAGTTTCGATGAAAATACTTTTACTTCTACAAATCCGAATGTGCTAAGAAGAAAAAATGAGATTCAATCCATTAATAAAAAAATGGAATCAGCATTTAAAAAGGACGATTTAGAAGCTATTTATCAATTGATTATTGACTTAGGTATAACCTGCCCAATAAGCGGATCTAAAAACTGGACTTCAGTTAGACAATTTAATTTAATGTTCGCAACAGAACTAGGGTCATTAGCTGGTGAATCTTCAAAAATTTACTTAAGACCAGAAACTGCTCAAGGAATTTTTGTTAATTATTTGAATGTTCAAAAAACTGGAAGAAAAAAATTACCTTTTGGAATAGCTCAAATTGGTAAAGCATTTAGAAATGAAATAATAGCAAGACAATTCATTTTTAGAATGAGAGAGTTTGAGCAAATGGAAATGCAATTTTTCATACCTCCAGGAACTCAGAAAAAATGGTATGATCATTGGAAAGAAAATAGATTGAAATGGCATTTAGCTCTAGGAATAAAAGAAGACTCCCTAAGATTCCATGATCACATTAAATTAGCACATTATGCAGATGCTGCTTGTGACATAGAATTTAAATTTCCATTTGGATTTAAAGAATTAGAAGGAATACACTCTAGAACAGATTTTGACCTAAAACAACACGAAGAATTTTCTAAGAAAAAACTAAGGTATTTTGATCCCGAAAAAAATGAAAGTTATATTCCATATGTTATAGAAACTTCCATAGGGTTAGATAGAATGTTTTTGGCAATAATGTCTCATTCATTAAATGATGAAGAGCTAAAAGACGGTACTAAAAGAACTGTTCTTTCCTTACCTCCATCCCTTTCTCCTGTTAAAGCAGCTATTTTACCACTTGTGAAAAAAGATGGGCTTTCAGAAAAAGCAAAAAGCATTTTAAATGAACTTAAGTTTGATTTTGAATGTTCTTATGATGAAAAAGATTCTATAGGTAAAAGATATAGAAGGAACGACGCTCTAGGAACCCCTTTTTGTATAACTATTGATCATGATACATTAAATGATAATGCAGTCACAGTAAGAGAACGCGACTCTATGAATCAATATAGAATACCTATCAATGAACTTTCAAAACATATTAGTGAAAAAACAAGCATGAAATCATTATTTTGAAACTTCAACCTTACTTAACTAGCGCAATGGAAGCTGGCTGTGATGAAGCTGGCAGAGGATGTTTAGCTGGTCCAGTAATAGCAGCAGCAGTTATCCTTCCTGAAGGTTATGCTCACAAACATTTAAATGATTCTAAAAAACTAAGTGAAAAAATAAGGGAAGAACTGGAAATTCATATTAAAAAACATGCATTAGCATGGGCTATTGGCAAAACTGAAGCAAAGGAAATTGATAAAATAAATATATTACAAGCTTCCATTTTAGCAATGCATAGAGCTATAGAAAAACTATCTGTGACACCAAAACATTTAGCAATAGATGGAAATAAATTCAATCCATATACTGGCATTAATCATAACTGTATTATTAAAGGAGATGGAAAATTTATGAATATCGCAGCAGCTTCCATTTTGGCTAAAACGCACAGAGATAAAATAATGAAAGAATTAGCAATATCACACCCTATTTACAAATGGGAGAAAAATAAAGGTTATCCGACAAAAGAACATAGGAAAGCAATAATAGAAAGTGGGAAATGTGAACATCACAGAAATTCATTCCAACTTACACCAAGGCAAACTAAACTAGATATATAAACCCTAATAATAATTAGGAAGCTAAAACAATTACTTTGTTTTTAAGTACTTCTACTACTCCACCATCAACTTCAAATAACTTTTCTTCATCATCTAACTTTACCTTTACTGAGCCATTTGACAAAGCAGAAACTAAAGGAGCATGATCATTTAATATACCAATCAACCCATCAGTGCCTGGAACAACGACCATATCTGCCTTTCCATCATATAGAGTTTTATCTGGAGTTATTATTTGTAAATCCATAATGATTTATTTTACTTCAGCAAGCATTTTCTCACCTGCTTCAATAACTTCTTCAATTGTCCCTTTAAGGTTAAATGCAGCTTCAGGATATTGATCTACTTCTCCATCCATGATCATATTAAATCCTTTAATAGTATCTTCAATACTAACCAAAACACCTGGCATGCCAGTAAACTGTTCAGCAACATGGAATGGTTGAGAAAGGAATCTTTGTACTCTTCTAGCTCTGTGTACAGCTTTTTTATCTTCTTCAGATAATTCATCCATACCTAGAATAGCAATGATATCTTGTAACTCATTGTAACGCTGTAATAACATTTTTACTCTTTGAGCACAATCATAATGAGCATCTCCTAATATTTGAGGAGTTAAAATTCTTGAAGTTGAATCTAGTGGATCCACAGCAGGATAAATACCTAATGCAGCTAATTTTCTAGATAAAACTGTTGTAGCATCTAAGTGAGCAAATGTAGTAGCTGGCGCTGGATCAGTAAGGTCATCCGCAGGAACATAAACTGCCTGAACAGATGTAATAGAACCTGTTTTAGTAGAAGTAATTCTTTCTTGCATTGCTCCCATTTCAGTAGCTAACGTAGGCTGGTAACCAACCGCAGATGGCATTCTACCAAGTAATGCAGATACTTCAGAACCTGCTTGAGTAAATCTAAATATGTTATCAATAAAGAATAATATGTCTTTTCCTTTACCTTCTCCATCTCCATCTCTGAAGTTTTCAGCTAAAGTTAAACCAGACAAAGCAACTCTAGCTCTTGCTCCAGGAGGCTCATTCATTTGACCAAAAACAAATGCTGCCTGAGACTCTTTTAATGCTTCTTTATTTACTTTATCCAATGGCCAATTACCTTTTTCCATCTCTTCCATAAACTCATCCCCATACTTCACAATTCCAGACTCTAACATTTCTCTTAACAAGTCATTTCCTTCTCTAGATCTTTCACCAACTCCTGCAAACACAGATAATCCATCGTGACCTTTTGCAATATTGTTTATAAGCTCTTGAATTAAAACTGTTTTACCAACACCTGCACCACCAAACAAACCAATTTTTCCTCCTTTAGCATAAGGCTCAATTAAATCAATTACTTTAATTCCAGTGAAAAGAACTTCCGTAGAAGTAGATAAATCTTCGAACTTTGGCGCTTCTCTATGAATTGGAAGTTTAGTTTCTGTCTCACATTCACCAATTCCATCTATAGCTTCTCCAACAACGTTAAATAATCTTCCTTTCACATTATCACCAGTTGGCATATTTATAGGAGAACCTAATGCAATAGCATCCATTCCTCTAGTTAAACCATCTGTTGAATCCATTGCAACAGTTCTAACACTGTCTTCTCCAATGTGTTTTTGGCATTCTAGTACTATTTTTGTACCATCTTCTTTTACAATTTCAATAGCATCTAATAGTTTTGGAAGGTTATCAGCATTTTCAAAACTAACATCAACAACTGGTCCAATGACCTGAGATACTTTTCCCTTAATTTGAGACATAATTAATTGGTTTTAATTTTTTAACGCTGCAAATCTAACATAATTTATATTACTACAATTGATATGTTAATAAAATAAATGCATGTTTATTAATCGTACTACTAAATGCTCTTTTTTATTTTATAATTAAATGTAAATTCGCTAAAAAAAACAATGAAAGTTCACTATGGAATTGACTCATTAAAAGAGATAAAAAATCCAATAATTACTGTAGGAACATTTGATGGTGTTCATCTAGGACATCAAAAAATCATAGAAAGATTAAAAAAGTTAGCTAACAAGACCCATGGAGAAACTGTTCTTTTAACATTTAATCCACATCCTAGAAAAGTTCTTTTAAATGACCAAAACCTAAAACTAATAAACACTTTAGAGGAAAAAATAATAATTTTAGAAAAATTCGGTCTAGACCACTTAGTAGTCCATCCATTCACTAAAGAATTCTCCAAATTAAGCGCTAGAGAATATGTAGAAGAATTACTTGTCAAAAAATTAAATACACACACTCTAGTAATTGGATATGATCATCACTTTGGGTATGACAGAAAAGGAAATATTGAACTATTAAAAAAACTTCAAAAAGAATTTAATTATCAGTTGGAAGAAATAACTGCTCATGAAATTGATGAAATTAAAATAAGTTCCACCAAAATTAGAACTGCCATTGAAAATGGAAAAATTGAATTAGTTAATGAATATTCTGGAAACTATTATCATTTTTCAGGTAAAGTAATTAATGGTAATGGCATTGGGAAAACAATCAACTACCCTACTGCAAACTTAGAATTAATTAATAAGGATAAAATACTTCCTGCAAATGGAGTCTATGCTATTAAATGTAATATTGAGAATATAATATTAAGTGGCGTAATGAATATTGGCAATAGACCTACCATTGATAATAGTTCCAAAATAAGTATTGAATGTCACCTTTTTAATTGGGATAAAGAAATTTATAACCAAACCTTACACGTTACAGTCATTGAAAAAATTAGAAGGGAAATAAAATTCCCTAATCTTGACGAATTAAAAAATCAAATTGTAAAAGATTGTATAGTTGCAAAAAGAATATTAGATGAAAAATAAACATTTATTAATATTTTGTTTTTTTCATTTATTTCCAAGTATATATTTCTCTCAATTTAATCCCCTTTCATACAATAATTTAGAAATAGCTATTTTAAATAAAGACAGTGTCTTTCATTTGGACTTATCCAAACAAAAACTCAAACAAATACCTAAAGAAGTATTTGAATTTAAAAACCTACAAACACTTTATTTAAATAAAAACAAATTGGATGAAATTCCTAAAGAAATATCCAAACTGAAGCAGCTACAAAAAATAGAATTATCTAAAAATAACTTTACTGTTTTTCCAATTTATATAACTCAAATTAAATCTTTAAAAACTCTAATTATTAATAAAAATAAAATCACCAATATTCCAAAAGAAATATCTAACCTTATTAATTTAGAAAAACTGGACTTATGGTCCAATGAAATAAAAAATATTCCAAATGAAATTTCTTCACTTAAAAAATTAGAAGAATTAGACTTGAGGGTAATTCAATTTAATGAAGAGGAGCAAAAGAGAGTAATTGAGCTACTACCTAATACGAAGGTGCATTTTTCTAAATCTTGTAACTGTGGGTATTAGTTACACCCAACATCAATACCATTTATGATCTGTAACGATTGTGGTACATCGTAACAAAACTTATATTGATTTGTAATTGAACCAGCACATAGCTCTAAAATAGAACCATCACTCATTCTCACCCTCCTTGAACATTGATATTTACTTGCAAATACACCTGCAGCATCTCCATCATCATTGTTTATGTTGGTAAAGATAGGTCTTTCAGTAACTATACCTGTAACAGGTTCATTAACTTCCATATAGGTATCTAGTATATCATTTCCAACAGTTAAAATAAATTCAATAGGTTTTTCAGGGAAGATTCTTTTGAGTACTTGACTTTCTAAGGTATAATTCTCTAAATTTGAGCTTACCATCTCATAAAATCGAATTCCATCTACAGTTTTTACAAATCCATCACTTAAAGCATCTTTAGTTTTCTTAGTTCCTAAGTTCCAGTCCATATATTTTGATTCACTAGATAAATCTGTCATTTGCTCTGTATAATGAAATCTAAGAACCAGTTCATATCTTTCGCCATTTTCAGTTTCGTCCCATTCGATTTCAAAATCATCATCTAAGGGGGTAGATAAATTATTGTCTGCAAAACTAACCCCGTTAGTTATCATACCATAATACCAATTCCCATCAAACAAATCATTATTATTATATTCATTAAAAGGGTTGGCGACGTAATTGTCTTCAATCAAAGTGGTTATAGCCCCAAAACTTAAAAGTTTGTGAGTTGCTAATGTATCTAAAACAGAATCAGTGTCTAACCATTTTACATTTGGAATTGCTTGAACCTTTAAATGAAACTCATAATTACCACTGTAATCTTCTGATCTATTTGGAATTGTTGAATAATAAACCTTTTGACTATCGTTATAAAAAATCCCTGGATCCATCCCCACAACCATCTTTTCTTTCAAAGTATCAACATCAACCAAAACACCACTATAATCATATGCTTCTAATACCGCAAGAACACTATCAAATAGAGTACAATCATTAATAGCTGCATAATTAATGTTGTTCCCACTACCTAAAAATGCTTTATTTATTTTAATAAACTGTGTATCTAAAGACTGATCTAAAACACCATAAACAACAGGCGTTATTTCGTATGGAGCATTAATTTCAAAATCTGTTTTACAGGAACTAAAAAACGATACTACAACAATTAAAGAGAAAAAATATATCCTCATTATAGACTCAGTTTTTGATGAATTTAACAGATTTTTTACTTGTTGGAGAGTCCATAGTAATAAAATACCAGCCACTTTCAATTTCTGAAACAGAAAATTCAAATTGGTGATTTCCTTTAATGAAGCTATCATTTACTAGTTTCTTTACAACTCTTCCTGATGCATCTATTAAATGAATCTTAGCATCATTAATATTTTCAGAATTAGAAAAAGAAACCGTAACTAAATCATTCCCAGGATTAGGAAAAACATGAAAATCATTAACAGCATTTTTATCACTAACAGTAAGTGGTCCAGATAAGTTTATCTCATCAATAAATAAATCATTCCCACCACCACTATTAAACTCAAATTTAAATCTGAAATTATCTACTAAATAGGCATTGGATATACCCGGAACATTTATAGTAACCCAATCACTTCCCGAAGGAGTGTAAGGGGCATAAGTATTAGCACGAGTTCCAATTAGAGATGAAGGAATATACTTTCTAAGAATCCATGTCTCCCCACAATTAAAACTTGCAAGTACCCTTAAAAAATCAGTATTAGAATTATTTTTCTTAGCAAAAGCATATTTAAAAGAAAAGGATGCAGAACCTAAATTAGATAAATCCAGTGGTTCGCTTATTAATTCGTCAATATCACCATCATTAGCTTGTGAATTATCTAATTTAACACACTTATTTCCTGCAGAAGAAATATTTGAAATAACTTGAAAACCGGGTCCACTAAGATTATTAGATGTCCAGTTGGAACTTGCAAGATGAACAATATTTTCAAAACTTTCTTCAAAAGGAGTATAATTACCTGCTCCACCAATAACCGTTACGTAATTTGAAAATGTTTTAGAGACACTATTACCAAGTGGATCTGAGACTTGTAAAGTAACATTGTAAGTGCCAGTACTACTGTAGGTTACAGTCGGGTTCTGCTGATTCGAGGTAGATGGTGTTCCACCTGGGAAAGACCAACTCCAGGAACTTATATTATTATAAGATTGATCAAAAAATTGAAGATTATCTCCACTACAAACCTCTTGCCTGTCAGTGTAAATATCGACTGCACATGCAGTAGCTGTTGAATTAATACCAGTGTAAGTATGGTTACTATTTTGCCATATATTATTTCTACCACCAACACTAGAAAGTAACGCAGCTCTCATTCTAGACTTCTGTCCAGAAGTAAACATTTTACTACAATAAGAGTAATCCATATAGTTCTCCACATTATCTACCACATTTGTACTCCAATATCCATCAATATAATCATTTGAACAAGTATTTGATGTTAAGTTACAAGAAGAAACACCAATACACCTTGGAGTATCATCCACAAAATCATCATCAGAGCAACTTGAAGAATTTCCAGGATTGTTATTAGGCCCCCAAGTATGTTCTAAATTTAACCAATGGCCTACTTCATGTGTTAATGTTCTGCTATTGGAAGCACTAGAAGTACCAATGGAACCCACAAAATCATGTAACACCCAAATACCATTGTACATAGAACTTCCAATCCAATTACTGGGGTTATAAGTGTATCCAGCTGCACCATCTGCTTCATTAACTACAAAAATATTAATATACCTATTCCCTGGCCATTGACCATTGAAAACATCATTATTAGAAATTATTTCTGAAACTTGATTATCCCCATCACTACCATCATTGGTTAGCGCACTAACAGTTCTAGTAATTCCAGAAAAACACTGTCCATTAGGAGCTTTTGTAGCTAAAGCAAATTCAACTTCAATATCCGCAGGCATACCACTAAATACAGATTGAACAGTATTAGCATCCGAGTTTTGCAGCCTGTAATCTCTGTTCAAAATTGAAACAGCATCTAAAATCTGATCTCTGGAAATATTTTCAACTCCATTATTATGAAGCACATGAAAAACTAAAGGTATTGTATAAACAACTTTACTAGATTTTGAATTAGATATTTTCTCTTCTATTTCCTTTAACTGCTTTTGTTCTTGCAGAAAGATTCTATTGAAATCCCTATTTTTTTTCAACTCATTCATTACTTTATGAGTTTTACAATACTCAACACCTTCCCCCTCTCTACAATTAGTTTTATCTACTGAATGATTGTGATAGTTCTGCCCTAAAATAGATAACCCTAAAAATAAAAATGTAATTGATAAAAAATATTTCATTCTGCAATTTACGAATTTAGCAGCTAAGTGCATAATTTAAATCTTCCATTAAGTCTTCAGCATCTTCAACACCAACACTTAGCCTAATTAAAGAATCAACGACACCTGACTTAATTCTTTCCTCTCTTGGTATAGAAGCATGAGTCATGGTGGATGGGTGACCTATAAGTGACTCCACACCTCCTAACGACTCTGCTAATGCAAAAACTTTTGTATTACTAACTATTTTCTTAGCTTTCTCGATATCATCTCCAACCAATGTAAATGAAATCATCCCACCAAAATCATTCATCTGATTTTTTGCAATTTGATGGTTGGGATGCGTTTCAAATCCTGGCCAATATACTTTGTCTACAACTGGATGATTTGCTAAGAAAGAAGCAACTTTTTCTCCATTTTCACAATGTCTTTGAACTCTTAAATGTAAAGTTTTTATTCCTCTCAAAACTAAAAAAGAATCCATTGGACCACAAACAGCACCACTTGAATTTTGAATACGGTATATTTCTTCTGCAATAGCATCGTTACTTGTTACTAAAGCTCCCATGACTACATCTGAATGACCACCTAAATATTTAGTGACTGAATGCATTACTATATCCGCCCCTAGCTCTAAAGGTCGTTGCAAATATGGAGTGGCAAAAGTATTATCTACACCAACTAATATATTTTTATTATGAGCAAGTTGACACACTGATTTAATATCAATAATATTCATCATAGGATTGGTTGGCGTTTCTACCCAAATCAACTTAGTATTATCATTAATTTTTGATTCTATATTGCCTAAATCAAGCATATTAACAAAATGGAATTTAATGCCATACTTTTCAAAAATTGTTTTAAAAATTCTATACGAACCACCATATAAATCATTAGTGGAAATAACCTCGTCCCCAGGGTTTAACATTTTAACAACACAATCAATAGCTGCTAAACCACTTCCAAAACAAGCTCCATATTTACCACTTTCAATAGCTGCTAAATTACTTTCCAAAGCTGCTCTGGTAGGATTGCCAGTTCTAGAGTATTCAAAACCTTTGTGAACTCCAATCTCATCTTGTATATAAGTAGAGGTTTGATAAATAGGAGTCATAATAGCTCCTGTAGCAGAATCTGCATGAACTCCTGCATGTATAACTTTTGTATTAAATTTCATTCTTTTAGTTTATTAAGATTACAAATCTAATTATTTAATATATTCAACCTAATTTGTTAAAAATAGATTGAAACAAAAACTACTATTTGCCCACATCGCTCTTTTCGGAGCTAATTTGATTTACGCATTTAATTATGGCTATGCTAAAGATGTGATGCAAGGTGGTTTTGTTCCTCCATTTACATTCATCCTCTTTAGAGCTATAGGAGCCACAATCCTATTTTGGATAACTTCATTATTTTTTTACCAAAAAATTGAGAATAAAGATTTTTGGCGTTTTGCTTTATGTGGATTTTTTGGAGTTACAGCAAATCAATTAATGTTTTTTTCTGGTTTAGACCTTACATCAACTATTCACGCTTCAATAATTATGATAAGCAGCCCTATTATTGTTAGCATACTTTCAATATTTATGATTAAAGACCAAATGAATTGGAAAAAAGCAATTGGTATTGGTATTGGATTAATTGGAGCTCTAATTGTTATCCTACATAAAAACAAAGGTTCCGGAGAATTTGGAATCTGGGGAGATATATTAATTTTTCTAAATGCATCTAGCTATGGGCTATATCTTATATGTGTAAAACCTCTAATGAAAAAATACCAACCAATAACAGTCATAAAATGGGTTTTTACATTTGGTTTGATAGGAGTAATCCCATTTGGAGCTTATCAAATTGGTCAAGTGAACTGGGTAATGCCAAAAGACATATTACTTAAAATTGGTTTTGTAATTCTATTTACTACCTATTTATGTTATTTATTTAATATTT
>CEVF01013824.1_pt1 | contig 11393 bp, 6 predicted proteins | sample 356441 | NCBI WGS metagenome assembly CEVF01 (sample SAMEA2622765, study PRJEB7988) | marine metagenome | biome: marine biome (ENVO:00000447); feature: surface water layer (ENVO:00002042); material: "saline water (ENVO:00002010), including plankton (ENVO:xxxxxxxx)" | depth 5 m
GACTGCTGGTACAGGTCCTGCAGTCGCCGTACCTTGATCTCCTGGTGTTCGCGGGAATAACGGATGGCGATGCAGAACGCCTCGCCGCCCGTCAGTGTGGTGGTGTAACACACTTTGTTCTGCAGTGCGAGCCGGCGGATGATCGCCGAATCGCGGATCGACTGGTGCCCTTCGGTGGTGTTGACGATCAGGTCGATCTGCTCGTTCTTGAGCATGTCGACCACGTGCGGCCGGCCCTGGGCGACCTTGTTGATCACCTGGCACTCGATGCCGGCCTCGAGCAGCCCGCGGGCGGTGCCCCGGGTCGCGACCAGCCGGAAACCGAGCTCGGCCAGCTCGGCACCGAGCGCCACCGCGCCCGGCTTGTCGGATTCCTTCACGGACAGAAACACCCGGCCGCCGCGGGGCAGAATCACGCCGGCGCCCAGGCTCGCCTTGGCGAAGGCCTCGCCGAAGCTGTCGCCGACGCCCATCACCTCGCCGGTGGACTTCATCTCGGGTCCCAGGATGGGGTCCACGCCCGGGAACTTGGCGAACGGGAACACCGACTCCTTGACGTTGAAGTGGGCGGGAATGATCTCCCGGGTGAATCCCTGGTCCGCCAGGCTCACGCCGGCCATGCAGCGAGCCGCGATCTTCGCCAGCGACACGCCGATGCTCTTGGACACGAACGGCACGGTGCGGGACGCCCGCGGGTTCACCTCCAGCACGAACACCTCGTCGTCCTGGACGGCGAGCTGCACGTTCATCAGGCCCACCACGCCGAGCTCCACGGCCATGGCCTTGACCTGGTCGCGGATGCGGTCCTGCAGCTCGGCGGACAGCCGGTAGGGGGGCAGCGAGCAGGCCGAGTCGCCCGAGTGCACCCCGGCCTGCTCGATGTGCTGCATGATGGCGCCGATCACCACCTCGGTGCCGTCGCTGACGGCGTCCACGTCCATCTCGGTCGCCTGGTCGAGGAAGCAGTCGAGCAGCACCGGCGAGCGGTTGGACACCACCACCGCATCGCGCAGGTAGCGCTTCAGCTCCTCCTCGTTGTAGACGATCTCCATCGCCCGGCCGCCGAGCACGTAGGACGGCCGCACCACGATGGGATAGCCGATCTCGCGGGCGCCGGCGACGCCGCTGGCCTCGTCGGTGGCGGTGCGGTTGCTGGGCTGGCGCAGGCCCAGCTTGTTGATCAGGCCCTGGAACCGTTCCCGGTCCTCGGCCCGGTCGATGGCGTCCGGGCTGGTGCCGATGATGGGCACGCCTTCCCGCTCGAGCTGCTCGACGAGCTTGAGCGGCGTCTGGCCGCCGAACTGGACGATCACGCCCGCGGGCTTCTCGACCTCGACGATGGCCAGCACGTCCTCGAGGGTGACCGGCTCGAAGTACAGGCGGTCCGAGGTGTCGTAATCCGTGGACACGGTTTCCGGGTTGCAGTTGACCATGATGGTCTCGAACCCGTCCTCGCGCAGCGCCAGCGCGGCGTGCACGCAGCAGTAGTCGAACTCGATGCCCTGGCCGATGCGGTTCGGCCCGCCGCCGAGCACCATGATCTTGCGCCGGTCCGACGGGGCCGCCTCGCACTCCTCCTCGTAGGTGGAGTAGAGATAGGCCGTGGCGGCCGGAAACTCGGCGGCGCAGGTGTCGACCCGGCGGTACACGGGGCGCACGCCCAGGGACAGACGCCGTGCGCGCACGTCGTCCTCCCACACGCCGAGCAGGTCGGCCAGGCGGGCGTCGGAGAATCCCTTGCGCTTGAGCTGATAGAGCGCGTCGGCGTCGATGTCGGTGAGCCGCCCGCCCTCGAGGGCGCGCTCGGTGACCACCAGATCTTCGATCTCGGCCAGGAACCAGGGGTCGATGGCCGACAGCTCGTACACCTCGTCCACGCTCATGCCGAAGCGGAACGCGTCGGCCACGTAGCGGACCCGGTCCGCCCCCGGCGTGCTCAGCTCCCGCATGAGGGTCTCGCGGGCCTCGTCGGTGCGCGCCGCGACGGCCTCGGCGGGGATCATCGGGTCGAGCCCGTTCATGCCGGTCTCGAGGCCGCGCAGGGCCTTCTGCAGCGACTCCTGGAAAGTCCGGCCGATGGCCATGACCTCGCCCACGGACTTCATCTGGGTGGTCAGCCGCGCGTCCGCCATGGCGAACTTCTCGAAGGTGAAGCGCGGGATCTTGGTCACCACGTAGTCGATGCTGGGCTCGAAGGACGCCGGCGTCACCCCGGTGATGTCGTTGGTCAGCTCGTCGAGGGTGTAGCCGACCGCCAGCTTCGCCGCCACCTTGGCGATGGGGAAGCCGGTGGCCTTGGAGGCCAGCGCCGACGACCGCGACACCCGCGGGTTCATCTCGATCACCACCATCCGGCCGTCTTCCGGATTGATGGCGAACTGCACGTTGGAGCCGCCGGTCTCCACCCCGATCTCCCGCAGCACCGCCAGCGAGGCGTTGCGCAGGATCTGGTACTCCTTGTCGGTGAGCGTCTGCGCCGGCGCCACGGTGATGCTGTCGCCGGTGTGCACGCCCATCGGATCGAAATTCTCGATGGCGCAGATGATGATGCAGTTGTCCCGCTTGTCGCGGACCACCTCCATCTCGTATTCCTTCCAGCCGAGCAGCGACTCGTCGATCAGCAGCTCGTTGGTGGGCGAGAGATCCAGGCCGCGGGCGCAGATCTCCTCGTACTCCTCCTGGTTGTAGGCGATGCCGCCGCCGCTGCCGCCCAGGGTGAAGGACGGCCGGATGATGCAGGGGAAGCCGAGCTGGGCCTGCACCTGCAGGGCCTCTTCCATGCTGTGGGCGATGGCCGAGCGCGGGCACTCCAGGCCGATGCGCTTCATGGCCCGGTCGAACCGCTCCCGGTCCTCGGCCTTGTCGATGGCGTCCTGACTGGCGCCGATCATCTCGACCCCGTACTTCTCCAGCACGCCTTCGCGCACCAGGTCCAGGGCGCAGTTCAGCGCCGTCTGACCGCCCATGGTGGGCAGCAGCGCATCCGGCCGCTCCTTGGCGATGATGGCTTCCACGGTGCGCCATTCCACCGGCTCGACGTAGGTGGCGTCGGCCATGGCCGGGTCGGTCATGATGGTGGCCGGGTTCGAGTTCACCAGGATGACCCGGTAGCCCTCGTCCTTCAGCGCCTTGCAGGCCTGGGCGCCGGAGTAGTCGAACTCGCAGGCCTGGCCAATCACGATCGGGCCCGCCCCCAGGATCAGGATGGATTTGAGATCCGTGCGCTTAGGCATCCTTACGCTCCACCATCAGCGCCATGAACTCGTCGAACAGGTAGCGGCAGTCCTCGGGGCCCGGGCTCGCCTCCGGGTGGCCCTGGAAGCTCAGCGCGGGCCGGTCGGTGCGGCGGATACCCTGCAGGGTGCCGTCGAACAGCGACACGTGGGTGGTGGTCAGGCAGTTCGGCAGCGAGTCCGCGTCCACCGCGAAGCCGTGGTTCTGGCTGGAGACGATGACCCGGTCGTCGCGCAGGTCCTTCACCGGATGGTTGGCGCCGTGGTGCCCGTGGGACATTTTCAGGGTTCTGGCGCCGCTGGCCAGGGCGAGGAGCTGGTGGCCGAGACAGATGCCGAAGATGGGCAGATCGCCTTCGAGCAGCTCGCGGATGGCCTCGATGGCGTAGCCGCAGGGCTCCGGGTCGCCCGGCCCGTTGGACAGGAACACGCCGTCCGGGTCGAGGGCGAGCACGTCGCTGGCCGGCGTGGTCGCCGGCACCAGGGTCACCCGGCAGCCGCGGTCCGCCAGCAGCCGGAGGATGTTGCGCTTGATGCCGAAGTCGTAGGCCACCACGTGGAAACGGGGATCGGCGAGCTCGCCGTAGCCGGTGTCCAGATTCCAGCTCGTCTGGGTCCAGGTGCCGACGTCGCGGCGGCTGACCTCGCGGGCCAGATCCATGCCCTTCAGCCCGGGGAACGCCTGGGCCGCGGCCAGCGCGTCCGCCTCGCTGGCGCCGTCGCCGGCGGCGATGCAGCCCGCCAGGGCGCCCTTCTCGCGGATCAGCCGGGTCAGCCGGCGGGTGTCGACGTCGGCGATGGCGACCACGCCTTCGGCCTCGAGGTACTCGGGCAGCGTGCGGGTCATGCGCCAGTTGCTGGCGCGGCGCGGCGCCTGGCGGATCACCAGGCCGGCGGCGTGGATCCGGTCGGATTCCACGTCCTCGTCGTTGATTCCGGTGTTGCCGATCTGGGGATAGGTCAGGGTGACGATCTGCCGGGCGTAGGAAGGATCGGTGAGGATCTCCTGATAGCCCGTCATGGCGGTATTGAAAACCACCTCGCCGACGCTGGTGCCCTCGGCCCCCAGTGCCTGCCCGCGAAAGACGCTGCCGTCCTCTAGTACCAGCAGTGCCGGTTTCAAATCGCCACCCAAATCACCCGTCGAACGTCGATCGCCCGCAGCCCGCTGCCGGCGACCCCCCTGCTCCCTGCCCCGCTCCCGCCTGCAGCCGTGCCCCGCGAGCTCCCCGGGAGCTCACCCGATTCCGGCGCTGCGGAGAGAACTGTGGTCGAAAGGCCGTTGCTGGAGCCTCGGCCCGGATCCGGTGCCTCGGGCACGCGATACGGACCGGCTTCACGCCGCCCCCGGAACGTCCTGCTGCCGCCTCGTCGAAGCCGCCGGTTCCGCTGTCGGTGCCGGCGTACGATCGGCCGCCCGGAGGGGTCGTGCACTGGGCGCGGTAGTCTACCGGAGAGCGTCGGTGAAGCCCAGTACATCCTGCATGTCGAACAGCCCCTGGCGCCGCTGCGCCAGGAATCTGGCGGCCCGCAGGGCGCCCTGGGCGAAGTTCATCCGGCTCTGGGCGCGATGGGTGATTTCCAGGCGCTCACCGGGGCCGGCGTAGAGCACGGTGTGCTCGCCGACGATGTCGCCGGCCCGCACGGTGGCGAAACCGATGGTCTCCCGGCTGCGGGCGCCGGTGTTGCCCTCCCGGCCGTAGACGGCGACCTGGTCCAGGTCCCGGCCCAGGGCGCCCGCCACCAGTTCGCCGAGCCGGACCGCCGTGCCGGAGGGCGCGTCGATCTTGTGGCGGTGGTGGGCCTCGACGATCTCGATGTCGACCTCGTCGCCGAGCACCCGGGCGGCGAGCTCGGCGAGGCGGAACATCAGGTTCACGCCCACGGACATGTTCGGCGCCATCAGCACCGGCACGCGCTCGGCGGCCGCGGCGATGCGGGCGCGGCCGGCGGCGTCGAATCCGGTGGTGCCGATCACCAGGCCCTTGCCCAGGGATGCGCAGGCTTCGGCATGCGCCAGGGTCGCCTCGGGCACCGTGAAATCGACGAGGATGTCGAAGTCGCCGGCCACCGAGGCGAGGTCGTCGGCCACGGCGACGTCCAGCCGCCCGACCCCGGCGAGCTCGCCGGCGTCGCTGCCCAGCAGACTGCTCCCCGGCCTCTCCAGCGCGGCGCCGAGGGTCAGGTCGTCAGCCTCGTGAATGGCCTGGACGAGGGTCCGGCCCATGCGGCCGGCGGCCCCGGTGACGGCGAGTCGGATCATGATTCGGTTACCCCTGAAGACACCACGCCCTCCCCCGTAGGAGCGGCCTCCCGGCCGCGATTCGACGCCGGTGCCATCGCGGCCGGGAGGCCGCTCCTACAGGGGAGTCAGGTGGCGAGTATGCCGCGCCGGGCTCAGCCGGTCAGCCCGTCGAAGAAATCCTTCACGCCCTTGAACCAGGACGAGCCCTTGGGCGAGTGCTTCTCGCCGCCGTCGCTGACGGAGGCCTGGAACTGCCGCAGCAGGTCTTTCTGCTTGTCGTTGAGGTTCACCGGGGTCTCCACCACGACCCGGCACAGCAGATCGCCCTGGCCGCCGCCGCGCACCGGCGTGACGCCCTTGCCGCGCAGCCGGAACAGCTTGCCGGTCTGGGTCTCGGGCGGGATCTTGAGCTTCACCCGGCCATCCAGCGTGGGCACCTCGAGCTCGCCGCCGAGCGCCGCGTGGACGAAATCGATGGGCACCTCGCAGTACAGGTGCCGGCCGTCCCGGGTGAAGATCGGGTGCTCACGGACCTCGATCTGCACGTACAGGTCGCCCGGCGGACCGCCGTTCATGCCCGCCTCGCCCTCGCCAGCGAGCCGGATGCGGTCGCCGGTGTCGACCCCGGCGGGAATGCGCACGTTGAGGGTCTTGCGTTTCTCCACCCGGCCGCGGCCGCCGCACTTGCCGCAGGGGTCCGTGACGATCTGGCCGGCGCCGCGGCAGCGCGGACAGGTCTGCTGCAGGGAGAAGAACCCCTGGGCCACGCGGATCTGGCCGGCGCCACTGCAGTCCGGACAGGTGGAGGGACTGGTGCCCGGCTTGGCGCCGGAGCCGTCGCAGGTCTCGCAGGCGGACAGCACCGGAATCTTGATGTCGACGGAATCGCCGCGCACCGCCTGCTCGAGGTCCAGCTCGAGGCCGTAGCGCAGGTCCGCGCCCCGCCCGACGCCGCGGCCCCGCCCGCCGGCGGCGCCGAAGATGTCGCCGAACACGTCGCTGAAGATGTCGCTGAAACTGCCGCCGGCGAAGCCCGCGCCCATGCCCGCGCCGCTGCCGTCCACGCCGGCATGGCCGAACTGGTCGTAGGCCTGGCGCTTCTGGGGATCGGACAGCACCTCGTAGGCCTCGCTGGCCTCGCGGAAGCGCTCCGTGGCGGTGTCGTCGTCGGGATTGCGGTCCGGGTGGAACTTCATCGCCAGGCGCCGGTACGCCTTCTTGATGTCACCGTCCGCCGCGTCCCGCGACACGCCCAGAACTTCGTAGTAATCGCGCTTCGACATGTCTCTCCGGCATTCCCCAGAACGTTGTAGGAGCGGCCTCCCGGCCGCGATCTTGCCCGCGGCGCGGGCATCGCGGCCGGGAGGCCGCTCCTACGGGGGACAAGGATAGCAGCCCCGGCACGCGGCCGGGGCGTGCGCTCACTTGTCTTTCTTGTCGTCGTCGACTTCCTCGAACTCGGCGTCCACGGTGTCGGAGTCGCCCTCCTTCGAGGCGCCGTCGCCGGCCTGGGCGCCGGCCGCGGCCTCGTCCGCGTACATCTTCTGGGCGAGACCGGAAGAGGCCTCGGACATGGCCTGCATCTTCGCTTCGATGTCGGCCTTGTCGCCGCCCTTGATGGCTTCCTCGAGAGCGCCGGCGGCGTCTTCGATCTTCTGCTTCTCGGCGTCGTCGACCTTGTCACCCGCCTCGGCCACGGTCTTGCGTGCCGCGTGCACCAGCGCGTCCGCCTGGTTGCGCAGGTTCACCATCTCCTCGAACTTGGCGTCCTCCTCGGAGTGGGCCTCGGCATCGCGGACCATCTGGTCGATCTCCTCCTCGGAGAGACCGCTCTGGGCCTTGATGACGATCGACTGCTCCTTGCCGGTGGCCTTGTCCTTGGCGGACACGTTGAGAATGCCGTTGGCGTCGATGTCGAAGCTCACCTCGATCTGGGGCACGCCCCGCGGCGCGGGCGGAATGTCCGCCAGGTCGAACCGGCCGAGGGACTTGTTCTGCCCGGCCTGCTTGCGCTCGCCCTGCAGCACGTGGATCGTCACCGCCGTCTGGTTGTCGTCCGCGGTCGAGAACGTCTGGGTCTTCTTGGTCGGAATCGTGGTGTTCTTCTCGATCAGCGCGCTCATCACGCCGCCCAGGGTCTCGATGCCCAGCGACAGCGGCGTCACGTCGAGCAGCAGCACGTCCTTGACGTCGCCGGACAGCACCGCGCCCTGAATCGCCGCGCCGATGGCCACCGCCTCGTCCGGGTTCACGTCCCGGCGCGGCTCGCTGCCGAAGATCGCCTTGACCTTCTCCTGCACCTTGGGCATCCGCGTCTGGCCGCCCACCAGGATCACGTCGTCGATCTCCGAGGCCGACACGCCGGCGTCCTCCAGCGCGGTCTTGCAGGGCCCGGCGGTACGCTCGATCAGGTCCTCCACCAGGGATTCGAGCTTGGCCCGGGTCAGCTTCATGACCAGGTGCTTGGGACCGGTCTGATCCGCGGTGATGTACGGCAGGTTGATCTCGGTCTGCTGGCTCGCGGACAGCTCGATCTTCGCCTTCTCCGCCGCTTCCTTGAGGCGCTGCAGCGCCAGCGGATCGGCGTTGAGGTCGATCTTCTGCTCCTTTTTGAACTCGGCCACCAGGTAGTCGATGATCTTCTTGTCGAAGTCCTCACCGCCCAGGAAGGTGTCGCCGTTGGTGGAGAGCACCTCGAACTGGTGCTCGCCATCCACCTCGGCGATCTCGATGATCGAGATGTCGAAGGTGCCGCCGCCGAGGTCGTACACGGCGATCTTGGTGTCGCCGCGCTGCTTGTCCATGCCGTAGGCGAGCGCCGCCGCCGTCGGCTCGTTGATGATCCGCTTGACCTCCAGGCCGGCGATCCGGCCGGCGTCCTTGGTGGCCTGGCGCTGGGAGTCGTCGAAATAGGCCGGCACGGTGATCACCGCCTCGGTGACGGCCTCGCCGAGGTAGTCCTCGGCGGTCTTCTTCATCTTCTTCAGCACTTCCGCCGACACCTGGGGCGGCGCCAGCTTCTCGCCCTTCACGTCGATCCACGCATCGCCGTTGTTGGCTTCGGCGATCTTGTAGGGGACCATCTTGATGTCTTTCTGCACCACGTCGTCGGAGAACTTCCGGCCGATCAGGCGCTTCACCGCGAACAGCGTGTTGGTCGGGTTGGTCACCGCCTGACGCTTCGCGCTCTGGCCCACCAGGATCTCGCCGTCATCGGTGTAGGCGACCACCGACGGCGTCGTGCGATCGCCCTCGGCGTTCTCGATGACCTTCGCGTCCTTGCCTTCCATGACGGCCACGCACGAGTTCGTGGTGCCCAGGTCGATACCGATGATCTTGCCCATGTGACGTTCTCCAGAATCTTTCGTGTTGGCCGGATCCGTCTTCGATCGCGGATCCGGGCTCGATCTACCCGCAATATCTGTGCGACCTGCGGCCTTTCAACCCCGGGACGCCGAATTTTCGCCGGGATGCCCCGACGGCAGCGGCCCGCCGCCTCAGGACGCCCCGTCGGGCGCCCGCGCCACCACCACCTTGGCGGCCCGGACGACCCGGCCGTTCAACAGGTACCCGGCCTGCATCACCTCCAGCACGGAGTTCGGCTCGGCGTGCTCGCTCGGCACCATGGCCATGGCCTCGTGCACCTGGGGGTCGAAGGGCGCTCCGGCGGGATCGATGCGTTCGACGCCGTGCTTCTCCAGCACCGACAGGAACAGCTTGAGCGACAGCTCGACGCCCTCGGCGATGGACGCCGCGGCCTCGCTGCCGGCGGCCACCTCCACCGCCTTCTCCAGGCTGTCGAGCACCGGCAGCAGGTCGCCGGCGAACTTCTCCAGCGCGAACTTGTGCGCATTCTCGACGTCCCGGGCCGCCCGGCGGCGGGTGTTCTCCGCCTCCGCCTGGGCCCTCAGCGCTTGGTCGCGGAACTGCTCGAGCTGCTCCTCGAGCCTGCTCACCTGGCCGGCCAGGGCCTCCGGGGAACGATCCGCCTCGCCCTGGGGCGCGCCCCCGTCTCCCTGGGATGCGTCCGCGGCCCGGGTTTCGGGGCCAGACTCGTTGTCCTCCGCCATGCGTTTTCCTCTCCAGAACTTCCAGCGCGGGCGCCGGCGGCCGTGACCACCGGCGGCAGGTATGTCGATTTCGCTAACTTGGGGCGTGATGCCGGGAATTCAACCCCGGACGGGACGATGGCGCGGGGCGACGGCGGCCGGCCTCAGACCCGGTCCATGGCGGCGCTCAGCACCCGGGCCGTGACGTCCACGACCGGGATGACCTCCTGATAGGCCATCCGGGTCGGTCCGACCACGCCGAGCACCCCGGCGAGCCGCCCCTCGACCTGATAGGACGCGGTCACCAGGCTCCAGTCGTCGAGCACCTGATAGCCGGACTCCTCGCCGATGAAGAGCTGGATGCCCTGGCTGTCGAGACAGCGATCCAGCAGGTGCAGGATGCCGCTCTTGCGGGAGAACGCGTCGAACAGGCGGCGCACCTGCTCGATGTCGCCGAACTCGAACAGGTTGGTCTCGCCGGCCACGACCAGCTCGCTGCCCGGATCGTCCGCCCCGTCGTCCTCCTCGAAGGCCCGGCTCGCGACGTCCAGCGCCGTCTGCATCAGACCGTCCATGCGGTCCTTGTCCGCCTGCATGCTGTCCAGCAGCGCCTCGCGGACCCTGATCAGCGACAGCCCGCCGAACTCCCGATTGATGAGGTTGGCGGCCTGGTTGAGCTCGGATTCCTCGTAGGCCCGCTCGGTGTGGATCACCCGGTTCTGCACCTCCCGGTCGTTCAGCACCAGAATCACCAGCACCCGGTGGCCCGACAGGGGCAGGAACTCGACGTGCCGCAGGGCCACCTGGTCGCGGCGCGGCAGGGTGATCACGCAGGTCATGTGGGTCAGGTGGGACAGCGCCTTGGAGGCCGACGCGACCAGCTCCTTGGGCGACAGGTCGGGATCGAGCTCGCCCCTCAGCGTGACGATCCGGGCCTCGTCGAGGGGCTCGACGGTGAGCAGGCTGTCGACGAAGAAGCGCAGCCCCTGGTTGGTGGGGATCTTGCCGGCGGAGGTGTGCGGCGAGCGCACCAGCCCCTGGGCCTCGAGCTCCGCCAGGATGTTGCGGACGGTGGCGGGACTGACCTCGACGCCGGGCTGGGCCGCGAGCAGCCGGGAGGGCACCGGCGTGCCCTCCGCGATGTACTGCTCGACCAGCAGCTTGAACACCCGCTGCGCACGTTCGTCGAGGCGATCTTCCGCTTGCTTTCTCATCCGCATTGCAACTTAACTGTGGCGCCGGCGGAACCGTCCGCCGGTCCGTGCCAGTTGAAAAACTTATGGATCTTTCGCTCCCATAGTCAAGCCATGACGAACGCCGTTCTGCGATCCCTGACCGTACGCGACTTCGCCCTGGTCGACGTCCTGGACATCGAGCTGGCCGGCGGGCTGACCGTGATCACCGGCGAATCCGGCGCCGGCAAGTCCATTCTGCTCGGCGCGCTGGGGCTGGTCACGGGCGACCGGGCCGCCGCCGACACGGTCCGGCCGGGCGCCGCCCGCGCCGACGTCACCGCCGAGTTCGACCTCGAACAGCACCCAGCGGCCCGCGACCTGCTGGATGAGCAAGCGCTCACTGACCCGGAGAACCCGGCGCGCTGCCTGGTACGCCGGGTGGTGGGCGCCGATGGACGATCCCGGGCCTACATCAACGGCAGCCCGGTGACCCTGCAGGTGCTGCGCAGCCTGTGCGAGGACCTGATCGACATCCACGGCCAGCACGAGAACCAGCGCCTCGTGCTGCCGCGGGTTCAGCTCGAGCTGCTCGACGACTTCGGCACCGACCCGGCGCTGCGGCGGGAGGTCCGGGACAGCTTCCGGGCCTGGCAGCGGGCGGCCGAGGAGGCCGAGACGCTGGCGGAGGACA
>CEVF01057624.1_pt1 | contig 11363 bp, 8 predicted proteins | sample 356441 | NCBI WGS metagenome assembly CEVF01 (sample SAMEA2622765, study PRJEB7988) | marine metagenome | biome: marine biome (ENVO:00000447); feature: surface water layer (ENVO:00002042); material: "saline water (ENVO:00002010), including plankton (ENVO:xxxxxxxx)" | depth 5 m
GAAATTGACAGTATGGGAGAAATACAGATTGTTGAAGATTTGATAAACCTCACAAGAGCATTACTAAATCCCCACGATAGATTTTCTTGGCTTACTCTGCTGCGAGCACCCTGGGTAGGACTCACGATTGCGGATTTGCACACTATAGCGCAAGCATCGAAAGAGCAATCGATATGGGAAAGCTTAAACAAACTAGAATCTATAGAAGGCTTGACCAAAGACGGACGAATACGCCTAGAAAAGTTTGTACCGAGTGCTCTTAAAGCCATGAGTTATCGATATCAAATTCCATTAACAGATTTAATTCAAAGCACATGGAAGTTGTTTAATGGAGATTCCATTATTCAAAACAATAAAGAACGAGTAAGTGTCACTCAATATTTTGAAATTTTAGGAAAATATAGCTCATCTGGAGGCATCGACGACTTTAACTCTTTTCAAGAAAAAGTTCGAAATTCTCTGATCACTTTTACAGCATCACAACAAAGCAATAACAATCAGTTACCAATACAAGTACTAACAATTCATAAAGCAAAAGGACTTGAATTTGATCATGTACTAATCCCTGGACTAGCGGATGCGTTAAAAAGTGAAGATAAGTCCATTCTTCTTTGGCATGAACGATTAAACGAGGCAGGTCGACCAAAATTATTGATCTCGCCAATTAATTCAAATGATAGTGAAGAGCATGATGTTTATAAATTAATCAAGCATGAAAAAAAGCTTAAAGTTCTACTCGAGGATACGCGACTCCTGTACATTGCGATAACACGGGCAAAATCAACAGTAAAACTGCTGGCAACAGCGGCGCTAACGAACGATGAGGAGTTAAGTATTCCTACAAATAGCCTTCTTGCGCGAGTCTGGAGTGAAATTCAACGCGAGTCTAAAATACTCCAAATTTTACCAATCGAAGAATTACGTGCTAACGGCAATCTAACAAAGACATGGAGCTCTCATGATTTCCCAGTTCCGACGCCACTCCGTCGTTTCAAAGATTTATCCTTTTTGAATGAAGATGAAAATGGGGATTTAACAAGTAAGTCTCAAGTCGAAGATAATACTCTTAACTTATCGGAAGCTAATACCTATTCCTCTGAAACCATATTCGATGCAAAAATTGGAGAGCTAATTCATGAAGCACTTGAAGACTATGCGATCGAAAAAGATAAAACTGAATTTTTGAACAGTCTTTCCTATAAGAAAGTTTTCTGGAGAAATCGAATCAAACATCTCTCTACCAATAAGAACCTTTTAGATGAATCGGTTCAGTTTATATACGAGACGATAGAAAGGTGTATAACTAAAAACGAACTAGATTGGATTTTTGACGAATCGAATAGCTCCAGTCAAAGTGAATTTAAAATTTCATGGTCGAAAAATGGAAGTATTAATTCATACATAATTGATAGAACCCTCATTGATGAAAATGATGTTCGCTGGATAATTGATTATAAGACCGGCGCGCCCAGAAACGAGTCGATGGAAGCATTCATCGAATTCCAAAAATTATCTCATACACCTCAGTTAGAAAAATACTGCGAAGCATTTAAAAAATTAGAAAACAGGAAAACGAAGGCAGCCCTCCTTTTAACTTCAATCACTCGATTGATTACAATATAAACTCTCTCAGGTATTTAACTAGTAAATATAACACCAACATCATTAACTAAAACTTAAGATCAATTGCCAGCTCGACTAATCAAATTTTCGATACCATCAACTGTTGTCGTAGGAAATGCGAAGTCAGCCTCATGAGAATGCACAATCTGAATAATTCTAAGCATTACATCTTGTTTTATCTCATGATAGCGAATCCAGTTAGTAGTTTTAGTAAAGGTGTATATAAAAAAGTCGAGTGAAGATGACGAGTAAGCATTAAAATTTACTATGAGTGTTTGACTAGTATCTATCTCATCATGCTGTTCTAACATTGATTTCACTTCGGCAACGATTTCACCCATCTTGTTCGCATCCTGATACCGAATACCTATTGTTTCCTTGATTCTCCGATTACTCATTCGAGAGGGGTTCTCAACCGTTAATGTTGTGAAAACAGAATTGGGTATGTAAAGTGGTCTCTTGTCAAAAGTCCTCACTACTGTCAATCTCCAGCCAATACTTTCCACGGTTCCTTCGATTTCCCTGTCCGGTGATCGAATCCAGTCTCCTATGGTAAATGGCCTATCGAGATAAATCATAAGCCCACCGAAGAAATTTGATAAGAGATCTTGTGCCGCAAAACCGACTGCCAGACCACCTACACCACCGAAGGCAAGAAGTGCGGTAATCTCAATACCGACAGTGGGGAGTGCAACAAGTACTGCAGAGATTACAATCGAAAGTCTAAGTAGTTTTGCAAGCGCAAGGAGTGTCGTTGGGTCAAGACTCGTTTGTTCAGAAGACTCATCATTTTGTATTTTTATGAGTACTCGCGCTTCAGCTAAGGAGATAAATCTAATCAGAAAGACTGCTATTAAGGTTATAAACGCCAGCTGTCGAGCCAAGTCTAAATTTTCAGGAGAAAAGAGCTCCGTTTCAAAATAGCCATCACTGATTTCGATAATCCAGGCAACACCAAAGATGAGTATGAAGTAACTCAACGGTCTTCGGGCGGCCTCAAGAAGCGCGTCATCCCATACGTTCTGAGTTTTTTGAAGGTGTCGGCTGAGCACTTTCAGTAAACGCATCGCCAAGTACCTAACGATAAGCGTCGCGGTTACGACAACGAAAACCTCAAGACCCCAACTAAGCTCGGCCAAGCGGCCTAATGATAACCAGCTCACAAAATCCCCCTTAACTTATTCCTTAAAATACGAACGGATTGTTTGAACACGGCTTTTCCATAAATCTTGCTCAAATATATTATGAATCTTATGCGAAGGATTTGCTCTCATGTTGTGAATGATAGCACTTTTTGGTATTGATTCTGCTTCAAGCCAATTTGAAACCTCTATTGCAGATTGTTGGTCGTTACATACAAGAATCATATCGCACCCAGCTGCTAAGGCGCATTTCGCCCTCGCTATCGGACTTGGAATAGCCCGCGCAGCCGTCATCGATAAGTCATCAGAAAATACTATCCCTTTAAAGTTTAATTCGCCCCGTAATTTATCTTTAATCCAGATCTTAGAAAAACCAGCAGAAGAGTCATCTATCGCGGTATAAAGGACATGAGCAGGCATTATGCCGCCTAAAAACTTTGTGAGTTGAGCAAATACTTTGTAGTCATTAGCCTTTATTTCTTCCCACGGTCTGTCATCAACTGGAAGCTCGATGTGAGAATCTGCTCTTACAGTCCCATGGCCAGGATAATGTTTACCACAAGCGCTCATGCCAGCCTCTGATAGTCCAGAAATATACGATTTAGCCAAGGCGATAACTGTATCAGGGTCTGAAGAAAAAGACCGATCACCAATAACCTCACTTCTCGTATTTTGAAGATCTATTACTGGGGCAAAGCTCAGATCTATGTCATACGAAATCAGTTCCGTAGCCATTACCCATGCGCATGTTTTTGCCAGAGATTCACCCAGTTCTGGCTCCTTTTTATAGATCTTTCCGATATCACCTAGGCTAGGAAGACTCACAAAATCCTTTTCAAAGCGCTGGACTCGACCTCCTTCTTGATCGACCGCTATCAAGATATCACAATTGATAGCCCTAATTGATGCCACTAATTCTCTTAGTTGCGCCGGACTTTCATAGTTGCGGGTAAATAGGATGACTCCGCCAACCGAGTCTCTCTCGATTAAATCCTCTTCTAATTTAGTGAGTGATTTCCCTTCAATATCCAACATTAAGACCCCATACGAGGATTTTAGCGGGTTCATAATCGATACCTGTTAGAGATCTGATTTGTCTTCATATTTTGATATTACCATTATAATTTTAGTAAAGGTCTCAATAGCTTATCAAGTAACCCTAAAGTTGCCTTGCTATTGGCAGATAACTGTATATAATTACAGTAATAGGAATCTTGGATAAGATTATGAAAAATTTAACGGTGAAACAACAGCAGATTCTTGAGTATATTAAAGACCACTTGAATTTAACTGGTTTTCCCCCAACAAGGTCAGATATTGCTAATGAGATGGGATATAAATCTCCCAATGCAGCAGAAGATCATTTGAGAGCTTTGGCTCGCAAAGGAGCAATAGAGATTATACCGGGTACATCTAGGGGTATACGTCTCCCTATCAATGAACAACTAGGATTACCAATAATAGGGCAAGTTGCCGCTGGGTTCCCTATTCTAGCGGAAGAATCGATCGCGGGTTACTCAGAGGTCCCACCAAGTTTCTTTACACCTTCCGCTGACTATCTATTAACCGTTAAAGGCAGCAGTATGATAGATATTGGTATATTTGAGGATGACTTATTAGCTGTTCATAAAACTGACCAAGCCGCCAACGGCGATATTGTAGTTGCACGTATCGACAACGAGGTCACCGTAAAGCGCTTCGAGTATCAAAAAGGGAGCCATATAATAAAACTTATCGCTGAAAATCCTGACTTCGCGCCCATTAATGTTAATTTGGAAGAAGATGATTTTTCTATTGAAGGAATATCCGTGGGTGTCATCCGCCGTTCAATATCATGAAACTAAAAAATAGTCAGGGCTTTGTAACTTCCCATCTACCGCTGCGATAAAAGGCCTTCCAGCCCGTAGCTTTCTTATTTACCTCACTTTGAACATACTGCTCTTTGGTCTTCCTGCTAAATCGAATCAAAGTCTTGTTACCGGCATCATCTTCCGTTGGTGCATCAAAAAGATGGGAATATTTAGGGTCAATTTCGTCTTTGTGGGGCAGCAATTCTGAAACTAATGGAGCCCGTGTTTCTCTATTTCGGGGAAATTTACTTGCAGCCAAAAATAGCCCTGACGCTCCATCTCTTAGGATATAATGATCATCAACCGTTGAACATTCTAGCTCAGGCATTGAGACCGGATCCATTTTAGGGGGGGCAGCTTCACCATTTCTCAGAAGCTTCCTTGTATTTTTACACTCTTCACTAGTACAGCCAAAATATTTGCCAAAGCGTCCTGTTTTCAACTGCATATCCTGCCCGCATTTATCACACTCGATTACAGGCCCTTCGTAGCCTCTTATCTTAAAGATACCCTCTTCTACCTCAAACCCATCACAGTCTGGATTGTTTCCACAGACGTGGATTTTGCGATTTTCATCAATTAAATAAGCATCCATTGCAGTATTACACTTTGCACACCGCCTCTTTTTTCGTAATAGAACATTCTCTTGCTCCTCAGCTTCTTCAGCCGTATCAGTTCTAATCGCTTCATCTCCCGGCGTCAGGTTTATGGTGCTCTTGCATCGTTCTTTGGGAGGTAACGCGTAGCCAGAACATCCCAGGAAAACACCTGTTGAAGCTGTTCTGATTTGCATGTGTCGGTTGTTGCAGTCCGGTTTAGGACATATTATTGATGTATCTGTCGGGTCATTTTTTCGCATACCCCCATCGATGGATTGTGCCTCTTCCAACTGACGACTAAAGTCTGAATAGAATTCATCCAGTAAACTCTTCCAATCCTTTTTACCGGAGGCGACCTCATCAAGCGACTCTTCCATATTCGCGGTAAAATCATAGTTCATTAAGTTACTAAAGCTCTCTTGCAGTCTCTCCGCAACTATATCCCCCATTTTAAGGGCAAAAAATCTCTTGTTCTCAACTCTGACATAGCCACGGTCCTGAATCGTTGAGATGATCGCCGCGTAAGTAGAAGGCCTTCCAATACCTTTTTTTTCAAGTTCTTTAACTAAGCTCGCCTCTGTATATCTCGGGGGTGGTTTTGTGAAATTCTGAAACGGCTCCAAGTCTTCTAATACAAGAATGTCAGCAACATTAATATCGGGAAGAACGACATCCTCTTCTTTAGTGGGCATCACCTTTAAGTAACCATCGAACTGCATGATTCGACCTTTCGTCCGAAGCTCATACTTATCGCAGCCAACAGCTATACTTGTGCTTAGATATTTTGCTGGGGGCATCTGACTCGCAACAAAATATTGCCATATAAGCTGATACAACCTGGCTGCATCATCCTCGACATTTTTAAGGTCTTTCGGCAACACATTCACATCAGAAGGTCGAATAGCTTCATGAGCTTCCTGTGCACCCTCTTTTGAGCTGTATATTTTTGGACTATCCGGCAGATAATCTTTCCCAAAATTTGAGTGTATGTAATGTCTACAAGACTCAAGTGCTTCGGTGCTTAAGTGTGTTGAATCTGTGCGCATGTATGTGATGTAGCCAGCTTCATACAAGCGTTGAGCCAGTAGCATAGTTTTCTTAACACCAAAACCAAGACGAGTGCTCGATGCTTGTTGAAGTGTTGATGTGATCAGTGGTGGCTTTGGCTTTGAAGATGTTGGACGGTCGTCTCTTCTTAGCACTTCAAACACATTTTCTTTTAATAATTTCAGAGCTGCATCAGTCAGTGCTTTATTATTAGGTCTGAAGTTGTTATCACCCTCTTTTATAACCTGAAATCTAACCGAATCGTTCGATGTCGTCTTGAGTTGTGCAAATACCTCCCAGTACTCTTCTGGAATAAATGCACGAATTTCTTGCTCACGCTCGACCACAAGCCTCACGGCGACGGACTGAACCCGACCCGCAGACAAGCCCCTTGCCACTTTTTCCCAGAGCAAGGGGGATACCATAAAGCCAACAACTCTATCTAAAAAGCGCCTGGCTTGCTGAGCTTCAACATAGCGCATGTCAACTTCGCCAGGTTCAGAAAAAGCATCCTCAACAGCACGTTTTGTGATCTCATTAAACACAACCCTTTTATAACGAGTTTGATCTCCCCCTATAGATTCTTGCAAATGCCAAGCAATGGCCTCACCCTCACGGTCTAAATCTGTTGCAAGATAGATTTGATCAGCATTTTTGGCAGCCTTCTTTAAATCGGAGACCACTTTTTCCTTACCTGGCAGTATTTGATACTTCGCCTTCCAACCCTTTTCGGGATCAACTCCCATGCGAGCCACAAGTTGTTGTTTTGCCTTCTTTTTTTTGTGAATAACTTTTTCTTCAGGGCTCATTTTTCGGGTTAATGCTGCTGCGGCGGCTCTAGCCTTAGCGTCAACCGGTTTGCCGTTACCACTCGTTGGTAAGTCTCTAATGTGCCCAACGCTCGATTTAACAACGAATTCGGCCCCTAGATACTTATTAATAGTTTTAGCCTTCGCTGGTGACTCGACAATTACTAAAGATTTGGACATTTCGTATCAACTACCTAAAAATCATCTCTGTTAGTTCAATTAATATAGTAGATCTTGAGATATAAGCGCGCACATATATAAGTGAAACAATTCTATCGGTCAAGTTTTCTATGATATTTGTGCTGAAGTAATTTTTGAATTATGTCTGAGAGCTAACCGAAAATCTAAGACTGATTTACGGAACACATTTAAACTAAGTTTCAGAAATTAACGCCTAGCGAACTATTTCAATGGCATCAAAACCGATATACTATTTATACTGCGATAGATAATAAATTAGATATGGCGCTTCTAAAAACTACAGCCCCATATCAACTGAATGAAGCCATTCAAATTTATCTTCAATTTCTCCCCGCTGAATACCTACAAGTAACTCATAGAGTTTTTCCATAACAGAACTATCACTATTTTCGTTTCCTGGCATGGAATGCCACTTTTCATCAAACCATATCTTACCTACAGGGGCTAATACTGCCGCCGTGCCGCAAGCAGCCATTTCTCTAAAGTTTTGAAACTCGGAGCGAAGGTCAATGGGGCGCTCTTCCGTTATTAATTTTAATTCTATTTCTGCCAATTCCATAATAGAGCGACGCGTAATACTCGGCAGAATAGCATCGGAAGATGGGGTAATAAATTTTTCATCCTTGGTAAAAACGACAATATTGGCTGATCCAGCCTCGTCAATAAATTTATTATTAGCCGAATCTAGATATAGAGCTTCATTCGCACCTATTCCTTGGGCATTCAAAGTAGCCAAAAGTCCACCAGCGTAGTTAGCACCAGCTTTGTATTTCCCAGTCCCGTTTGGAGCGGCGCGGTCAAATTCTGAGACTGCGAGACTTATCATCGCCATCCCAGAATCCTTATAGTAAGGACCCACAGGAGAAACAAAGACTCGAAATTCATATTTCTCGGCTGGTTTTAAGCCTAAATTTTCTCCAACCCCAATGAGCATCGGCCTAACATATAACGCTGCTCCGGAGCCGTAAGGCGGAATCCAAGGATAATTTGCGCGGACCGTCTCCTCGATGGCACCAAGGAATAATTCTCTGGGAACCGCGGGCATTAAAAGACGTGGCGCCGTGGAGTTCATTCTTTCCCAGTTCAGAGAAGGCCTGAAAAGGCAGACATCACCGTTAGCTGTTGTAAGAGCCTTCATGCCCTCAAAACACTGTTGAGCATAATGCAATGTCGGCGCACCCTCATGAATTAGAATTTGATCATCTTCAGTAAGGGATCCTTGATTCCACTCACCATTTTCATAGATCGCACTATAACGGTAATCTGTCCTGATATAGTCAAAACCTAGTTCAGTCCAACTTAGATTTTTTTTGCTTGATTTGTCGGTCAATTTATCTTCTCAAGTTTCACAAAAATGTAAACGCGGAACATTATCAGATATCTTATCTCTAATAGCTAGGTAGCATATAATTTCTTAAAATTGAGTCTACAGAAAATAATGACTCAATATTCTCACGACAATTAGATCTTGAGCACTTTTAATAATGACATTTATAGATATTGGGGCAAACCTTACCCATGAATCATTTAAAAACGACTTAGATACAGCGCTAACCAACGCTAAGCTCGCCGGAGTCATACATATAATAGTAACTGGGACCGACTTAACTAGCAGTATAGAAGCAAACAATTTAACGAAATTAAATCCTGCTTATCTCAGCTCAACGGTTGGTTTCCATCCGCATGCAGCAGACAATGTAAAGGAATCTGATTTTAAGAGAGCCATTGAGTTAATTGAACTTAAAAATGTTGTAGCAATTGGTGAAGCTGGTTTAGATTACAATAGAAACTATTCTTCAAGAAAAACGCAACTAAAAATCTTCGAGCAACAGCTTGAATTAGCGACTCAAATCAAACTCCCCCTTTTCTTACATCAAAGGGATGCGCACCTAGATTTCTACCCACTGCTGGCCAAGTATCGCCACAGAATAGTGGGGGGTGTAGTGCATTGCTTCACTGCAAGTAAAGAAATTCTGGACTCATATCTAGATTTAGATATGCATATAGGCATTACTGGATGGATTTGTGATGAACGAAGAGGACAAGATCTTCAAAAAATAGTCCATAACATCCCAGAGAATAGATTGTTGATTGAAACAGATTCGCCTTATCTACTTCCAAGAACTATAAGACCTAAACCTAAATCTAGGAGAAATGAGCCTAAGTTTTTACCTGAAGTCGCAAATTCAGTCTCGGAGCACTCGGCAAAAACACCAGAGGAAATTGCTACGATTACAACTCAAAATGCAATAACCCTTTTTAACTTGCCAATTAAAGATCTAACCCTTACTCATCGAGTAGATTAACTACACCATCTCTATCAAAAGGCCAGTACAATACCTCATTATTTTCAATATTCAACAAGACAGGAATACTGAGTCCGTATTTTTGTACAAGATCTTCCTCAGTAGCGATATCCACAATCTCCATTTCAAACATGAACCGATCATGCAACTCATCTAATATGAGACCAGCCTGCTCGCACAAATGACAACCTTCCGTCGTAAAAAACTTTAATTTCTTCATGGTATTGAAGGATGTCAGTATAAATGAAATTCATCAATAGTACCTGAGACTGCAATTGCACCAGCCAAGCCTTTGTCTTAACCCAAAAGAGACTTGGAGTTCAACCCTGTGCTGAACCGCTTATGTTAAACGTATAATCTAACCAAGATACACTCAAATACAAACTGCGCCTAGACATCGACCACAAAACGTTTACAATCCTTGGATTTGCGGTCAGAGCACCTTGACAGAAGAGAATTCTAATTATGAGTCACCACGGAATTATTACAGAACTCAAAAGCTGGTTATCACAGCAGATTATCGGACAAGAGCGCTTACTCGACCGCTTATTGATCGCTTTGTTGGCTGATGGACACCTCTTGGTAGAAGGCGCCCCCGGACTGGCAAAGACTAAGGCAATCAAGGACCTTTCAAGAGCTATTGAAGGGGACTTTCATAGAATACAATTTACACCTGATCTATTACCGAGCGATATTACGGGCACGGAGGTATTCCGACCAGAAGACGGTACTTTTCGCTTTCAACAAGGGCCCATTTTTCACAATCTCGTTTTAGCTGATGAGATAAATAGAGCGCCTGCCAAAGTTCAATCAGCTCTTCTGGAGGCCATGGCTGAGCATCAGGTAAGTGTAGGAAGAGAATCTTTCGAACTCCCTCCCCTATTTTTAGTTATGGCCACGCAAAATCCGATTGAACAGGAAGGAACGTACCCTCTTCCGGAGGCACAATTAGATCGATTTCTAATGCACGTTACTATCGATTACCCAGTGATTGAGGCAGAAAGGGATATACTTCATCTTGTTCGAGATGAAGCTCAGAATAAGGTTCACGAACCCCCTAAAATAATTGCACAAGAGAACCTCTTTCAGGCGAGGCAAGAAATTCTTGGGCTCCATATGGCGCCTGAGGTTGAGGAATATGTTATTCAACTAATCATGGCTACCCGACAACCAGAACTTTACGGCGAGGATCTCGCTTCTTGGTTAGAATACGGAGCAAGCCCGCGGGGCACAATCTCTCTAGATAGGTGTGCTAGAGCATTTTCTTGGATTCAAGGAAGGGATTTTGTGAGCCCAGACGACGTCCAAGAAGTCATGTTTGATGCCCTTAGACACCGGATTCTCCTCAGCTTTGAAGCTGAGGCTAGTGGAATTACTCCCGATAAGGTCCTGGAGACAATTCGCGAGCGGGTTCCCTCAGCGTAGCGGCGCGGATTAGCGTTATGCCAGTTAAATCTCACCTTGATCCTCACTTTGCTCGTTACCAAAGTAGTGGTGCGGTGATAACCCTTCAGCAAATGCTGATCCAAAGGCACGCCGCCAAAACTCTCGATTATGTCGCCCATAACAGATCCATCGCGGGCATTTCTGGTTTGCATTTATCTAAAATGAGAGGCCGAGGAATTGATTTTGAGGAATTTAGGCCTTACCAAGCAGGCGACGACATAAGGCTAATAGATTGGCGGGTGACAGCGAGAACAAACCGCCCGTTTACGAAAGTTTTCAGAGAGGAGCGTGAAAGACCGGTAATTATAGCCGTCGATCAAACACATAATATGTATTTTGG
>CEVF01008698.1_pt1 | contig 11350 bp, 3 predicted proteins | sample 356441 | NCBI WGS metagenome assembly CEVF01 (sample SAMEA2622765, study PRJEB7988) | marine metagenome | biome: marine biome (ENVO:00000447); feature: surface water layer (ENVO:00002042); material: "saline water (ENVO:00002010), including plankton (ENVO:xxxxxxxx)" | depth 5 m
CTCAATTCGAAGGCGGGCACCGCGTCCCCGGCATCTTTTACTGGAAGCGCGGAATCCCTGGCGGACGCGTCGAGGACGAGCCCGCCGGTGTCGTCGACCTTCTTCCCACGCTCTGTGGATTGATCGGCATCAAGAAACCCGCGAAAGTCCATCTCGACGGCTCCGACCTCACCCCTATGCTCACTGGGTCTGGTACGTTCAAGAGGCATCAGCCGCTCTTTTGGATGACTGGCGCGAACATGGTCCTTAGATTGGGTGACCACACTCTTTTTGCCTCCGGCAATGCGAAATCACCGATCGACTTCAAAGCCGCTGCTCGACTCACCGAGCAAATCAAGCAAGTCCTCGGCGATGATCTAGAGAAAGCGCTGGGGGGAATGGAGCTTCGCTCCCGCCTGTTCAACGGGAATCTTAACCATCCCGAGGCCGACCGTTTGCGGAACCAACTTCGGGACTTGTTCTACTTCAACGAAGCGTGGATCCCTGAACTCAAGAAGAGCGAGCTCGGCCGTGTCCAACTCTATGATCTCTCGAAGGATATCGGTCAGCAAAACGACCTTGCGAAAGAGCGGCCCGAACTCGTTGCGCGAATGAAAAAGAAAGCGGAGGCCATTTATGCGAGCGTCATTGCCGATGCTCCGGAATGGCTCACTCCGGAAGAACAGGCTGCCGTGAATAAGGTTCGAGCAAACGAACCGCAACGGCCTGCCATCGGAGCTCCCGACACCGATATCCCGAAACTCCTCGCCCGCATAGATAATAACGACCTTCCGGACGGCTATCATGGAAGCCGACATCAGCCCTACGTCGATCGTGTTATGGCCGGTCTTAAATCCGAACAGCGCGCCCGTGTCGGCCAGCTCTGGAAGGAAAAACGCCGACTTGATTCCGCCATGCCCAACCCGGGAGCCTCCTTCGTTAAAATTCTTACCCATATCTCTGCAGGGAATCAAAAGAGCAAACCGTCCAACATGGCGAAGGCTACCCATAATTGGGTTCATTGGCGCGGGCCCGATGCAAACGGAGTCGCCCCTTTGGCGAAACCACCCATTCACTGGAGCGAAAAAAAGAACGTCCGTTGGAAAGTGCCGGTCGAGGGCTTTGGAACTTCCACACCCATTGTCTGGGGCAACAAAGTCTTTCTTCTCACTGCGATCAATACCGGCAAGGTGGATCCTTTCCTGCCTCGTCCGGAAGACCAGCCCAAGCGAGTCTTCGACATCACGCACCCGAATACGACCTACGAGTTCATCGTGCTTTGCTTGGACCGCAAGTCCGGGAAAACACTTTGGCGGAGGGTGGCTACCAAAATGATTCCGCACGAGGGGACTCATCGGGACAACAACTTTGCCTCGGCCTCTCCCACTACCGATGGCGAGCGCCTCTATTGCTGGTTCGGTTCGGCGGGTTTGTTCTGTTATGACTTGAATGGTAATAGGATTTGGGAGCGCAACTTGGGCAAGGTTAAGATCGGAGCGAGCCTGGGGGAGGGCAGTTCTCCCGTTTTGTATAAGGACAAACTGGTTATTCTTAGGGACAACCGGGGACAGTCGACCATTCAGGTTTTGAACGTCAAAAATGGAGAAACCATTTGGATGAAAAACCGGAACACCCGCAATGGATGGTCCACGCCTGCAGTCGTTGAGCTTGAAGGCAAAACTCAAGTGATCACCACCGCCTCCAGGCCGGAAGCAGGGAATAGCCAGACTCCCGGTAAGGTGATCAGCTATGATCTTGAGAATGGGAACGTCATTTGGGAATGCTCCGGCCTGACGGATAATGCGATTCCATGCCCAATCGTTGAGGGCGGAGTTGCTTACTGTATGACGGGATACCAAGGCTTTTCCGTACTCGCCGTCCCCATTTCGGGGAAAGGGGACCAATCGGAGAACATCCTATGGAAGGGGGACTTGGGAACCCCCTACGTTCCATCTCCCGTGCTTTATGACGGGCTTCTCTACTTCACCCAATCCAACCAAGCGATCCTTTCCTGCGTTGATGCTAAAACAGGTAAGGTTCTCATGGAGCGAACCCGGATCAAAGGCTTGTCCAACGTCTATGCATCGCTGGTGGGTGCGGGTAATCACGTCTACGTGGTGGGGCGCTATGGAAAGACGGCCGTGATCAAGAGGACTGGGAAGTTCGAATTGATGGCTACGAACACCTTGGGCGACCGCTTCGACGCATCGCCCGCGGTGGTAGGCGATCAACTTTTCTTGCGCGGACATAAATTTCTCTACTGTATCGGTAAGTAGGGCAATCCAACCGATGAACGTAACCAAAGAAAACCTCCGTACCTTTCTAGGCTGGTGCACGGTCATTAACCTGGGAATCCTTTTATATTGGATTCTCGCTCTTTCCTTTGCCCGCGACTGGGTGTTTTGGGTTCACACTTCGGCGGTTGAGATATCCAAAGAGAGCTTTGCCGAAATCAATTACGCCATGATGGGTTACTACAAACTGGCGGTGATTCTTTTCAACGTGACTCCGTACTTGGTACTCAGGTTCGCAAAGTTCTCTCGATAAGCCGGAGCGGAAGCGTTTCCCGTTGAGCTTCTTTTCTTGAGCGGGCGCCGCTTTCTTTACTGCATTGAAACCTGGCGTTTGCTAGGGAAATGGAATGTCCAAGACTTTCCTTCTTTCCTTGCTTTGCCTGTCTCTGGATGGATTTGTTCTGTCCGGCGCGAACCCGCCCAACGTCATTCTCATGATGGCGGATGACTTGGGATACAACGATTTGTCCTGCTACGGGAGCAAGAGGCAAAAGACCCCCGTTCTCGATAAACTGGCGGCGGAAGGTTTGCGACTGACTAGTTTTTATGCGGGCGCCACGGTGTGCACGCCATCGCGCATGGCTTTGCTCACGGGGGCTTATCCTCCGCGCCTGGGCTGGAACGGGGGCGTGGTCGGTTACGGGCTGAAGCCCCACAACGGATTGGCTCCGCAAGCCCGGACCATGGGGGAGGTGTTCAAGGAGGCCGGATACAAGACCGCCCTGATCGGGAAATGGCACTTGGGCGATACTCCGGAGTTGCACCCCATGGGCCAGGGGTTCGACCTGACTTACTTCATCGACAAGAGCAACAACCAGACCAAGAAGCTCTGGCGGGGCAGGGAACTGGAGGCCGATCCCTTCGACAACCGCAGGCTGACGGAAAATTTCATCAAGGAGGCGGTCGCCTTCGTCAAGTCGAACAAGAAGAATTCCTTCTTCTTGTACTTGCCTTTCAGTGCGCCTCATTTTCCCGCTCAGGCCCATCCCGACTGGAAGGGCAAATCGGCCAATGGCTCATACGGGGACGTGGTTGAGGAGCTGGACGGTCGAATTGGCGATCTTCTGAAGGTTCTTGCAGACGAAGAGTTGGAGAAGAAGACCATCGTGGTCTTTATGTCGGACAACGGGACCGAGCCCGGTCAGAAAAAGTGGGGAAGCGGCGAGCCTTTTCGGGGCTTGAAATGGAGCGCCTTGGAAGGCGGGACGCGGGTTCCCTGCATCCTTCGTTTTCCTGACCTGATCCCAGCCGGGGAGGTGACGGACAAACTTACCACCGCGATTGATCTTTTGCCCACCCTCGCCGGCGCTTGCGGGATCAAGTTGAAGAAGGGGCCGGGGATCGCGCCCAAGTTGGATGGCTTGAACCTTTGGGCGAGCTTGCAAGGCAAGACCAAGACTCATCCCCGAAAGAGCCTTCTTTATTGGCATGGCTGGGCGATGCCCCAAGCCATACGGGTCGGTGACTTCAAGCTCTACCTCGACAAGGTCAAGGAGATCCCAGCTACGAACAAGGGACCAGTCCTCATTGATCTGTCCACGGATCCGGGGGAAGAAAAGGACTTGGCTTCCGAGCACCCCGAAAAAGTGAAGGACATGAAGGCTCTGGCCGAGAAACTGCTTTCGGAAATCGAGGAAAATTCAATGCCACTCGGGGGACCTGCCCGCAAGGGCGAAAGGAAAACCGGTCACTGGCTGAAATAGAGGCTTTAGAGCCTCGCATTCCCAAAGAGGCCTAAAGGAGGTTTTGAAGCCTCTGGATGGTCAGGAGTGCCTCGGAATTCGAGCGGTTCTGGTTGACGAGCATGCTCGCTGCCGAGCGGCTGAGGATGTGGGCCTTTCCGAGCTGCGTCATTTCCCTGGCGAAGTCGGCGTCCGTGATTCTTCCGGCTGCCCGCTCGAGTTCGGTGACGTTGCTGGAGAGCAGGTTCCAGAAGGTGTTCAGGGAGGCTTGTTCGGCCCCGTTCTGGGCCCGTGCATCGGAGACGATCTGCACCATGTTGGTGAACTCCTCAACCGTGAAGTCCCAAAGGTCTCCATCCATGTCGAGGAGGTATTTGCTCGAGATTGCGTTGGTGGGCGGACCTCCGGAGCTTCCGGCTACCTGGACGCCCAGGGGACCCGTCCCGGACGGGTTGCCCGTAAAGTTGACGTTCACGGACCCGTTTGGATTGACCGAAGCGGTGGCGGCGAGGGTTCCCTGATCGGCCCCAGTGATGGTCACTGCGGGAGGAGAGGCGGGATCGTGGTTGGAGCCCAAGCCGGTAAGGTTGGCGGGGGGTTGTATGATTCCGTTGGCTGCCTGAACGCCGAGGACGGTGACGTCGGTGGGGTTGCCCGTGAAGTTGACGTTGAGGGTTCCGTCCGGGTTGATGGAGGAAGTGCCGGCAAGCGTTCCCTGAGTAGCTCCGCTGATGGTAAATGCGGGAGCGGCTTCGGCGGGGTCGTATCCTCCGCCCACGCCTGCCAGGTTGTTGACGCGGGCCAAGCCGTCGGCCAACTGTACGGTCAGGTTAGCGGTATCGGTTGGGTTGCCGGCGAAATTGACGTTGAGGGTTCCGTCGGGGTTGACGGAGGCAGTCCCGGTCAGCGTGCCTTTGTTGGCCCCGACGATGGTAACTGCGGGAGCGGGTTCTGCGGGGTCGTATCCGGAGCCTATATTGGTGAGGTTGCCCACCCCGATCGCGCCGTCTGCGACCTGTACGGTTAGGTTGGCGGTATCAGTTGGGTTGCCGGCGAAGTTGACGTTGAGCGTTCCGTCGGGGTTGACGGAGGAAGTGCCGGCTAGGGTGCCTTTGTTGGCTCCGACGATGGTAACCGCGGGAGCGGCCTCGGCGGGGTCGTATCCGGAACCTATGTTCGCAAGGTTGGCCAGCCCGACCAGACCGTCTGCGATCTGTACGGTCAGGTTGGCGAAATCGGTTGGGTTGCCCGTGAAGTTGACGTTGAGGGTCCCGTCGGCATTGATGGAGGCAGTGCCCGCGAGGGTCCCTTTGTTGGCCCCGACGATGGTAACTGCGGGGGCGGCCTCTGCCGGGTCGTATCCCGAGCCGATGTTGGCCAGGTTTCCGACTTGGGATGCGCCGTCGGCGATTTGTACGGTCAGGTCGGCGAAATCGGTTGGGTTACCCGTGAAACTGACGTTTAGGGTTCCGTCGGGGTTGATCGTGGAAGTTCCCGTCAGGGTGCCCTTGTTGGCTCCGACGATGGTAACTGCGGGGGCGGCCTCGGTTGGGTCGTATCCCGAGCCGATATTCGCAAGGTTGCCCACCCGGGCGAGTCCGTCGGCAACCTGAACGGAAACGTTGTTCATGTCGGTGGGACTGCCCGTGAAGGCTACGTCGAGGGTCCCGTCTGCATTGATCGTGCTGGTTCCCGCAAGGGTGCCCTTGTTGGCTCCCGTGATGGTCACGGCGGGAACCGGGTCGCCAAGGGTGTATCCAGAGCCGATTCCCGTTAGGTTCGGGACGCCCGCGACCCCGTTGGCCACGCTCACGGTGACGTTGTTCGTGTCGGTGGGGGCTCCGGTGAAGGTGACGTTGAGGGTGCCGTCGACGTTGATCGTGCTCGTTCCGGCGAGGGTGCCCTTGTTGGCACCCGTAATCGTAACGGTGGGAGCGGTTTCGGTGGGGTCGTAGCCGGATCCGATGGAAGTCAGGTTGGCGGGCTTGCGGATGGTCCCGTCGGCTACCGAAATGGTTACGTTTCCTGGATCGACGGCAGGGTCCGTGGGTTCTGCGGTGAACGCATAGAGCCGGTTGTCGTTGGACCCGATGAAGGCAACCTTGCCGGTGGGGTCAAGGGCCGGGGTGGATTGAGAGGTCGACCCCATCGCATGCTCCCAGTTGACGCCGCTGAGGTTCGTGGAATCCCCCCATGAAGCGGGATTCGTGCCGTCCAGGGAATAGGCTACGCCTCCCCCGGAGACGAAGAAGACCTCGTTTGTGGCGCTGACGGTGGGTGACTGGCGGGTGAAGTTGGAGGCGACCTGGAAATTGCCCAGCTCGGTTGCGGAGGCGCCGTTGTCCTTGAAGGCAAAGACCCTGCTGTCGGTTGAGGTGAAGTAGACGTTGTCGTTCGGGCCGACGGCGAAGTGTCCCCTGATCCTGCCCGTTACCTGGACGGTTCCACCCCAGTTGTCGGTGCCGGTGGCGGTGTCGAGGGCGGCCACGTTGCCGTCTCCGTCCCCGAGGTAAAGTACCGAGCCATCGTTGGAGAGGGCGGGGGAAGAGCCATTATTGAAGCCGAAGGTGCCGCCTCCCGAGAAGGAGCTGTTGTTGACCCATAACTGGGTAGCCGAGCCGCCGTTGTCCTGAAGCTTGTAGACGTTTCGGTTGGTGGAGGCTACGTAGACGTTTCCGGCCGCGTCCACGACTGCGGCCGACTCGATGTTGGCTCCCGTGTCGAAGCGCCATTTCCCGGAACCGTCGGCCGTGTTGACGGCATGGAGGTCGTCGTCGGCCGATCCGAAGTAGACGGTCTGTCCATCGTTGGAGAGAGCCGGTTGGCTTGTGTTGACCGTTCCGCTTGCGTAGTTCCAGCGCTGGGAGCCATCGGCGGTATTCAGGGCCCGTAAGCCGTTATTATGGCCGACGAAAAGGGTGGACTCGTCCGCGGACAAGGTGGGGTTGCAGACTGCTGATGTTCCTAGGGGAATTGACCATACGGTAGATCCGTCGGAGGAATTTACGGCATTGACCGTGGTGCCTGCGTTCGTGCTGGCCACGAAATAAGTGACTCCGCTCGAGTCGATCACCGGCTTGGTGTCCGCGTCTTGGTTGGTCAGCGTACCGGTGTTCCAGAGCTCGACGGCGCTTGTATTTGCCGTGGGGAGACCACTGAAGGCGACGTTGAGGGTACCGTTTGGGTTGATGGTGGCGGTGCCCGCAAGAGTTCCCTTGTTGGTCCCCGTAATGGTAACCGTCGGAGCGGATTCTGCGGGGTCGTATCCGGAGCCGATTCCGGAAAGGTTTGCAGGTGGCCTCTCCACTCCATCGGCAAGGGCGACCGTGATGGCTCCGGGACCGGAAGGGCTCCCGGAAAAGGCAACGTTGACGTTGCCGTCGGCCTGAATGGTGGCGGTGCCGGCAAGCGTTCCTTTGTTGGCACCGGTAATGACGACCGTGGGGGCGGCCTCGGCCGGGTCGTAGAGGTTGGCCGGGTCGGCGATTCCGGTCAGGTTGCCGGGAGCCCGGATGACGCCGTCTGCGACCGTCATGGTCAATTGTCCGGGGCCGCTCGGGGTTCCGGTAAAGGCGACGTTCAGTTGGCCGTCCGGTCTGACCGTTGCCGTGCCGGCAACGGTTCCCACCGGGCCGCCGGTAAAGGTGACTGCGGGGGCGGCTTCGGGCGTTGCCCCATCGTAGCCTGATCCGACGATCACTCCGCTCAATCCGGGAACTCCGGGGTCGACCTCCACGGCAAAGGTTCCGTCCGTGGCGGGGTTGCCCGCGGGGGTTACCCGGAGGGTGCCGTCTGGGTTGATGCTCGTGGTTGCGGTGAGGTTGCCGGGACCAGCAAGCGACTCGATCTCATTGGCGGTAAGGGCCCGGTTCCAGAGCCCGACGTCGTCCAGCTTTCCGTTGAAATGCCTGTTCTGGGCGTTGTTGACGTTCCCGATTGTGACGGGATCGGCGGTGCTGAGGAGGTTGCCGTTGACCGAGAATACGTTCGGATCGAGCTCGCCGTTGACGTATGAGCGCAACTCGGTTCCGTCGTAAGTCATGGCGAGGTGGGTCCATTCCTGGGTAGGAAAGGTCAGAGCTCCGTCCATGCTGGTTGCCACCATTGTGGTGGTTCCTACGCGCATCCTGATCCTGCTCTCGGTTCCTCCGGCATTGACCACGCCCATGCTGAAGGCATGATTGGCTACGTTCGTTCCGGAGGACTTGCAGACGATGCGGTCGTCCCCGGTGTCGTCGCGGTAAACCCAGGCCGAAATGGTGAGCTTGTCCTGTCCGCCAATCTGGCCGTTGAGGTCTCCGAGAAGAATCTTGTCGTTGGCCCCATCAAACTCATAGGCGCCGGTCCCGCTGCGCCGCTCGGTCGTTTCATGGGCGGGTTCCTGACCGGAGGCAACCGTCCCGTCGTTTCCGCTGCCCGAGGAATCCGTAATGGTTCCTCCGCCTGCGGGCGGTGCCCCGTTGCCGTCGATGAGGGCGACGAGACCGGTTCTCAGAGAGGCCGGCTTGTCGGCGATCCCTTCCGCCAGGACCCTTGCGAGCGGAGCCGGTTCGGTGCTGTTGTACCCGCCCGTTACCGGGTCCACGGGGGGAGGGGTGCCGGTGATGTTCTTAACCGTGACGGTCAGGTTGCCGATGCCCGATGCCTTGCCCGTAAAGTTGAGCTTGAGAGTGCCGTCCGGGTTGACGGTGGCGGTTGCGGCCAAGTTTCCCCTGTCCGATCCCTCGATGACTACGGAGGGTGGCGGTTCGGTCGGGTCATAGCCCGAACCGATTCCATCGGTGACGGCCGGGTTGTTGATGTAGTCGTAGACCGAGATGGCGAAGAAGTCCCCATCGGTGTTGCCGATGTAGACGTTCCCGTTGGCATCGAGGGCGGGGGAGGCGATGACGCCCGAACCGGTGGCGTAGCGCCAGACCTCGCTCCCGGCAGGGTTGCCCCCTCCGGTCGCATCGAGGGCGATGATTTCACCCGTGTTGACGTTCGCTATGTAGAGCAGGTTACGGTTGGGGTCGAAAGCGGGAGTGATGGTATTGGCGTCGAACCCGGTGGCGAAATTCCACAAGACGTTGGGGGTGGCGGTTCCGTTGTCCTGAAGGGCCACGATCCCGTTGGCCGACGCCACGTAGACGGTACCGGTGGCCGGGTCGATGGTCGGGGTTCCCCTGATGGCGGCCCCTCCATGGTTGTAGGTCCAGTTGTCCGAGCCATCGGCGTTGTAGGATCTTGTTACGCCACTTATGTCGTTGATTACCACGGAATTGTCCGGGGCAACCGCGGGAGCCCGGAACATGCGGCCGGCCTGCAGGTTTGTCTTCGACCAGTTGATGGCTCCCGAGGTGGGGTTGATGGACATCAGGTTCGGGTTGAAGAAAATGTTGCTCCTGCTCGTCAGGTAAAGGGTCCCGTCCGCCGCTTCCGCAAAGCCACCCCTGAATTGTCCGTCCACGTCGATGGGGAAATTCGCCAGTTGGGTCCCGTCCGGGGCATAGCCATATACCCTGCCTGCAACCGGATTCCACCAGGGGCCGCTTGAGTTGGTGGCAATATAGACGTTGCCGTTGGAGTGAACGTAGGGGGGGCATTCCGTATCTGCGTTGAGCGCGGCGCTCCATTTCTCGGCCCCGGAAACCTTATCGAAGGCGAACAATTCCCTGCCGTCCCCGTTTGCGGCATAGACGGTGTCGTTGGTAACGGCGCTTTTCCACGACCAGTTCTTTCCGCTCCCCATGTTGTAGGTGGTGAGGACTCTTCCGTCGTTCGGGTCGAGGCGGTAGAGCTCATCATCGGCATGCGTCCCCACGATAATGTCGCCATTGGTGTCGAACACGGGGGAGAGCCGGTGGAACCCTTGGCTGACGTCGTTGAAGCTGCCTTGCCACAAGGCTTGCGGGGCATTGCCTTGGGTGGCGTTGAGCGTAAGGGGAGCCGGCGGGATACCCGACAGGGCAGCTGTTATGGTGAGCCCGGTGACCGTTCCGCTCGCCATGGAAACCGTCGTGACCGGCGTAGTGCCCTGGAGGGCGGTAATAACCTGGTTGGAAGCTCTGCCTCCGGATGCCAGGCTGACAATCTGGCTGGTGGTCGTTCCCTGCAGCCCGTTGACGGTCTGGGCAGGGGTGGTGCCCCCGGCCCCGTTTACGGTCTGGTTGGGGGTAGTGCCCCCCGTCCCCTTGACCGTCTGGTTGGGTGTGGATCCTCCCGTCCCGTTTACACTCTGGTCGGGGGTGCTTCCGCCCGCTCCATTGACGATTTGGTCGGGGGTGGTTCCTCTGGCTCCGTTGACGGTTTGATCGGGAGCCGTTCCCCTGAATGGGGTGACGTTTCCGGCAAAGGAACCGGAAGAACCGTTCACGGTGCGGTTGGCTCCGGCGGGACCGCCCGAAGAAGAGGTTTGCTGAATGGTGTTGAAGAAAAGGTTACGGGTGATTTCACCGGAACTGGATCGCCCGTCGGAAGATGTGTCGATCACCAGCTTGCTTTCATCGTGAATGCCATCGGCAAAAAGGCTTACCCCGTTGAACTTCTTTTTCGAGATGGCCCTGATTTCATCCTTCAGGTCGTGGAATTCACGGTTGTAGTTGTTGGCGTCTCCCTGGTTGGTGGCGGGATCGTCCAAGCGAACGCGCAACTCGGAGATCCGCGTCAGGATGTCACCGAGCTTGCTCTGGGCGGCATCCTGTGCTTCGAGGAAAGAGACCCCATTCTGGACGTTTTCCGCGATGGTGAGGGATCGGGTGACGGCGGATTCCAGCTTGGAGGAAACGGCCAATCCACCGGCGTCCCCTCCCTTTTCAACCTTTACGCCGGAGGAAAGCCGTCGCAGGCTCTGTGACAGCCGGGCGCCGGCGTTATCCAGAAATCCGACCGTTTGGCGGGCCTCGCTGAAGGAGTGCATATTCATACCATGCCCGAGCGCGATGCAGGCGCCTTCTTTTCCTTTTGATCTATTGGAACTGTATTCATGAATATGATCTCAACGAAGTGATCATGTTCTAAAATCGACAGAATAAGCTGGCGCTTTAGTGCAAAAGTGAAAAAAAATAGGTGAAAATGAGAAAAGGAGTGAAAAGTTTTTTTAAGATTTAGATTAATAGCTACTTAATTATGTTTCTGTACCCTCGTTCTCGGTGGGGAAATCCATGGAAATTGAGGTCTCGAAGTTAATTGTCCCGTTGCCTTGGCTCTGTAATCAGCCATGATCACGAATATGCTTCGATTTTCATTCCGAGTGGTCGGATTCGCTGGGCTTTTGCCGTTCGTTTGCTCCCTCGCATGGGCGGAAAAACCCAACGTCCTTTTCATTGCCATGGACGACCTTAACGACTGGGTGGGGTGCCTGGGAGGTCATCCGCAGGCCCGGACGCCGAACCTCGACCGCTTGGCTGCCTCCGG
>CEVF01040293.1_pt1 | contig 11344 bp, 5 predicted proteins | sample 356441 | NCBI WGS metagenome assembly CEVF01 (sample SAMEA2622765, study PRJEB7988) | marine metagenome | biome: marine biome (ENVO:00000447); feature: surface water layer (ENVO:00002042); material: "saline water (ENVO:00002010), including plankton (ENVO:xxxxxxxx)" | depth 5 m
GATTATATAAATTCTACAAGCCCTTCTATTTCTGAAATTTTAAAAGCACAGTCAAATGTTTCAATTCAAGAAAGTCAGCCAGGAGGTGGGAGTCCGAATTTTAGAGGCCTAGAGGCAAATAGATTGTTAATCACAATTGATGGGGTTTCACTCAACAATACGATTTATAGAAGTGGACATACTCAAAGTTCATCGAGCATAAATCCATTTTTCCTAAAAACGATTAATTTAGTTACCGGTCCTTCATCTGTAGTTTATGGTGATGGTGCAATGGGTAATGCTCTAATTTTTAACACTACAAGCCCGGTAAAGGAAAATACTTCTAGGCATCATTTTAATCAAAATTATGAAAGTTCTTCAAATACAAATATGTTAAACTATAAGACTAATTACCATTTTAAAAATTTATACTTTTTCACTGGCATTTCGATTAAAAAAGCTTATAATTTAAATATGGGTAATAATAGGATGCATGGTTACGAACACTGGGGAAAAGAAATTAACATAACCGAAAAAAATGAACAGTTAAAAACAAACTATTGGAGAACAGATTTTATTCACAAAACTATGGTTCCTTTGGAAAATAAAAAGTCGCTTTTGTTTAACACCCAATTCTCAACCTCATCTATTATTCATCGATTTGATAAGCTAAATGATGTTCGTGAAAATATAAGTAAGTATTCACAATGGTTCTACGGCCCGCAAAAAAGGTTTTTACAATCAGCCTCCTTTTTTAACAATGGTAATTATATTTTTCACGACAAACTAACTGTTCTGCTAGCGTTTCAAAAGTTAACTGAGTCAAGACATGTGCAAAAAACAAACTCTAATGCGATCACAAATAGAATTGAAGATTTAATGATTTTTGATGGAAATCTAAATTTAACAAAGACATTCAATTTTTTAGAAATTAATTACGGTTTTGGTGGAAAACAACAATTAGTAGAATCTACAGCATATAATCAAAGTAGTACAAATAATTATTATTATGCATCTACGAGATACCCAAATGATGGAAGCATGGCGAAAGATTTATTTATATATTCTCAGGTTTCTTTTTTTATTAAAAAAAGGACAAAAGTATTTCTAGGAAGTAGATATAATTACAATGTTTTAGAAGCAAATTTTAAGCCTAATGAGTCTTTTTCTTTTCCTTTTAATAAAATTTTAAATAAAAACAATTCACTTGTTAATTCTATTTTAGTTAACTATACATTAAATAACAACTTATCTTTTAATTCTTGCTTTTATACTGGATTTAGAAATCCAAATCTTGATGATGTTGGAAAAATATTTTCTAAAGGAAATGGTTATGTAGTTGTTCCTAACGTAACTCTTAGTCCCGAAAGGAGTAAAAACATTGAGTTTGGCCTAAACGCAAAAATTGCAAAATTTATTAAATTTAATGTTCAACTTTTTGCAACAAATATTTCGGATGCTATATCAAGAGAGGAGACTTCACTTAACAACGACACTTTGTTCTTCTATGATGGAGATTCTTTAAGAATTCAAATGAATAAAAATATTGAAAGTGCTCATATTCGCGGATTTAACATTAACCTTATAACAGAGTTTTCAAAAAACCTAATTTTAAATTCATCAGCAAATTACCTAATTGGATATGATAAAGATACAAATCCATTAGCGCATATACCTCCTTTAAATACAAAGTTAAACTTAAAATACTTAGGTGAAAAAAACATCTATGAGTTTTATGTTCTACATAACGCACAAAAAAAATTTGAGGATTATGATGATGCTGGTGTTGATAATATTGAGGAAGCCACTAATGAGGGAAACCCATCTTGGTTTACTGTTAACACAACTTATACAAGAAAAATTGACGATTCGTTATCTATTTCATTTGGAATTAAAAATATATTAGATACACATTATAAATTGTTTGGTTCAGGATTATCATCAAGCGGAAGAAATTTTACCGTATCTTTGCACACATACTTTTAATTTATGAGAAAAATATTAACATTTTCCTTTGGTATTCTTTTATCCTCTGCCTTAACATCCCAAATATGGGAAAAAAGTTTACTTGTTGAACACCCTAACGCGAGTCTAGAAGAAAAATATGAAGCTTTTAAAAAATATAGAAAAACATATCCTAATGTTGTTGGTCACAAGCCATATGCTAGAAATATGGATTTTATAATGCAGAGAAAAACGAACAATTCTGGATTTAAACAAGATCAGCTGTATAAAGAATGGTTAAAAATCAAAAGGAGTAAAAATATTTCTAACAACTCCTCCAGTTGGATTGCTAAAGGTCCAATTAACACCCCTATTATTCTTTCAAACGGTAAAAAAAGAGGAAATGGTAGAATTAATTGTATTGCATTCGATCCTATTGATACAAACGTAATTTGGGTAGGATCCCCATCTGGTGGTATATGGAAAAGTGATGATGGTGGTAACAGCTGGAACACTAATACTGATAACCTTCCTGTTATTGGAATCTCTCACATCGCAATCAACCCAAATAATCCACAAATAATGTATGTGGTTACTGGAGATGCAAATGGATCCGACACATATAGTATTGGTATACTAAAATCTATTGACGGTGGTAACAGTTGGGATACAACAGGGCTAAGTTATAATATATTACAACAAAATAGAATAAACAAAATAATTATAAATCCTAGAAACACAGATAGTCTTTTTGTTGCTACAAATTCTAATATTATGGTAAGTTCTGACGCAGGAGCAAGTTGGATAAATGTTGGTATAACTGGCAGGTGGCGCGACATTGAATTTAAACCGCTTTCTCCAGAAATTATATATGCCGCAAAACAATCTAATGGGGGTTCAAATATTTATCGATCCATTGATGGTGGAGCAACTTGGCAACTAAGTAATTTAGGAATGGCAACATCAGGAAAGGACAGGCCTCTTCTTGCGGTTACAAATTCAAATCCGAATGTAGTTTATGCGCTCTTTTCTGCTACTGACGATAGCTATCATGGTATTTATAAATCAATAGATGCAGGAGACACTTGGAATCTACAGTCTGATACTCCAAATATCCTTGGAAGAAGCACAGACGGCACATCAACCGGAGGTCAGTCCTGGTATGATCTAAGTTTAGGAGTTTCTTCTGTTAACGAAAATCATATATATGTTGGAGGTATTAATTTGTGGGAATCCAATGATGGTGGACAAAATTGGGATATTAACGCAAGTAGCGGAAACGGATCAAATTATTCATATATGCATGTAGATCAGCATGCACTTGAATTTAATCCACTAAACAATTCAGTATATGCTGGAAATGATGGTGGTATTTACAAATGGAGAAATGATTTAAATCGATGGCTTGATATTAGTGATGGATTAGAAATTTCACAATTTTATAAATTAGGAGTGTCTCAATCAAATGTAAACAAAATTGTTGCCGGTGCTCAAGATAATGGTACAGAAATGCTGACAAATAATGTGTGGGACGCTATAATGGGTGGCGACGGCATGGAGTGCGCCATTGATCCATATGACGAAAATATTGTTTATGCAGAGTTCCAATATGGAGGAATGAGAAAGTCTTATAATGGAGGAGCTGATTGGAACGATATTAAACCTGTTAGTTACGAAGGAGGTTGGGTTACGCCATATGAAATTCATCCAAACAATCCTCTTTTAATTGTTGCCGGATATGATGAGATTTATCGTTCCTATTTAGGCGGAGATATTTCAGGTAGTTTTAACTCTTGGGATTCAATATCCTACAATGTAAGCGGGGGGCAATCAGTAAAATTTATTGGTTTAGCACCATCAAATCAAGATTATATATACGCTGGAACATACAGCAGACTTAAAGTTACAACAAATGGTGGTATTTCATGGGATAACATAAAGCCAGGACTACCAAACTTTAATATGACTGACATTGCTATTTCTTCAACTAATCCAGATCACATATGGGTAACTTTTTCAGAATATAATAGCGCACACAAAGTATATGAATCATTCGACAGAGGGCAAAATTGGGTTAATATTACTGGAAATAATTTACCAAATTTACCGGTAAACTGTATTGTAAACCAGCCTTATTCAAACGGTGATTTATATATTGGTACTGACATTGGGGTATATTATAAAAACAATGATATGGCAGATTGGATTCCATATATGAACGGGTTGCCAAATGTTATTGTGAATGAGCTTGAAATACAGAATTTAGAAGGTACGATAAGTGCAGCAACCTACGGAAGAGGGGTTTGGGAAAGTAATTTGAATAGTACAAATACAAATATTAGAAATATAGGTTCCGGAACATTTACATTATATCCAAATCCAGCTAAAGAATCTTTCATCATTAACTTCCCAAACAAAAATAATTATCAAGTTAATATTTACACTATTACCGGATTATTGGTAAAACAATTTTCTTTCAAAAAACCAAATAATAAAATTTTTACCGATGACTTATCAGTAGGATGTTACATACTTGAATTAACTTCTGAAGAAGGAACTCAAAAAAAGAAATTGATTATACAATAGCAATACTTTTTCTGGATCTCTAGTTAAGGAATACAAATTTACAGAATCGTCAAATTATATCAGCATAGAAAATCTCTGTAGTGGGTATTATTTTGCAGAAATTATATGTGAGGATAAAAATCAAAGGAAAAAGCTTTTTATAGAATAGCCTCTAAGTTTTTCATATAGTCTCTTTTATTTTTTTGTGGAGCAAAAACTAAGCCTACAGAAATTACAGTTTTTTTATCTCTGTAATACTTCTTTAGTAAAAATGGACCACCCATGAACCCGTTTTCTAACTTCCACAAACCTCTACATATATTGTTTTCACAAATCGACTCATATAGCTCTTCTATTTTCACGTAAGTGTTGTCTTTATTTCCAAATATATTATTAGATAAAACACTGTCGGTATAATTTAAACACTTCATATCACTTGCTAATTTTGAGTCAATAACGAAAAACATTATATGTTGTATTTCTTCAATATTTGGAGGGTTGTAAGAGGCCCACAAAAAATTTTCTTTATTTTCGATTACAGTGTAAATGCTTGGAAAAAAAGTTTTAACTGAAAAATTATTATATATATCTTTCTCAACTTGTTTATTTGATTTCTTTCTAATTTCATTTTTGATTAAATCTATTTCATTTGCCTCAAAAATTTTTAATGTTTTGTTTAGGCTTTTCGAACTTAACATTTTATTTGTACTTGCTTTTAAAAAAACCACTAACTGATTTTTTGCCCATTTGTTTTTGTGAATTGAACTTTTGATGTTTTCTTCAAAAATCAAAATATTTTTGTTTCTTTTAAATATATTTTTAAATTCAAAATGATTTATATGAATTATTTTAAATATAGGTTCTACTGTATTTACACCGTAGATTGGTTGCTCGAATATTTGCTTTATTTTAGATTTGTTATTACTCCAAAACGATTCTGTTGCCACAACCAGAATATCAGCTTTATTTCCTGTTGAAGAGGGTAACACCTTAGAGTTATTACAACAGGAAAATAACATTACTATAATGAGTGTGAAAATACATGTTCTCATATGACAGGGATTAAAATTTTCGTTCCCGGTTGGAGATAACCCCCCTTAATATTATTTAGTTCTTGTATTTCTGAAACTGTAATGCCATCAAGTTTTTGTGCAATACTCCACAAAGTATCTCCTTTTTTAACTACATATTCTTCTTTTCTGAAGGACTCAAAACTTATCTTTTTTAAATGCTCTTTATCTACAAATATCACCATTTTGTCACCTTCATTTATTTTTGTGGTTCTTAATTTATTCCACTTTTTAAGATTATATATATTTACATTATATTTTTTTGCAATTTTACCGAGATAATCTCCTTTTAGAACCGTATATATTATTCTATCCTCATCAACCAAAACCTGTTTATCATTAATCAAAGACATAGTCTTATAATTACTCTCTTCGTTAAGTAAAAAATCACTGATGTTTTCTTTTGGCAAAACTATATGAGCTGTTTCTGGAAATATATCACGCTTATATGAAGGGTTTAAATACTCAATAATTTCTCTAGTAGTGCATGTAACAGACATTAAAGCTTTTAAGTTTATTTGTTTCTTTAATTTTATACTGTCTGTCTCATAGAAACTCAACTTTACTTCATCTTTTGTAATATTGTGTTCTTTATAAAAATTCATTAAATAATTTATTGCAATAAATTTTGGAACATAGTTTCTTGTTTCTGTTCGTAAGTGTTGTTGAAGATCCCAATAATCATTAATTTCTGTATCTATTATTTTTCTTTGAATATAACCGGGTCCTCCATTATACGCTGCTAAAACTAGAGACCAATCACCAAATCTCTCATATAGTGTTTTAAAATAAATACAGGCAGATTCTGTTGATTTGAACGGGTCTTGTCTCTCATCCATATACGAGCTAACAGACAAATTATACTGCCTACCTGTCAAGTACATAAATTGCCATAAACCTACAGCTCCTGAAACTGATCTTGCTTTAGGGTTTAATCCAGATTCAACAATAGATAAATATTTAAGTTCAAGAGGTAGCTCATATCTATCAAGCATCGTTTCCATCATTGGAAAATAATACTCTGAATACGCTAACATTTTAGAAATTAATTTTTTATCTGTACTTAAATACTTATTAATGTAATCAAATACTTGATCATTAAATTTCAAGTCAATAGGTGTTTGCTTGTTTAACTCTTTAATTCTTTTCTTAATTAAATAATAGTTATCTTTTTTGTTTGTTCTAAGTGAATCTGTAGCATAAACATTTAAAAAAATTATTAGATTAAAACATAAAAAAAATGAGAAAAAAGTATTAATGTTTTTCATCTTGCAAATTTCAAAAAGATCATTTTGCAAATTGCAAACACTTTAATCCAATTATTAACTATAGCATGTTAAAGAAAATTAAAAGTTTTATTTGAAAAAGTTTTAAGTATCTTTGCTAAATGGAAAATGGAGAAAATTATATTCTTGGCGAGCTTCTAGAGAAAATTAATACTCCTGATGATTTACGAAAGCTCAAAAAAAAACAACTTAATCAAGTCTGTAACGAGTTAAGACAATACATAGTGGATGTAGTGTCAAAAAAAGGTGGACATTTTGGTGCAAGCTTAGGTGTAGTAGAACTGACTGTTGCTTTACATTATTGCTTTAAAACCCCACATGATCAACTAGTTTGGGATGTAGGGCATCAAGCTTATGGCCACAAAATATTAACTGGAAGAAAAAACTTATTTCCTACAAACAGAATATATAAAGGATTAAGTGGGTTTCCTAAAAGAAGTGAAAGTGTATACGATACATTTGGTGTTGGTCATTCTTCTACATCTATTTCGGCCGCTCTAGGAATGGCAATAGCTAACAAGGAAAATAATAAACAACATATTGCTGTTATTGGAGATGGTGCAATGACTGCAGGAATGGCCTTTGAGGCTCTAAATCATGCAGGTGCGGAAAAAACAAATCTGCTTGTTATATTAAATGACAATTGCATGTCAATTGATCCTGCTGTTGGTGCGTTAAAAGAATATTTAACCGATATATCAACATCTTATACATATAATAAAGCAAAAAACAAACTGTGGAAATTATTAGGTAAGATTAGTAAGTTTGGTAGTAGTGCACAAAAAATTGCAAAAAAAGTTGAGGGCGCTGTAAAGTCAACTGTCTTAGGAGAAAGTAATTATTTTGAATCCTTAAATTTTCGATATTTTGGTCCAATTAATGGACACGACGTTGAACATCTTGTTACCGTATTAAATGATATCAAAAAAATTCCTGGCCCAAAAATACTTCACTGTATTACAAAAAAAGGAAAAGGCTATGAGCCAGCTGAAAATGGAGATAGTACCAAATGGCATGCTCCAGGACTATTTGACAAAAAGACTGGTGAAATTATAGGTGGGAAGAAAAAAAAATCTCCACCTAAATATCAAGATGTTTTTGGTGAAACAATCATTGAACTGGCCGAAAAAAACAAACAAATTATTGGTGTAACACCAGCCATGCTCTCTGGAAGTTCATTAAACAAAATGATGAATAGAATGCCGGACAGGACTTTCGATGTGGGAATTGCCGAACAACATGCTGTAACATTTTCTGCTGGACTAGCTACTCAAAATAAACTTCCTTTCTGTAATATTTATTCAACGTTTATGCAAAGAGCTTATGATCAATTGATTCATGATGTTGCTATACAAAACCTAAACGTTGTTTTTTGTTTAGACCGAGGAGGTTTGGTTGGTGCTGATGGACCGACTCATCATGGAGTATATGATATTGCCTACCTTAGATGCATTCCTAATTTAGTAGTATCTTCTCCTATTAATGAACTTGAGTTACGAAATTTGATGTATACTGCACAAAAACCAAATCAAGGACCTTTTTCTATAAGATACCCAAGAGGAAAAGGAGTTGTTGTGGACTGGAAAAAAGAATTTAAGGAAATCGTTGTGGGTAAAGGTGAGATGATACAAAAAGGAAAAGATTTAGCTATATTATCTATTGGTCATCCAGGAAATTTTGTAATTAATGCACAAAAAAAATTAAAAGAAGATGGAATTAGTGCTGCGCACTACAATATGAGATTTGTAAAACCAATTGATGAAGGCTTACTACACAAAATATTTAAGAAATTTGATAAAATTTTAACTATTGAAGATGGATGCGTACAGGCTGGTTTTGGTAGCGCGATACTAGAGTTTATGGCAAAAAACAACTACAGTGCTAAATTTAAAATGTTAGGCATTCCTGATAAGTTTGTATCACACGGAACACAAAGAGAGTTGTATGCAGAGTGTTTTTATGATGAAGATGCAATAATAAAATCAACATATAAATTATTGGATAAAGTTTCCGTCTCTTATAATGGCAATACCAACACATAATCACTGCAAGACCAAAAAAAATAAAATTTAATCATGAAAATTAAGGAGATATTAAGTGCTCAAAAAAAAAATACTTATAAAAGTATTATTGTCAATGGTTGGGTTAAAAACAGAAGAGGTAGTAAAAATGTTTTTTTTGTTTCTCTTAATGATGGTTCAACAATTGAAAACCTACAAGTAGTTTGCGAAAGTAAATCAATTAGTGAAAAAGTAATAAAACAAATAACAACTGGATCCTGCTTGTCAGTTAGTGGATTGTTAAAACCTTCAGCTGGAAGCAAACAAGCTGTAGAAGTTCTTGCTGATAAAATATTAATTCTTGGTAAAGCAGATGCTGACAAATATCCATTGCAACCAAAAAAACATAGTTTAGAATTTTTAAGAGAAAATGCGCATTTACGATTTAGAACTAATACATTTTCATCTGTATTTAGAATAAGACACTCGTTAACGTTTGCTATTCATAACTTTTTTAATAAAAATGGCTTCACAAGTTTGCACACACCTATTATAACTAGTGCTGATGCAGAAGGCGCGGGGGAAATGTTTAAGGTCACGAATTATGATTTAGATAATATTCCATTAGTTGCAAATGGAGAAGTTGATTACTCAAAAGATTTTTTTGGACAAAAAACAAGTTTAACCGTTTCTGGTCAGTTAGAAGCAGAATTAGGAGCTTTGGGGCTTGGTAAAGTATATACTTTTGGACCAACTTTTAGAGCTGAAAACTCTAACACTTCTAGGCATTTAGCGGAATTTTGGATGATTGAACCAGAGGTTGCTTTTGCAGATTTAAAAGAAAATATTGATTTGGCTGAAAAAATGTTAAAATATTGTATTAATTATTGCTTAGAAAACAACAAATTAGATTTAAATTTCTTAGATCTGAGATTAAAAAATGAGGAATCACAACTTAAAAAAGAACTTAGATCAGAATCATCACTTTTAGAAAGACTAAAGTTTGTAGTTGATAATGAGTTTAAAAGATTAAGCTATACTGAAGCTATAAAAATTCTACTAAATTCTAAAACAAATAAAAAGAAGAGGTTTAGTTTTCAAATATCCGGATTTGGGGATGATTTACAGTCAGAGCACGAAAGATATTTAGTAGAAAAAGAATTTAAAAGACCTGTAGTAATTACTGATTACCCAAAAGAAATAAAAGCGTTTTATATGCGTTTAAATGAGGACGGAAAAACAGTTAGGGCAATGGATATCTTATTTCCAGAGATAGGAGAAATAGTTGGTGGCTCTCAAAGGGAAGAGCGTTTAAACATCCTTCAAAAAAGAATGAAGGAAATGAATATTGATGAAAAACATCTGTGGTGGTATTTAGATACAAGAAAATTTGGAACATGTGAGCACAGTGGTTTTGGTCTAGGATTTGAACGTCTAGTTATGTTTGTAACTGGGATGAAAAATATACGAGATGTGATTCCCTTTCCAAGAACTCCAAAAAATGCTGAGTTTTAACAATGAATAAACAAAAGTTAGAGCAAAATCTTAGCCAAAATATAAGTGCTAAACAAATTCAGTTCTTAAATTTATTGCAAATACCAATTACCTTATTACAAGAAACAATACAGAAAGAATTAGAAGATAACCCAACTTTAGAAGAATCTGAGGAAAATGAAGAAGATATTGTTAACGAAAACAATATTGGGGCTCCAAGTATTTACAACACTAAAAGTGATTTTAATCCTGTTCAGATCGAAGACAAAAAAGAGACTTTGGCAAACTATTTAGGTGAACAGTTAGTCAATTTAGAATTAAACGAAAAAGATACCTTTTTAATAAATTATTTAATAAATAGCTTAGATGGATACGGCTTTCTCTCCTCTGATTTACATACAATTTCAAATGACTTGTTAACTCAGGAGAATATAGATGTAACTGAGAAAGAACTTAGCTTTTGCCTTAAAACACTTCAGTCTCTGGAACCCGTTGGGGTTGGTGCAACAAATTTGAATCATTGCTTATTACTGCAATTAGAAAAGATATTTCCTGAAGAAGAAATAGGTTTTAACATTCTAAATAATCACTACAAATACTTCGTAAACAAAAATTTTGATTTTTTAATTTCCGAATATAAAATTGACGAAAGAAGATTAAAAGCTGTTTACAAAATAATAGAGTCATTAAATCCAATCCCTAGTGCTGGTTTTTCTAAAAATCCAAACATGACAATAGAATACATAACCTCAGATTTCAATGTTAAAATTAAAAATGATGTTCCTGTAATTTCAGCCACAAAGCTAAAAGAAAACAGTATAAGAATAAGTAAATATTATATTGATTTGTTAAGCAAGACAAAAGATAAACATACATCTGAATTTCTAACCGAAAAAATCGAAAGAGCAAAGTGGTTTAAAGACGCGCTGGTAAAAAGAGATAGTACCTTGTTAAAAATTGTAACATCAATAGTAGAATTTCAAAAAAATTATTTTATTTCTGGGCT
>CEVF01021232.1_pt1 | contig 11318 bp, 7 predicted proteins | sample 356441 | NCBI WGS metagenome assembly CEVF01 (sample SAMEA2622765, study PRJEB7988) | marine metagenome | biome: marine biome (ENVO:00000447); feature: surface water layer (ENVO:00002042); material: "saline water (ENVO:00002010), including plankton (ENVO:xxxxxxxx)" | depth 5 m
TCCATTATAGTCACTAGCGTTATTAAAGCTAGAGCCACCGCCTCCTGATCCAGTAATAGGGTTAGCTTCAAAAAATCTTTTTACATTGTACCAAGGTGCGCTTATGAGATTGCTTTGTTGTGTGGAAGCCCCACCAAGTCCACCACCACCTGCCACAGTATTTACGATCATGTTATGTTTGTCTTGGCGAGTATGACCGTAAGTGCCAGTAGCACCATAATTTGACCAGTAGCCGTTATTACCATAAGAACCACCAAGACCGACTTCTATTGATGCGTTTGTTCCTGAAGCATCATAAGAATCAGAAACGTAACTGTATCCTGCGGCCCCACCTCCACCACCTGCTACGACAACAGGCGCTTGGGTAGCACCAGAAACATTATCAGCGTTATAATTTTCAATCAGATTTGGGGTGTCAACAGTAGCAGTTCCTCTAGCAATAAAACTTGCCCCACCACCGCCATGCCCATGAGTATGATGACTAATGCCTGAAGCTACATTAGGTAGATGCATACCAACGCAAATATAGAAAATGTCTCCCATAGTAGCATCAAAAGTGCCTTCTAAATTAGCACCTGCGCCACCCAGCCAATTACTATTGTAATTATAAGGTCTACTACCTGCCGCACCTCGGCATATAAAATTATATGTTCCAGTGTAGGGCGCAGTCCACCAGATCATCTTTGGATTATTATCCCAATGGATATAATTGTAAGTACTTTGACCGGCTATTGCTGTGGTTGCACCGGGGGTTAAGTAAGGAGCGGTGTAGCTGCTTCCATTAGGAAGGTGCAAATCTGGCCTGTAATCACTAAAGTTATACATACCAAATCTATGCTCATAACCTGCCCTTACTACTGCTTCCCTTGGAACAAGGTGTAGACCTGCACTGAAATCATAAAGTTCACTAGCACCACTAGACCTAAACCCATTAGCAGACCCACCGCCAAAAGTGGCTAACATTGGGGCGTATAATATCTGAGGTTTTTTTGGAAATATCATTATGATTTCCCTCTATTAAGCGTATGCAGTAAGTGAAGCTAAAACTGTGAAAGTTGCAGAAGCAGTTTTAATTATTGTGAAAGTATAAACATCAATACCAGAAGCATTCCCTGCCGTTGGTGCGCTACCGCCCTGCCATTTTACGTTAGGGGTTACGTTTACACCGTCTATAACAATTGCGCTTGGGTAGTAGGCTGTAGTGCCTTGAGTATACAGTAAAGCCATCGTTAAAGAATGACCAACACCTAGTAAAGCATCTAATGATGTTGTGGCATTTCCTCTAAAATTAATTGTACTATTTGAGGCTTGATTAAGTGTAAAATAAACAACGCCCTGATCTGCACAATCAATGAAGTAAGAGCCACCTGTTCCCCCTAGAATAGTTGCCTTTTCGATAACCTCTTCAATCTCTAATGTACCACCTACAGCTAGACCTTTGTTAGTTGCCCACTTGTCACCAGTACTGGAATAATTGAACGTAGCTCCTGCACCATCTACTGTGATCCCTGCACCATCGGCCGCTGCCGCATCAGCCGCACCATCCGCTATTGTAATGTTTTTATCCGCAACATCTAAGGTAGTTGTATTTATGGAAGTGGTTGTTCCTGTTACAGTTAAATCAGGAATAGTAACTGCGCCCGTAAAGGTTGCGCCATTTAGCGCCGCAAAACCACTTGCAGCCGCTTGAACGGCTGCTACTTGAGTAGTACCTTCGGCTGTTACCGCTGCTACCTGAGTAGTACCTTCGGAGATAACACTATTTACTGTAACTGATGGAGTTAAGGCTTCAACGGCTTTGCCCAAAAGCAAGAACTCTTTTGCGTCCGTTGTGCCACTTGTATTATTTAATTTAGTGGTAAGGTTGCTCTCAACCGTTGTTGTATTAATTGCCATTTTAAATTCCTGCCAATGCTAGAGTTTCCACATCATCGATGAACGCATCGACCTGTGTTTTGTTGTAGTGGTCTGCCAAGGAGAAGGTTCCGAAGGAGACAATAGAAATTGAATCCCCTGTAGCCGCTGCAGAGGCCAAGACCACATTGGCTCCATCTGTTGCGGTAAAATCTGAAGGTGTTAATTTTATCCCGTTTAAATATACATCACAAAAATTTGGATCGTATACTGCAGGGAACGTAGTCAGTGATCCGTTGTAACTGCCTGAACTAGTTCCAACAGTGTAATCTTTACGTTCAGCCGTTCCGTTTACAGAGCTACCTGCGCTTTGAAATCCACCTGATCCAAAAACTTTCATCTGATTTGCGGTTGTGTCGAACCATAAATCTCCTAGCGTTACATTTGTGCCTGTTGGAGCATTTGGTGATACAAAGTAAGTATCTAGAAACTGTTGTGCGGTAGCAATTGATGTAGCCGCTGTACTAGCATGACCTGCCGCTGCATTTTCACTTGCCAAAGCCGCTGCCGCTGAGTTTGCGGCTGCAGTAGCGGAAGCTGAAGCATTATTTGCTGATCCAAGAATACCGTCTACATACGCCTTGCTAGTTGCCTGATCATTGTTAAGAGGGGTAGGTAGCCCAGTAATAGGGTTATTCCCCATTGCTATACTACCAGACATTGTTCCACCTGATAGGTTTAGCTTTGATGCATCTTGCGTATCAGTATAATTCTTTGTCGAAAGGTCTTGGGCATTTGTTGGATCACCTGCATTGGTAACCTTAGACGTACCCATATCGATAGCTCCAGACATTGTACCCCCTGCCAGAGGTAACTTTGTAGCTATACTGTTAGTAATCGTAGTAGAAAAGTTTGCATCGTCATTAATTGCTGCAGCTAATTCATTTAGGGTGTCTAAGGCTGCAGGGGCAGTATCTACTAGGTTAGCTACGGCTGTATCTACATCCGTTTTTCGGGCGGCATCATTTGGATTTACTGGTGCAGATAAGTTCTGAATAGTAGCAGTTGTACCACCGTCCATATTCAATGTGCCTGAGACAGTTACATTATTAAATGTAGAAGTGCCTGAAGAAGTAACATCACCTGATACATCCCCTGAAACTGCGCCTGTAATAGTTCCTGATGCACTAATATTAGTAAAAGAAGATGTACCAGAGTTTGCTGTTACATTACCTGATACATCCCCTGTAAGATTACCAGAAAAGCCATTATTTGCAGTAATTGTAGTGCCAGTTATCCCAGTTGGGTTTGTGCTACCGATTACAACGCCATTGATAGAGCCGTTATTACCTGCACCTCCTACAGTCACTGAGCCTAAAGTAGAGGTGGTAGAGTTTAGAGAAGCTAGAGTGCTTAGGCCTGTAACTCCTAGAGTGCCACCAACCAAGGCATTACCTGCTAGGTGTAGGTCTTTATATTGTAGAGTACTACTACCAATATCTATTGTATTAGTAGTTTCAGGGACAATCTTTAAACCATCATTAGCTACTATCTGTCTCCACTGTGCGGCATTGCTTGTGTTATCTACACAAATAAATATCTTATCAGCACTTACATTTATCCAAACAGAGCCTACTGCATAGTTTTGACTGCTATCATTTGCTATAGTTGGGTTTGATGTAGCATCTAATTTATTAGCGCCACCAGAACCACCATTAACTGCAGGAAGTAACCCAGAAACAGAGGTAGCTAAATTTATTTTAGGACCTGCTCCTGCAGAAGTACCATCGTGACTATGCCCAGTAGATGCATGAAAGGCTGCTAATAATTGATCAAATTCTGCATTTAATGGTGGGGCAGTAATATTACTACCATTGATAATACTGGCTATGGATTGTCTTGTATAACCTGTCATTATCTTCTCCCTGCAGTACTAAACTCATAAACCAATCCTTGAATAGAGAAAGGTTCTGATTGTCCTATTGTTACAAAAGTCGCGCTCACGGCAAACCCACTTCCTTGTACATCTGTGGTCATTATAGGCTTAGAGTTACCACCATATAAAACATTGGCTGCACCATAGTCTATATTAAGACCTGCATATTTTACCTGACCGCCTTCACTTTCTTGTGAATAAGTAGATGGGGTCAAGGCTGCGTTATCTCCCCAATCATATGAGAGTGTTAAGAATAATTCTACAGGACCTTCTGCCCTAATAAAAGTATTTAGTTTTCTAATTACTTTCCTTTGTTCAGTATCTCCAAAATCTAAAAACGGAGTTTCATATACACTAAGAATATTAGAACCTTTAAAACTAGTTCCTCTTTCTTGTCTGTAAACTTTTCCGTCAAAGTCTCCATGTAAAACGTGTTCTATAGTATTTATATATTCACTTGTAGCACATGAAGCTCTAATACCAAGAAGTTCTCCGTAAGACCACTTAATTGATCCATCTTTGTCATACAACCCCCCAATAATACCAAATGAGTTTTCTACATTTATATTAGGATCACCAATAAAAAATCTTACTTGAGACTTACTTCTTATAACACAAGAACTAATATTATCTGAGGTTTGTCTCTCTATTAGAGTTTTAAGCAAGACTTGTATTGGTTTACTTACGGACTCTAACTCAACATCTCCAATTCTAGAGGTCCCTGCTACTGGTCTAAATCCATCTGGTGCAAGAAATAATAAATCTCCACCAATCTCAACTACGCTGTCTCTTGCTATACATCCTACGTTTTTAGTTACGTCTTCGGTGTCATATAAAAATTCACCTTGAAAAGCTTTCTGTATAGCGTTAGCCCCAAATATAAACAAATCATTTCTAAAGGGCTTTATTTGAACTACTTTAAATGGAGCCTCAAACTGTTGAGCTAGATTTTTTTGAGTTGGGCTAGTAGTAGCAAAATCAAGTATGTTACCACCACCACCTTTTGCACTAACCGATATCTTAGTAGGAAATGCGCTGTCCCCTGCAAACCATAAAGAGTTATTAAAAAAGTCTACTAGGCTTGGTGCGGCTACAACCTGCGCTCCACCTGCTTGAGCAAAAGATTGTCCTGTATTAGAGGGGCTTACAAAAGTCCAGTTTAATCCATCAAATAGTATTCCATTATTCACCCCGTCAGCAAACGCCATATAATTAACGCTATCTAACGAAAATCCTACACCTCTTACTTTTTCTACAGACCTGCTACTTACTGTGTGACTTAGGGTAAGTCCTGTGGCAAATACTTGCCATCCTACATTATCTAAAAACTTGTAGTAAGAATATGTGTTAGCTCCTGCGTCTTTTCTTGCGGCAATTATATAAGGATTTCCATATTGTTCATTTTGATAAACAAATACCCCTAATACTTTGCCTTCTCCATTTGACCCACCTACAGTAGAGTCAATTCCACCTAATACCTCATATCCTTCTACTCTACGATATCCCCCATAAAGAGAAGGCTCATAATTAACAAGTCTAGTAGCAGAACCTGAAAACTTATCTGATAATTCTAAGTGGTTCTCATTACTATTAAGGCCACCAGAACATACTAGCTTGTATGACTGTATCTGGTCTGCCATTAGAACCTTACCCTTGTATCCCGTACATACTCATAGTTATTGATAAATAAGGTTTGTAAATCTTTTAGTCCACTCATAAATGCTTGAAACGCAATTTGAGCCGCCTCTACATTATCTTTAAACATATACATATGATAAAGTGCGCCATCTACTATAACATTGTCAAAACTTTCTGGTATTCTAGTTATGTCAGTAGCTGCAGTTAAATCTGTATAGTTAAGAAAGTATCTAAATCTTACTTGAAAAGCTGCGTTAGGAGAGGGGGTTACTCCAAATCCTGTACCATGAGAAGCAAATACATATTCTGGTACACCTACTCCTGCATTACCTGCGTCATAGTCTGCATCTCTTCTAGTGGCGTACCACTCATCTCGTTCCATATACTTTAAAGTAGTAAATCCCGTATTAAGGGATTCGTCTTTTATAATCTGAAATGTATTCCAATCAGCCTTTTTAAAAGCTGTAGGCCAAGAGTATTCTGATTGACCTGCTACTAGAGTTTGTGTGAACTCTGCAGCATTAAAAGGCCATTCAAATTCTGCCTGATTGACTTTTGCAATTGCAGCCCTGACTGCATCTTTAACTAAAGCCTGTACCCCTCGTACAGTAAGAAAGTCTGAAACGGGTATCTCTACCTCATTCAGCCTTCGCAAAGTTTTATTTGATAGGTCTATATAGGTAGAGGGCATACAAAATTCCTAAGTACATTTAGTTGAGGGGCAAGAGTTCACCTGCCCCCCATAATATTGTATAACTTACGCTAAGTTGTAAGCGGCTGTGAATAGAGCTTCTGGACGGAGTATTTTCCTTCCATATAACTGCATTCCACGAACAATATCTGCGAAGGTTGTAGGTGAACGGAAAGTCTCTGTTTTAGCGATCTGTTCCGCTGTTGCTACTGCAGATGAATGTCCTGCCACTAGGAAACTCATGTTAGTTTCTGAACCTGCTGATGCTGCAGTTCCTGCACCTGTACCTAGTGAAGGTAGGTTGTTGGATTTGTAGATTGTGAACCCACGAAGTTGTCCGGGCATACGTCCGTTTCGTAGCTCATCTCCACCACCGAAGTCAGCATTAATTAATTTTGAATCTTCATCCATTAATACTTCTGCAAACACAGGGTCAACCACACACCATCTTGAATCAGTGTCTACTGCAGCCTGATCCATTTGTCGTGCAATACGGTTTAGGATTGCTAGTGGTGAAGTAATACCACCTGCACCGCCACCTGCAGCGATTGGGATAGATGTGATTTCTGCTGCACCACCAATATCAGAACCACCAAAGTCAGTGATATCTAATTTGTTAGCAGGTAACAATTCGTCATTATCGGCATTGCTGTCTGCTTTGGTGCTTCCTGTTTCAAGTGAAGTACGTCTTGCACCTGCCCCAGTAAAACCTGCCATATGATGCAAGACTTCTGAGTCAAATGTATCACGCAATTTATAACCTGCACGGTCACTAGCCAAGTCACCAAAAGAAACATGGCTGTGTGCTTCTTCAATATCGTCAATTGCGAACTGGAAGTAGTTTGCTTGGTTAACGACCATAGTGAAATCAGCGTCTGTGAGGTCTTGAGTTGCTAGAGTAGTACCACGCTCGTATGTTGTAATTGTGATATCTGGCTCTTTAATTATTTTAACAGAGTCCCCGAAGTTAGCTATCTCCCCGGAATAATCTGTGTTAGTTACTGCATCTACAACAGATGCCGTTCTAAAGGCCTTTTGGACCTTTTTGCTATAGATTACTGGGCTGAAGTTACCTGAATTAAGATTGGTATAGCCCGATGCTTGTGCGAATGCCATTGTTTGTTCTCCTATATGAAATGGCTTTTAAATACACCTCTCCTATGTCCTTTACAGGAAGAGGTAGCTAGATCAGATAAGACTAACTTAGTGGCAGACTAATTGAGGGTATCACGAAACTTTGTGGTCCTCTTTGATCTGGTATACCTTGTTATAATTATCTGGAAGGGGCAGGGTATACCACTACAGAGTGGTGTCCTGCAAATCATATTACAACTACATTATAACACAGTGGGAATTATTATACAATAGTTAATTACTATCTTGCAGCCCCCGATATGTCATAAGCAAATTTGCCTGTCCGAATTGCTTCTTCTATGGCTTCTTCGTTTGCAGCGTATTCACGGTCAGACATAGCCTGTACAAGACTTTCAGAAAACTTCATTCCCTGTCCTGAAGAAGGAGTGGTACTAGAAGTTCTTCCTACAGACTGTGCCGCACCGTTAGATTTCTTTTTTTTGCCCATCTGGGCTTTGTAGAGATCAATTGTACTTGCGGCCCATGATGCATCTGTATTGTTCTTATATACAGAATCTTGAATAGTGCTATGCTGTAAAGCAACCCATTCGTGAAACTTAGGGTCTTTCTTTATTTCCATATAGTCTGGATGCTTTTGAGAAAGAACCTGTTCTGCAGATTGTCTATTTACTTTTTTCTCAAATTGTTCAACTTTAGCAAGGCGCTCTTCACCAATTCGTAGGGCTTCATTAGCGCGTTTTTGAGCAATAGTATCAACGATTTTGGCAACATCAGGATACCGTTTACTCCACGCTTCAACCTCTTCGTCAGTTTTAGGGAACTTAATTTGTTTCCTAGTTGCTGCATCAAGTTGTTTTTTAATATTTGCAACTTCTTGATCCTTTTGATTGCGTACTTCTTGAATGTGGCGCTGAATGTCTTGATAGCGTTTTTTATAACTTTCTTCTTCAGCATTTAATTCCTCAGTTGGTTGTTGTTCTGCCAGTACTTCCTGTGAGTAGGTCAACTCATTATCTTCTTCAGGCATACGGCTATACTTTTGCTTCTTCTGCATAATTGCTCCTTATGGGTCCGACTAATCGGGTATCCATTTTGTTAAACTGCAAAAACTATTTTTTGTTTCTTCATAATTGCAGGGAGGGGTTGAGACATTGGATAGAGTGTTTCATCTTCCTCGTCATTTAAATGATCATCAACCTCTACGGCTGCGACCTCTACATCCATCATTTCGGATGGAATTTCTTCGGATGTTTCTCCTTCCGTTTCGTCCTCTTCTTGTTTGGTATCGTCTGAGGCTTGAACTTCGGTGTCATCAGCGCCTTCGCTATCGGGTTCTTCTTCGTATACTTCATGGATAAGCCCACTCATTTCCATAGCCATGAGTCCCATTTCTGCTTCATTCTGCAAATCCATAATATGCCTCAACCCATGCCACTTCACTACATGAGCAGGAAGTACATATTCGTCTTCGCTAAGATTAGCAGGAATATCGTCACGCACGTTTTCTGCAGAGGAGCCAATTGGAATGGGGTTACCAGATACTTCATCATATCCAGATACCATTGGATCATCCATTCCGCAAGTGCAATCAGGACCACCATCACAAGAACTCATCATACCCCCATGATAAGCTTCTACTGGCTTCATCTTCTCTAGTTCTTCCTCGTCAACTAATTCATTCTTTTGCAGAGCCAATTGTACTTCACGCTCTGAAGGAGACACAAATCCATCTTCATCTCTGTCTGCTTCAGAAACATCTACTTGTTCTACCTCGTCTGCAATATCTTTGTCTTCTTCTGATCTACCTTTCATACCATCTGCTTTTGTTAAAAAGCCTCCTGTGTATACTTGTGGGTTATACCAATAAGTTTCAAACTCTTGTCTGGTAGGATTATTCTGTCTAATAAAATCTGTTACTCTATCAGATAAATCCTCTAGAGAAGGCATACTTTTATCTTCAGACATACCATATACATTAGTTGCTCCTGCGTTTCCTGCTTCAACTATATTGTCCAAAGCTTTTTGGAAGGCAATTTTTCCACCATCCTTAAATACAAGAACAGGAAGTTGTACAGAACGCCCATCAACCATATATTCTTCTGATACCACATCAGTTCGTTGCTCTGAGTCCCTGAGCATTGGCTTCATTTGTCGCTCTTCTGGCTCTGGCCTTGGCATTGGTTTCAATGGATACTGTTCTAGTAACTCTCTGTTTCTCTCAGCCTCTTGTACAAAGAATTGATCTCCTGCCTCTGCTCTAGGAGATACATCTATTTCTTCTTCTGGTCTTAGTCTTGGTTTCATTTGTTCCATTACATTTCCTCTGGTGACATTAAGCCACTCTCTTCTTGTGGAGCCATAGCAGTTGCTGCTAATGCAGAACCACCAACTACAGATAATAATGGAATATCTCTGTCCATTAAAAATCTAAATATTTCATTCTTTGAAAAATTCATAACATTAGCAGTCACGCCAATTCTTTCATCAAGTAAATCTACAATTGTTTTTGGTTCAGATAATAATCCAGTTCTATCACCAGAACCAAACCATCCCATAGACTGAGCCTCTGCAGGACTAACTCCTAAAATTTCACCTGACCTAGTGTATATATCTGAAACTATAGCATACTCAGTTTGATAGTTCTTTTTGTTTATGGCTTGAGTAGCTAATGTGTCTTCAAACCATGTGGCAGGGTCTAATTGGGAAGGGTCTTCTTTATAGGCTTTTCGCCACTTAGGTTTTATCCATTCTTCAGGTATACTTCCTGCTTTTATGGTATTAAGAGCGTCTAGAACACCTCTAATTGCATGAGTATCTACAGTAGCTCCTTGAAGATTACCCTCTACATTCTTAGCAAAAGTAAAAGGTTTAGTATTAGCATCAGGATCAATGCCTCCTTCTTCAGTAGCTTTAGCTAATTTACCATGTATACCAGACTCTCCAATCATCATTGGATAGCCTTTTTCGTTAAGGCCTCCTGTACCCTCACCTACTATTTCATCAAGTGGTATACCTTGTTTTCTTTTAGCCATAACCAAAGAAGCATTTCTAAGATTTTGTGCCGTTTCTGTTCTAGGACTAGTAGCAGCATATGCTTCAGAAAACTCTTTCATCCACTCATCTACATACTCTTTGCTATATCCCATAGCTAGAGCTTTTTCTCTTATTGGCTCAGTATTGTAAAAATACTGTGGCATTTTACCTAAGTATGGCCTCATACGATTAGCTAATTCTTGAGCTATTTCTTCCTGCATATCTATTAGAATTTGCGCTCTATTGTTCAAAGGAAGTTTAGCTTTTGGATCAGGGTTTCTAGGAACGTATATTTTTTCTTGAGGTACGGTATTTCTTTCATAAGCCTCTGGAGAGGTATCAAACAAAGGCGCACCTTTTGGCCCCGTTCTATCTGCTACGGGCATAGACATTTCGTTAGCCCTAGCATCTAAAACATTTTTCATAGTAGTAGTTAATGGTGGTCCTTGGTTATGGCCTATTCCAAACAATTGTTCTGATTGAGTGTCTGCAGCCTCTTCTGCAGCATTGGCATATTTGTATATAACAGTATTAGGAAGTTCAGTACCATCTGAAGCTGGTTGTGCTTTAGGAGCGTCTTCTGCATTCCAATACTTTACTCCTATCGCATACACCCTGTCTCCTATAGTCATAGCAGCATCAGCACTCTTAACAGCGTAATTTGTAGACATTTCTACAAATAAATGGTTTGTTGCAGGGTTTACTCCAATTTCAATAAGCTCAAGCCCTTCATCCAGTAAATTTCTATCACCATTAAAACTTCCTACCACTGACATTGAAGGGAATTTGTTTGCTGCATCAGGAACATCAAGCCCATGTATTTTACTTGATATTTGCCTACGAGAATTTTGATTTACTTTAAAGATAACATTTTCAGCTACAGCGTAAGGTAAAAAAGAATATACACTCCCTTCTGGGTTTTCTGTCGTCCATTTTGAACCATCATGTACGGTAGTAAGCCTAGTCTCTCCTTTTTTTCCTGTAAAAGGATTATCGGGAACACCTAAAGGATTATTGGGAATAGTTGAATTAAGATTAGGGCGAAGGGCTACCATAGTGCCATTTTCAACT
>CEVF01134075.1_pt1 | contig 11288 bp, 8 predicted proteins | sample 356441 | NCBI WGS metagenome assembly CEVF01 (sample SAMEA2622765, study PRJEB7988) | marine metagenome | biome: marine biome (ENVO:00000447); feature: surface water layer (ENVO:00002042); material: "saline water (ENVO:00002010), including plankton (ENVO:xxxxxxxx)" | depth 5 m
GTAAAGAAAATATTAAGATTATTGATTTTAAAGGTATGCTGGATGAAAGTGACTTCTTTTTTTCAGGTAAATTAAACCATTATGACTTGTGGTTTCAAGACACTCTTAAAGGAGAAACTGAAATAGATTTCAATTTCAAGACCAAACAGCTTCGACTTCAAGACATACTTGCATACGATGGCGAGAACTATGTTCCTGAGGAATATCGCCATGAAGAACTAAACGATTTCAAATTTCACGGAAATGCCAAAATGCACTTCAAGGACTCTTTGGAATCCATTGATTTGGACCTCGACCATTTCCGAGCTAAAATGAAAATACACCCACTCAAGTTAAAAAACTTTAAAGGAAGAATTCATTATGAAAAAGAACACCTTGTAGTAGAAGAGTTTTCTGGTAAAATTGGGCACTCAGATCTCAAAACCAATTTGCACTATTACCTGGGAGAAGATGAATCCGTAAAAAAACGAGACAACCTTTTCTCCTTCCAGTCTAAGTTTTTAGATATCGATGAATTGATCAACTACAACCCTTTGCCAAGTGAAGAACCCTCTGAAAATCATGATTCCATCTTCAACATCTACGAACTTCCTTTTACAAATATGAGCTTCTCCGTTGATATAAAACAAGTAAACTATCACCAACACTCCCTGTCTGATTTTTACACAAAAATGCGCACCACACCCAATCACTTTTTATACATCGATACATTTTCAACATCACTTGCCGGAGGGGAGGTTATTACAAAAGGCTATTTTAATGGATCAAATCCAGATTTAATCTACTTTAGCCCCGACATGCAAATTAATAAAATCGATCTGGATCAGGTATTACTTAAATTCGACAACTTCGGTCAAGACCATTTGGTTTCGGAAAATCTGCACGGAGAATTTACAGGCAATATCACGGGTAAAATTCATATGCATACCGATTTAGTTCCTGTAATTGAAGACTCTGAAATTCATATCGATGCACACATAGAAAATGGAAAACTTGAAAACTACCCAATGCTCCAGGACTTTTCAGAGTATTTTAAAGACAAAAACCTGGAAAGTGTAAAATTTGACACACTGGAAAATAAAATTGACATGGTCAATGGAGTAATTACAGTTCCAAAAATGACTATAAATTCCACACTGGGATTTTTAGAAGTTTCGGGAGTTCAGGACGCTGACTACAATTACGAATATAAAATCAGTATTCCATGGAAAATGGTAACTCAGGTGGCTGCAAGTAAACTATTCAAAAAGAAAAAAGAAACATCAAACAATAATGGAGATGATGAAATCCAATACGGAACAAATAAAACAAAATACGTCACTCTTAAACTAAAGGGCGATTCCGTTGATTACAAGGTGTCACTAACAAAAAGAAGAAAATAAAAGTAGTCTTTTGCTGTGAATAATTCAGCTTTCAATATTTCTTTTTAAGCATAGTTGAAAGCTTTGCATAATCTATCTTGGAATAATGTCTTGGATCCCGAGGTATTTTTTTTAAATAAATAACTGAATCATATTTAAGTATTTCACCGGGAATGCTTTTTAGGGACTTTCCATTACTTTCAATTATTAGTGTAATCACGTTATCAATATCCAAAACCGTGCCGCAGGAAAATCCCAAATGATTTCGTATTATGTATTCATAAACGAATGGAGATAAGTAGCTATTTTGATTTTTTATAAGTTGGTTGCATCTTCCCAACAAATAAAGTTTTTTATTTTCAATCCTACCCGAATCTCCTGTTCGATGCCACACTTTATTTTGAGTAAAAATTTTATTTCTTTTCAATGCCTTCCCATTATTAAAATAAGAGATCAGAACATGGTTTCCTGCAACGACGATTTCACCAACCTCTTTATTTCCAACTTCAATTTCTGAAAGCTCATCATCCTTCGTTTCGATTACATCATCTACTATTTTAATTATTTTCAATTCTATTTCAGAATATAGTTTACCCACGCAAAGCCCTTTATTTGCAATTTCCTTTTCATATTTAAGCAAGTCTTCACCCTTTATTAAACTAATTGGCTCAGCTTCAGTAGAGCCGTAAGCGATATTAATTTCTGAATTAGAAAAAACCTTTTGATATTTCTTAACTTGCTCGGGAAAAACGGGAGCCCCTCCGGTAAATATTTTTTCAATTTTACGCAAGGTTCCTTTTTTTGGAAAAAGGAAAGAAGAAATATGGTCGAAAAAAAAAGGTGATGCCGTAATGCGATTAACTTTATTTTTAACAATCTGATCAATCACTTTACTGGTTTTCATTTTTGCAGGTTTTCTCGGATTAAAATCAGCGATTACAGAAGTTGCTCCAACTGCTAAATTACACAGAAGAACTATTGGTAAAACCGGCATATCTATATCGAAGGGCTTTGGATTGATTTCTTTTAATAAAGCTTTGAATTGTTCATTTAAAAATCGATGTGTTCTGTTTGCCGCCTTTGGAGTTCCTGTGCTTCCTGTTGTAAAAGTGATTAAAGCAGTGTCATCTAAATCCATAACCTCAACCTGCTCCAAAGTACGCTCATCAGATTCTGATTTCGTTCCGATTTTTATAGGTATTTCCCTTAGCTCTCTTGATAAAAAAGATAGTACCCTAATTTTATTACCTGCTGCAAATGCTTTGCATTTAGCTATTCTACAACAAATTTCCATGCGTGATTTATTAACCCACTCATCTAAAAAGACTGCTACAGCTCCTATATAAAAAACAGCCAGTACAATTCGATATAAATTAATAGACATGGGAACAAAAATGAGAACTCTATCTCCTTTATTTATCCCTTTGGATAATAACATCATCGCAGTTTGTTTCACCTGCTTTTCAAGGGTGTTATAATCAATCTTATCGTCCTTTTCAATAATTGCAATATTGTTGGGGTGAGCCTGTGAAGCAGTAAGAAAAAGATAAACTATATTCCTCATTTATCTATATCCATTTTAAAAAGACTATAATTCTTAAACTCTACGCCCATACTTTTTTTTGACAAACGAACTGAGAAGTTATCCATATGCATCAGTGCATGTACAATATCTTCATACCCTTGTTCACGAGCATTTTTTACAGCCACATGACTGAGTAACTTTCCAATTCCTGAATATTTTTTTTCGTTTTTTCTGGCTAAAGTTTTTATTACCAACCTTTTCCCTGATTTTATATAAAAATCATGAAAACAAAAAACAACCCCCACAAGTTTATTATTATGCTCGGCAAGAAGTACAAAATTCGGGTCCATAATGGGTTGCAGGGGAATGAATTTATCCAGAAAATTTTCTTGAGTTATTGGAGAAAACAAAAAATTAGTTGAAAATGCTTCGTTACAGAATCGATGTATTTTTTTCAACTCCTCCTGATAAGAATCTAAATTGATTGAGCGAATTTTAATTCCGTTATTTTCAAAACTCCTTTTACTTTCCTCTACAGCAACTCCACGAAACTCAGGATTTTTGTCGATAAAAGAATAAAACGATGCTGCTATTTGAAAACCCGATGCTCGAAAATGACCGGGGTAAGCTAATGAATTGTATGCCTCTCCAAAAAAGACATCTTCCTGAGCATTCACATTATCCATAAAACGATAGTCATTCCAAGTAGAACCACTCATCGGTCCAATGATTAAAGAAGCCCCGTTTTCTTTACAAATACGTATGGACTCCTTTAGAATAAGCTTCCAGTATTTTTCTCTGTCAACGCACTCATAGGCCCCCAGTGCAGCAACCACTTTACCGTCACTGTTCAAATGCGGGTTAAAATAAATACCCACTCTTGCCTTTGCTGTTTCATTCTCCAATACAACTAAGCAGACTTTTAAAAATTCTTTTTCCAGTTGATGAAGTTGAAAGAACTCAAGTTCCTTCTTATTGTATATTTGAGAGGGAACATTTTTGAAATGCACAAAAGAATCCTCACCAGGCATAGTTTGAATAACCTTAATTGAGGTATTGATTAACTGTGTCATTATAAAAACATTAAAATTAAAAGTGCAATTGCGGGAATGGTTAAGTTATCGTACCCCCTATGAGAAACAGCCTCAACCATTGTTGTTGAAACAGCCAGAACAAATGCAATTGCAGATATTTCATAAAGAATAAATCCATTAAGCCAAAATGTAACCACTACTGTGACAAGGGAACATAAAAAAAACACTGTTGAACCCACTAAAGTTTTACTGTGTCCAAAAACAGTATATTGACCAACCGGCCATTTTTTACCGCAAAGTGCCGCAAATGGATCAGCTATTGCTAAAACTAATATTGGTATGTAGAAATAAATTTTAGAGTCCATTAATTCACTGAAAAAATAACAACTGTAAACCAATGCCGGATATAAAAAGCTACCCATAGACTCTCTACTGATATTATTAATGGAAGGGAGGAACTTGAACGTTTTACTTAACATTAATAATGCAGCAAATGAACTGCACAAAAGAAGTACAAACCAATGATTGTTTAACATGAAAGGAAAAAGAAGTGTTATGAAGCCTGTTAAAAAATGGACAAACTTCCGAGTTAATTCTGCTTTCACTTTGAATTTATGGTACATTAACTCTGCTGAACCAAAAAGCAAAAGAAATACTATTGCGAGTAGGAAGGTATTTTTCCAGACAACCACTAAATCTTGTTTACAATGTTAAAGTTCCCATAAAAAAAGCCCTTGTCGATTCTCTCAAGCTCAGCAGATTTACTGTTTTCACACACAAAATGTTCCGGTAAAACCTCATTTAATTTTCGACTGACCATCAAATTCCAATACGCAATACTCGAACCGGCTTTCGTTAGATTTGCAAAATCCATTGCTACTTTCTTAAACTCCCTTGAATTCATGTATTCAAATATATTTGAAAGATTTAAGTGGTCAAATACTCCATATTTTCTGGCTGCTTCCTGAGCATAGTTTTTCTCTAATCTTAAGTGCGACAAATTGGATTTCACAATCTCATAATTATGTAACCGTACATAGTGAGGTAAACCATTGGAAAAAGTACCTCTTAATATGTAACTCAAAAAATAATTTCCCTGACAATTTGCTGAGCTCAAATGTCGTTGTGCTTTTTCGTATATAAATTTCCCTACCGGAACATCAACCTCCTTTAAAAATGCCGGATCCCTTCCAAAACGCCCCATTATGAATTTGCTGAAAAAAATTTTAAACAATAACTTCCACCGTAAGCTATTCCATTTTTCTGAGTAAAACTTTAGCTGCTCTGCATCTACTTTATTTTCGAATAATTTATTTATAGTTTTCTTTCCATGAATAAAGGGAAGGATTTTTTCGTGAAAAAAAGCAAAATATCTTTCGAATTTACCACAAAAAATAATCCCGGTTTCAATCTCCTGTTTTTTTGAATCCCAATAATTTCGGGCTTCCGAACTTAAATTTGATCTTATTTTCAAATACGTTTCTACTCTTTTTATCCCTTCTGTAAAACCAGAAAACGCTAAGTATTCCTGATGATTTAATTCAGATATCGCCGCTATTTTCAGCCGCATTAAATTTAATTGAGCAGAATTTAAATCTGCAGCAACAACTAATTCCGGGTTGGCTGTGAGCAATGAAAAAGTATTGTCTCCTGCGGATGCAATAGACAGAATTTTTGAATTTTGTTGTAAATTCAACCCCTCACAAAGAACATCTGCATCCTCCCAGCAATTGGAATACCTTATATAATCTGCAGAAACATTTTGCAGGTGCTTAGTCATCTGTCAATAGTTTTAATTCACCGGTAGCCCCGTCCATTTCTAACTCATCACCTGTTTTTAAAACTTTTAACAAGCCGGTGATACCAACAATACAAGGTATCCCTAATTCTCTGGAAACTATCGCAGAATGGCTCAACATACTCCCCCTTTCAACAAGAATAGCAGAAGCTGTAGGGAAAAGGGTTACCCAGCCTGGATCAGTACTGGAAGTAACCAGGATATCTCCATTAAGAGAATTACATTCATCCGGACTATTAACAACCCGTACTTTCCCCCTTATTCTTCCCGGACAACAGCCAATCCCCTTAATATCTCCATTTAACGTCAGTGTTTCGGCTATTGAATTAAAATCATTCTCAACATAAACGATCCCATGAGTTGAAATTCTCTCGGAAGGAGGAGACATTTGCTTATACTTTTCAAATTCTTCCTTCCGAATATCTATAAGTCGTTTCAAATTTGCCGTAACAGCTGTTCCTTTGATAAAATCAAAAATCTCTTCCTGTGTCAAATAAAAGATGTCTCGATCATTATTTATAACTCCTGCTTTATGAAATTGTCGTCCAATTGATGCAAACATAACCCTTACCATTCCAAAAGCTCTTGTACGCTCATACCTTAAGTTTTCTCTGGCGCTTACCAATGTTCTTGTAACACGAAGTACATACTTAAACAGAAATTTCTTCGGGATGTTCCACTTAAATGCTTTGTTTACTTTTTGACCGGCCTCTTCTCTTAATTTTTTTTCAACTCCTGTTGCACCTTTGGAAACAATAATACCTTGTTCAACATAAGATTTTATAATACCAACAAAAACTTCTGGTTGTTGGTTATAAGAAAAGGTTTCCAGTTTCAACTCTCCCACACATCGATCTCCAAAAAGTGTTAAATATTCATGAATCTTTTCGGAGATATCTGAAAACTTTTTTCCCTTTATTATTTCCCAGATATCCTCTCTACTATTCGCAATAAAATACTCCTTTGCTTCATTATTTTCCTGAACAGAAGCAGATATTTCCAAAATTCTTTTAACCGGTTCGGTAGAAATGATATCATTACTACCGCACAACAAATCATTATGTAAATTTTGATTTTGACTTTTCACCCACTTTTTAGTAAGCTTTTCAAGAATTCCAAAATAAATCATGGCGAAAAAATCATTCACCAAAGGCGCCTTCCATTTCGTTAATAAAACGTTTTCAAATTCTTTATAATGACTTATCACAACCTCGGGAGGTAATGAATCAAAATTCATCTTCTGATAACGACGAATTGTAGCGTCAACAACTTCAAGAAACTTTACTCTTTGCCTGGGCAGGGAGATTAAGTTGTAAAGTATTTTTACAATTGCTGTCCCGAACCTAAGTAACGCTATCGTTTTAGAAACGGACTTTTGTTTTTTCAACTCAAAACGCTCTTTCACCCCCATCATTTTCTCCATAAATGATGCATTTAAGGAGTAACCCGGTAAAAGAGCCAGAGCTCTATACCAACTTAACAAGTTATAATAAACTCTACCCTGAATTAAACCCAGCATATTGGAAAATACGTCCTTATTGGAATCAACCTCTTTTGAACTGACTCCCATCAAAAGAGAAAATTGACGATATACAGCATCGTACATTTTGATTATAAAGGAAAAAGTAAGAGGTGTTGTTACTCCGGGGTAGGATTCTATAATATTGCTGTTGTCCCAAATTATAAACTGATCTGTTTTTATTTTTTTTCGTAGTGTAGTTATTGGGCGTGTTTGAAGAAGAAAAAGCTCATCTTTATTGTAAGCAAATTCCACATCCTGAGGTTTTTCAAGTTTCGCACCTAACACCTCCAGAATATAAACAACCTCCTTAACTTGATTATCCCGCATTGCTGAGGCAGAAACCAGTTTTTCTGAAACACTGACTTTAGAAATTCCATCACGATTAGAGTTAACTACAAATGCATGCTCTTTTTTAACTATTGTTTTATTAATATCACCATTAATAATTTTATAATTGTCTGAATTCAATTCGCCAGAAACCAGACCTTCTCCAACTCCATAAACTGCAGAAATTATTTTTGAATCCATATCCCCTGTTACAGGATCTGCTCCAAATGCCACACCAGAAATTTCAGCATCAATCATTTTCTGAACAACAACTGCAATCTCCTGATTTTCTGGAAGTCCTTTGTTTTTTCGATATTGCTTTACCCGATCACTTTTTGCAGAATTTTTAACTTCTTTTATAGCGCTTAATAAATTTTGAGAGGTAACATTTAAAAAAGTTTCAAACTGACCTGCAAAGGAAGCTTCTTCACTGTCTTCATCAATAGCAGAAGATCGAACGGCAAATCGAGCATCAGTATTTCCAATAATTAACTGGTGGCTTTTGAGCGCTTGATTAATAGTGTCTATGGGAGTTGACTCAAGGACATCACTTGGTATCACCAGCCAGGGAGGAACGTTCATTCTCAAACTTTCCAGTTTTAAAAGATTTCTTGCTTTACCTCCAATTTTTGGATTGTCCTGATTCTTAATTTGTCCTGACTCTATAAACATCACAATATCAATTTACTTAACATGGGAATTCCTCCAAGCCCCAGGTACATAAAAACAGTCCACAAAGATGAAGCATGCTCAATATACTTAGCACTTTTTGAACCAGGGCTTCTCAGAAAAAGGAAAGACGGCACAAGACATACCAGAAAAACAGATCCAAAAAAATAATAGGCAATCAAGCCATAGCTGGCATAATAACTGGTTACAAGACTTAGAAATAGTGTTGCTGAAAGAACAGAAATCCAAACCCATACTGCTTTTTTTGTTCCAAAATACTTTGTGTAAGATAAAACTCCCTCCTCTTCAGATTCTGGTGGTTTTATCTTCCTTCCAAATTCCAATACAATCCCATTCATAAAAGAGACTGCGAAGAAAAACAACAATCCAATCGGAGCATCAGCACCTTCTAAAAACCAATCAAGACCGCTTGCGTAAACATCAATTAACGGTATTATAATCATATGGGAAGCGACATAAATCAACTGATTATTCTTAAGCCATTTTGGAACAAAAAACTCTACCCGCATCAAAAGAAGGTATGTCATTACCACTCCATATAAAACAATCATCTCCTGCTGAAAAAAAAGAATAACAAACAGTTGAACAGAAGCAACCGCGACACCAATTGCACTTAATTCTTTCAGTGAAATTAACCCTCTTGGAACAGGAAGGTATTTTCTATATTTAGCATCGTCTTCTTTGTCTTTAAATTCATCAAATATTCTAACGAGAAAAAACAAAGAAAATGTCGTGATTACGCCTATCAAATAGTTTTTCCAGTCAATAAAACCAACTTCCCCTCTGCATATTCGCGAATATGATGCTGCAGAAAAGGTAAAAACTCCTATTAAGATTATATAACCTGCAAAGGGAAATCGCTCCCTTTGATAGATGTATAACCGCTTCACAAATGAACTCTTATTGTTTTCCATTTTTTCTTCCCAGATCCTTGTGTGCTTGTGTAAAATGACCTGCGGACATTGCGGCAGCAATAGATAATTCACCAGCAAGGGCCAAAGCTCCGCATATCTCGGCAAATTTCCTGGAGGTCCCTTTGCCATAACATCCAATCATTTTTAAACATTCTTTTTGAGTTCCCAGTCCGGTACCTCCGCCAACTGTACCAACTATTAAATTGGGTAACGTAACTGCACAATAAAGGTCACCATTTTCATTCATCTGCATTCTGGTAATTCCTGTTGCAGCCTCAGAAATACAAGCAACATCCTGACCACAGGATAAGAACAATGCCGCGAGACCATTCGCGACGTGTCCCTGAGCTCCAATAGCGCCACTTTGAATAACAGCAAGGGTTGATGATTTCCAGTATTCAACCATAAGTTCAGGTGTGGATTTTAAAACCTCTTCAACTATTTCCCGGGGAATATTAATCTCAGTCGTTACTTTTTTACCTCTTACATTTGAAAATGAAAGCGCTGTCGCTTTTTTGTCTCCGGAGTAGTTACTTTCAATAAACCACCGAGATGGCTTTACAGGACTTTTTTCAAGAATATATTCACATATCCTGTTAGTACAGATCGTAACCATATTCTGACCGGCAGCATCACCTGTTGTGTATTCAAAAGTCAAAATAACTTCATTGCCTTCTATATTCGTTTTAACATCTTCAAGTTGAGCAAAATTACTTGAAGATTCAACCAGCTCAACAAACTGACCCTGTTGTTCCAGAATCCAGAAAACAAACTTCCCTACTTCTATTATATTTTCAAACCTAAATAAAGGGCTTCGCTGCACTCCTTCAATCAAACATACGGAAGTAACTCCTCCAGCCAGTTTAGTTGCCTTGGCACCTCTGTTATAAGATGCAACCAGAGCTCCTTCAGTGGTAGCAAGCGGCAAATAAAAATCACCGTTTGCGCAGGTTCCATGAACAGTTAACGGACCTATAACTCCGGTTGGGACCTGCGTCATACCGATAAAGTTCTCAATATTACCTTCAAGCTGCTGATGGTTATTAAATGTACTTTCTCCTTCCAAAAAAGGTATGTTTTCACCGGTTTTTTCCCTCAAAAACTTCAACCTTTGAAGTTGTCCATCTCTGGAATAAAGACCACCTGTGGGGACTCCTGAAATTTTTTCAGAGCCCGATTTTCTTTCGTTTTTTATCCTAAGTTCCAGCTCATTCAAACTTTCGGATCTTTTCAAATCGTTAATCCTTCTTTTCGCTCTGTCTTTACTTAAACTCACAATTAATATTGTTTTGAAAAAGAATGAATCCTTTTGTAATCATCTCCCTTTTCTATTAAATACTTTATGTTTACTAAATTTTTATCAAAAATATCCTTAGCAGTATAAGCGGCAAAATACATTTTTAATTCATCAATTAAACTAATTTCTTTTGTTGAATCAAAAAATAATGTAAATGTCAATTTGCATCCACCGTCAATATCCTCGTATACCTGATCCGTCAATAAATTTTCAGCACTCATATCAAAGCCAACCATATTAAATATGGACAATCGTCTTCTTTTGTTAATCTCATTTATAATAATCTGTTCATCCCACTTTAAACCAAGCTCATTTTCGTTTTGATAACACCGTCTTAAAGATCCCACTGAACCATCAGTAATTTCATCCGAATTTAATGTGTTAATATGATGCACAAACACAGACCATTTTCTCGCATTATTTGAATTACCCAGTACTTCATAAGCATTTTTTTTAGTCGCATTAATTTTAATGGAGGATTGTAAAAAACGATTTTCATAGAGCCCCCCTTCTCCATAGGGACTAAAAACAACCATTAATGCAATGAGTAATAGAAATAGTATAATTATTGAAAAAGATACTCGATAAACATATTTCATGGTTACTGAATTTAAGTAATAATGCCCTGAATTTAAACAATAACTTATTTACTGAATAGAAAAATCTCGAATAAATCAAAAAAAAATACCATTAAACGCAATTTCAACGCTGTTGCAGTACGCAAAAAAAAGCCATACCTTTGCTAAATGCTGCGTCTTTACTTGAGTAATTATACCTCAGCAAAAAAAGCTGATTATTTTGGTATCCTTGCCAGTGGATT
>CEVF01022872.1_pt1 | contig 11287 bp, 6 predicted proteins | sample 356441 | NCBI WGS metagenome assembly CEVF01 (sample SAMEA2622765, study PRJEB7988) | marine metagenome | biome: marine biome (ENVO:00000447); feature: surface water layer (ENVO:00002042); material: "saline water (ENVO:00002010), including plankton (ENVO:xxxxxxxx)" | depth 5 m
TATCTTAACACTTCGGCTGGGTAAATCTTTGAAGCTCTATACGCCGGGTAAAGAGTCGCAAAAAAACTAATTAATATCGCCACTGCACCAATAGCCATGACTTCGTAAGAGTTTACTTGGGTTCTTAAATGAGAGATAAAATACATGTCACCACCAACCACCAATTTGTTAACTATATTTTCACCAATCTGGCTTATTGAAGGTGCATATAAAGCAAAAACAGTTCCAAAAAAAACACCAAATAAAGTACCAAGTATCCCAGATATCATGCCCTGAACCACAAAAATTTTCATAATCATAGACTTCGTTGCGCCAAGCGTTCTCAGAATCGCTATGTCAGAGCTTTTATTTGAAACAACCATCACTAAAGTAGAAATGATATTTACAGCTCCAATCACAATAATCATGACTAACATAATGCTCGTAAGTATTTTCTCTAGATTCAATGCTGTAAATAAACTAGATTGCGCTTCGTCCCAGCTAACCACTTCCACCATTGGATAAATATTTCTGACCTGCTCTGCAATCGGCTTGGCGTTGACAATATCATCCACACTTAATCGCAACTTTACTTTACCATCCGATTCTCCTTCAAAGAAACTCTGAGCATCTTTCAAATTTATGAGCGCTAAATTAGAGTTGCCATAGAGACCAAAATCAGCAAACCCAACAACTTTGAAACCTTCTACATCCATTGGAGATCGCTGAAGCAAACTCCCGAGCGATACAGCATTTATTGATTTAGCATTAAAAACATCAAGAGAAGCCGCTAACTGAGGGCCTAAAATAATTCCTTGCTCGGTATTTTTTAAATCATGTAACAATTCTAAATATTTCTGATTTGGATTACTTATTACGGTCTGTTCCCTCTCCGGAACCACACCTCGGATTTTTATAAATTCGAAATTACCTTGATGTTTGATTATCGCCTCACCCTCAATAAAAGGGGCTACTGCGTTTACGCCTTCCAAATCTAATATTTGGTTCATACCTCGGTTTGAATTGCCTAGAGGAAAAGTTCCTTGGATGACTGCATGAGGAACAGACTTGAGTGCCTCTAACCTCATGACGTTAATAGAACCATTAATGACAGAAGTGGCAACAATTAAAATCAAAACTCCAAAGCTAATGCCGAGCATTGAGGCGAGTGAAACGAAAGACAACAATAGATTATGTTTTTTTGCTAAAGAAAACCTTAACCCTATAAAGAAAGATAGTGGCCGGCGCATGAATTGTTTAATTCTCCTTACTCAGAGAAAAGTATGTTTCGATAGATTTTTGATTCTAACGAAAAATCATAGTCGGTCTGCATGTCTCTGCAAAAGTCTTTGTACTGTTTTAAAACTGACTGGAGCCAAAGGGGTAGAAACCTCATCCGAAATCGAGCGAAGAGATTTACCTGCTCTTTTTAGATCAAGAATTCTTTTCAGCAAGCGCTGCTCAATCGGATTTTCGATCAACTTTCCATTTTCATGAATCATATAACCAAAGGGTCTGCTTCCACCCAAATATCGTCCTTTACTTTTTTGTTTGTATTTTACGCTTTTTATTCTTTCTGCCGACTTCCTTCGGTCGAGTTTTGAGAATAATTCAGCTGCGATGGAAAACTCTAACATAAAAGCTTTATTCGCTATGTCGCCTCCTAATTCTACAATGTGCAATTGAACACCGCGACCTCGAAGAAAATCTACTAGCTCCCTAGCTTCAACACTACTGCTTACTAACCGCTCTAGATGACTACATATAATTATATCTCCGCTTGATACGAGACTCAGCAGCCGAGCACCATTGTTTCTATTTTTGAGCTTAGTTTCCCATTCAACTCCGCGATCTTGAAACTTTTCAAACAAATACCAATCTCGTTGAAGACAATAAGTCTGTATCGCCAATAATTCCGCGTCCAAAACCAATTCAGTTTCACCATCTGCGACCATAGTCTCAAGTGCCGATGTTCGGCAATAAGAATAAACTTTCATGAATTTCGTATCTAAACCTCTAATTTGATTTCAAGTTTCTAGCCCAACTTACAACTATTAGTAATGTTTTGTGTAAGAACACTTCACGATCAATGATGTAATGCTAGCAACTACCCCATTGAAAACTAATGGACTTTACCTCAGAACTTAAGTGTCTGTGTTCGAGCAAAGGCACTCTTTCGAATTCTACCGCTAGCGTAAAAACATAAGCAAGAACGAACTTATCGCATTCTTCATGTCATTTTTAAAGCATAAACGCTAAATTTGCTAGCAAGATACTGTTTTTTATGAATTTTATTATGAAAATTAATAAAACTTTTTATTGTTCTATCTCTTTTGTCCTGATATAGTTCTATCATCCTAGGTCCAATATAGGGCGTCTAGGACTGGAAAGGTTACCAATAGGTGAGATCGTCAGGTAAAAAACCTGTTTGTTTGTATATTAATTTGAAGCAAGTGAGGCTTTAATAGCGATCAAACAAAGTCAAAAAAAGGCTTCGTAAGACTTCTCATACTGAGATAGCAGAAGTCAGTAGTTACGATCAGACTATAGATTAACTTAATAGCTATTCACGCAAATTGTCGTGAATAAAAATGATATCTCAAGATTTAAGATTGAGAGTTAAGTGGAATTAGGAATTCAGATACAAACCGACTTACTGGATAAAAGTTCCAGAAGCGGAAGAAACGACAATAGTATTTTGAAACATGGATTTATTTAAATAACGAGAACGATATAATTAGCTGTAAGTAGCTGATATAAATGTTTTTATGTTTTCGTGTTAGCACTTGAGTTCAATGCTTCAGTTGAGTATCACTAGATAAATAGCGATGCACTCGTTAGAAGCCGGTCGTTAGTTTGGTCTACTCTCAGAATTCCTCCCGATGCTTTCTCTCTATTCTATAACTCAGAATATGGAAAAGTGGCAAATATGAAAAGAATGTTAATTAATGCGACTCAAAGCGAAGAGTTGCGTGTAGCACTCGTGGACGGTCAAAAGCTTTATGATCTGGATATTGAAAATCGAACCAGGATTCAGAAAAAAGCGAATATTTATAAAGGTAAAGTTACACGAGTCGAACCGAGCTTAGAGGCTGCTTTCGTCAATTTTGGCTCCGAGAGACATGGCTTTCTTCCGCTCAAAGAAATTTCTAAACAATATTTCTCAAAAAGCACAAATGGTGACTTTTCAATAAAAGACCAAATTCCTGAAGGCACTGAATTAATAGTTCAGGTCGAAAAAGAAGAGAGAGGAAACAAAGGAGCCGCGCTTACCACCTACATTAGCATTGCGGGACGCTACCTAGTTCTCATGCCTAACAATCCAAAGGCAGGAGGCATATCACGGCGAATTGAAGGTGATGATCGCACAGATATTCGTGAAGCTTTGAGAGATCTTGAAATACCCGATGGTATGGGACTTATTGTTAGGACAGCAGGGGTTGGTAAGCATCGAGATGAATTACAGTGGGACTTGGACTATCTTTTGGCTCTTTGGGGCTCGATAGAGGAAGCTTCCGCTCAAAGGAAGGCCCCTTTCCTTATATTTCAAGAAAGTAATGTCATTATCAGAACTATCAGAGACTATTTAAGAAAGGATATTGGAGAAGTCCTATTTGACACAGAGGAATCATATCAAGAGGCAATTAGTTTCATTAAACAGGTAATGCCACAGTATGAAAATCGCATAAAACTCTACACCGAAAAACTTCCATTATTTAATCGTTATCAGATCGAAAGTCAGATTGAAAGTGCATTTGAGCGTGAAGTCAAACTGCCGTCAGGCGGCTCGATAGTGATTGACCCTACGGAGGCATTAATTTCCATAGATATTAACTCTTCCCGAGCAACACGAGGGTCAGATATCGAGGAAACAGCGCTGAACACTAATCTTGAGGCAGCAGACGAGATAGCTCGGCAGCTTAGACTTAGAGACATGGGTGGGCTCGTCGTTATTGATTTCATAGACATGATGTCTAATAGAAATCAAAGAGAAGTTGAAAATCGAATTCGCGATGCATTAGAGAGTGATAGGGCACGAGTTCAGATCGGAAAAATTTCGCGGTTTGGGTTGCTTGAGATGTCTAGACAGAGATTACGCCCCTCACTCCGCGAGACTAGTGGGATTGTTTGTCCGAGATGCCTAGGTCAAGGGACCATTAGGGATGTTGAATCTTTATCACTTTCTATTCTCAGAATCCTTCAAGAAGAAGCAAATAAAAACAAAAGCCAGGAATTAAGAGCTACAGTACCATTGATAGTCTCTTCCTATTTACTTAACGAAAAAAGAAAAGCGATTTCCGAAATTGAAGAACAAAGTAATACCCGAATTCTTATAACGCCAAATCCGTCTATCGAAACTCCTCACTATGAAATTACCGGAATAAATCAAAACTCCGAATCTTATGAAGTAGAAGCAGCAAATGAACCAATAGAAAATCCTAATATTAAGAAAGAAATAGAACAGGCCACTGTGCAAAGAGCGTCTGTCAGAAATACTCAACCCAAAAGACCTTCTCCTCGCAAGCCAAATATTTTTTCAAGGATCTGGTCAGCCATATTCGGCAGCTCTACAAATAAAAAGAAAAATACTCTTAAGAACCGTCGGAGAACTAACAATCGCAATCAAAATCGAACGGGCGCAAGATCAAATAGAAATCAAAGACCTAGTAATCAAAATCGCGGCGAAAGGTATGATAGCAAAGAATTAAAAGATCGTCAGAATAGAAGTAATACCCAAAACAAAAAAACGTTGTCTAGCCAGAATAAGGAACAAAATAGTCAAAGAAACACAAGAAACAAGACAACTGATAGAATAAATGAAAGCTCAGGAAAAAGTCAGCGCAGACCTGCATCAAGGCGCGCAAAGAATACCAACCAACGACGGAGAGGCCCAAGAAGCGAGGTTCCGAAAACTGTAGAGACAAACGAAAGATCAAACGACGAAGGCGTTCACTTAGATAAACCTAAAGACATAAGCAAAATTGAAAAAAGTAACGAAATAAAAAGTGACATCAAAAGTCAAGATAATCGTATAGATAGAAAAAATCACAGAGAAAGTGAAGACGGTAATATTAGTAAAGATAGCATGAGAAATGGAAATGAGTCTCAGCGGAAAAAAGAATCGCAAGAGACCACTCAGGTTAGATCTCTCGCTGAAGAAACTAATACTGAAAATAGCGTGAGTGGCCCTATAGAATTTTCGACTCAAATCTCTGAGATAAATCCTATAGAGTCCTCTTCGAGTAACCCTCAAAGTCAAGAGCCGAGTGTTATTCCCCCAATATCTGAGAACAAATCTCAAAAGGTGTCTACTACCCGCGAGCAAACCCACCATAAAACTGATACGACGGCTATAGAGTCGAAACAAGCTGAAGAAAAAACGGATCAACCGCCTTTAATTAAGTCGCCCTCTTTAGAAACCGATCCTACTCGAGAGGTTTCCTCGCAGACAAACCAAGGCGCTGGAACGATCAGGAGAGCTCCCAATGATCCACGAGAGGTAAGAAGACGGTTAAAAGAAGAGTCTAAATAAATTCTTAAGACGCCTTTTAGGGCCTATAAGGCGTCTTCTAACTCAGGTAACACAGCAAACAAATCTCCAACCAATCCGTAATCGGCAACTTGAAAAATCGGAGCTTCTTCGTCTTTATTAATCGCAACAATAAATTTGCTGTCCTTCATGCCAGCAAGATGCTGAATAGCACCGGAAATTCCGACTGCAATGTATAAATCTGGAGCTACTATCTTTCCTGTTTGTCCCACTTGATAGTCATTTGGCACAAAACCGGCATCTACGGCAGCTCGAGATGCACCTACTGCCGCATTTAGTTTGTCTGCTACTTTTTCTAAAAGCTCAAAATTTTCGCCATTCTGCATCCCCCTTCCCCCAGAAATTATTATACTCGCTGATGTTAATTCCGGACGCTCAGATACAGATAGTCTTTCATCTACATATGCTGATAATTCCTGCGGATATGCCATATCAATATTTTCTATAGGTGCTTGCTCCTGACATATTTCTGCTTCGGGGAATGCAGTTGTGCGGACCGTTATAATCTTTATTGAATCATCTGATTCAACAGTTGCTATAGCATTACCTGCATAAATAGGTCTTTTAAATTGGTTCGGGGACTCTACAGAAATAATGTCTGAAATCTGTGCCACATCGAGTAAAGCTGCCGCTCTCGGTAATAAATTCTTACCGGTAGTGGACGCTGCCGTTAGAATATGACTATAGTTCTTACCTATATCTGCGATCAATGGCGCTACAGCTTCCGCTAATTGATGCTCGTATATAGCGTTATCAATGCTAATAACCTTCGATACTCCCTTAATCAAAGATGCGGCCTCTGCAACAGAACCGATTTGTTTTCCACAAACCAGAATATCTACAGCATTATCAATTTTTAAGCCAGCGCTTATGGTATTTAAAGTACCAGCCTTGAGAGCGCTATTATCATGCTCTGCTATTACTAATGTAGTCATTTCTAAAACCTTTAAATTACTTTTGCTTCGTTACGCAGTTTGTCTACCAATTCAGCTACTGACTCAACTTTAACCCCGGCTGATCTCTCCTCAGGAGGAGATACATTTACGACCTTCAACTTTGATTCTATTTCTACACTCAACTCCTCAGGAGTTATAAAGTCTATTTCTTTCTTTTTTGCCTTCATAATATTCGGTAGTGACGCATACCGAGGCTCGTTCAACCTCAAGTCGGTTGTCACTATCGCAGGGAGCTTTAACCGAACGGTTTGTTCTCCTCCATCGATTTCCCTGCTAACTACAACGTCATCAGCAGACAGCTCTGCTTTACAAGCAAATGTTCCTTGTGGGTAATCTAGCAAGGCCGCTAACATCTGGCCCACCTGATTATTATCTGAATCGATAGACAACTTTCCAAGTATGACTAGATCTATTTGCTCTTTGAGCACTATCTTCTTCAGAACCTTCGCAACCGATAAAGGCTCAACCACATTTTCTGTTTCGACCAATATCCCGCGATCAGCTCCAAGTGCTAGTGCAGTTCGAATCTGCTCTTGACATACCCTAGAGCCTATAGAGATAGCAATTACTTCAACATTCTCTCCAGACTCCTTTATCCGAATTGCCTCCTCGACTGCAATTTCACAGAATGGATTCATGGCCATCTTAGCATTCATGAGATCCATTCCCGACCCATCCGCCTTAGGACGGACTTTTACATTTGCGTCTACAACTCGTTTGATTCCAACTAGAATTTTCATGTGCCTACCAAATTCACTTAATTAATAATATGTCACGTCATAGATTTTCGAATGCGAAAAAAGGCGGCTAATGATGCCCCTTAACAACCATTTCGTCAATCGCGATGGACCATTCCTGGTCCGATAAATAACTGAAAAATCATGACTGACGTATAGTTTGAAACGATCCCGCACTCCAGAAACCGACTTCCTCTTCTTTTGAGACTATTAAATCTGCCAACCGGTAATAAACACTTCGGCATATTCCAGCTTTCAAACCGTTCCTAATATGCACAAAGGGCACACATTCAGGCTTATCAAGCTCGATCGTTATAGGGTTATGTTCTTTAACCTCGAATTGTTCCCCAACGTTTGTCGTAAAAAAAATGGTTTGTTTCCAATTGTTCCCAATAACTTTCATTTCCGTAATAAGAAAAGGATACTGGTCAACCTTAATCTTGATTTTTTCTTGTGGTGAAATCAGATAATAATGGCCGTCGTCTTTAATACATAAAATCGATGCAAAAAGATTGATAAGTTCTTTTCTCCTAATAGGGCTCCCCTCATGCACCCATACCCCATCTTTTCGAATAACCAAATCCATTTCGCCGCAAAATGACGGATTCCATAAATGAGTCGGCGCTGGTTTCATCTCGATACGCTCTTCGCTTCGATGTAGATTGCAACAAAAATAAGTCAGAAGTTGAAGCTTCGGTAGATTTATCTCATCATACCATCCGGAAGGATTTCATTTAACCTTTTATATTAGCCTTGTATATGTGTTTTGTTACATAATGATTTTAAATTCGAAAAACTTTATTTAACTAAATTCCTCAGAGATGCCAGAAACCATTGGTTACACCAATTTTGTAAGCCTATTCAAAAACCAGGCATCTTTTCTCGACGTCAGAGCACCAATAGAATTCGAGCAAGGCTCAATCCCTGGCTCTGTTAACTTACCTCTCCTCAACGATCACCAACGAGAAGCTGTCGGAAAAACTTACAGAAAATACGGCAAAGATGAAGCAATATACCTTGGGCAGAGACTAATTTCAGGCAACGCAAAAAAATCCAGACTTTTCGAGTGGACAAAGTTTTGTGAAAACCATAAAAATCCTACGATTTTCTGTCACAGAGGAGGTCTCCGATCTAAGATTGTCCAGAATTGGTTATATGAAGAAGAAGGTATTGAGGTGCCACGAATAAGCGGTGGTTACAAGGCACTTCGTCTTTTCGCTATCGACGCCTTGGAGAAAATACCAGCAACTCCAAATTTACTCATCATTGGAGGAAAAACAGGCACGGCAAAAACACAGATAATAAATGGTTTACCTCATGCGATCGACTTAGAGGGCCTAGCGAATCATCGAGGATCAGCATTCGGAAATAGGATAGAGCCGCAGCCTTCTCAGGCCTCATTTGAGAACAAGATAGCTTATCAATATATCTTAAACGGTTTAGCAGAACAGGCTAAATTTTTTATGGAGGACGAGAGTCGTATGATTGGATCCTTAAATATCCCATTACCACTTTATGATTTTATGCGAACTTCTCCGATCGCATTAATAAATTCAAAACTCGAGGAACGAATCGAAACTATCCTAAACGACTATATTATTTCAAATTATAAGGAATATGCTTCTCAGTCTGAAAAAAACAATGCCAACATTTTCTCACGCTATCTTTTAAGTAGTTTAGATAAAATAAGAAAACGATTAGGTGATCAAAACTATGAAGTGATTAAACAAAAAATGCATCAAGCTTCTTATTATGAAATCAGTGACACCTTCAGAGAAATACATAGAGAGTGGATCCAAATCCTAATCCAAAAATATTATGATCCGATGTATGAATATCAGCTTAGAAAAAAAGAGGACCGAATTATTTTTGAAGGAACACGCAAAGAATTCTGTGAATGGATTCAAAAATGAAGCAAGAATTTATTAGAACTCAATGATTGTAAGACGATTAAATATAAATGGGCTAAAAGGATATCTTGAAGATGGTGATACTATCCTCGTTCCAAACTTACGATCCAGAGACGCCATTCTCTTTCAGTATCTCAACGATAGCGATCAGAACCCAAAGCCTACTCCTAAAATATTTCCTGTAGACATCTTTATACAAAATCTCTGGGAATTAAATTCTCGAACCGGAACATCTCAATGTAGCCGCTCAAGGATTATATCTCCAGAAGAGGAATTAGTCCTATGGGAAGCGATTATCGAAGTATCTTTGGATTCAATACCACTCCTGAATGTCAGCGAAACCTCTAAAGCCGTGTCACATAGCTACCACTTAGCACAACAATGGATTTTAGATGAAACTGAGCTCGAAAAGTCGGGTTCCAATTTCAAAAAAAAAGACGCCATCATTTTCGCTAATTGGAGACAAAAATTTCGAGAACATTGTGGCGAGAAAGGAATTATCACTCTCGTTGATGCAACCATATCTCTCATCAAGCTTATTAGCTCAAGAAAAATTAATCATCTTCCTACACGCACAGTTCTCGTAAATTTTCACGAAAGTCCGCCCTTGTATGAAAAACTCTTTGATGTTTTACCTAGAACCACTGATATATCAACTTTTGAAGTTGTTAATAGCATTGTAGAAGAAAAACAAACCCTGATCGAAACTAAAGATATAAACCAAGAGGTAGCGCTATGCGCGCAATGGGTCAATGGGATTTCCCAAAAATTTCCTCATGCTCATATCGGCATTCTAGCGCCCGACAAAAATTTATATAAAGAAAAATTTGAAAAAGCGCTTGCGAATGAGATAAGAGCCGACAATCTATATGAGGATTTATCGATAAGACCTCTTTTCAACTCAGCAAGTACCGGGCTGACGCTATTTGACTCCGCCTTAATATACGACGCTTTTTTAATACTTAAATTATGCAAAGCAGAACATTCCATAAACGACATAGTAAGGCTTCTGCAATCACCCTTTGTCGTATTTGAAAAAGACAGAAATGATTCTACCCGACAGGAATGCATGGCACTGTGTAGTTCCTTAAGAAAACTCTCAATAAGGACCATAAGCGACCGAGAGTTCTTAAATTTTCTAGATAATGAGAAAACCAATTTTTGGTCTGAAGTTTTCTCATTAAAGCTCATACATTTTCGAACTAGATTGCGAAATATGCGGGGGAAAAATTCAGTTATCATATGGGCTGAACTCTTTGAGGAATTACTTCAGCATGGTGGCTGGCCAAATATAAAAAGTGGGCAGAAACTGCCTATCCTCGCATTAAATCAATGGGACAAACTATTACAAAAATTTAGACATTGCGCTGACATCTTACCTAAACTCGATTTTGAATCTGCCTTAAGAATCCTTGAAAAATTAGCAAAGTCGATCCAACAGAAATCAAACTTCAATGGTCTTCTACCTTTCTCTTTCTTTTCAATTAGCGAGTCAGTTAGCTTAGATTATGACTATGTTTGGTTACTTGGCATGAGTGACAGCAATTTTCCGAAACCAGCGAATCCTTCCCCTTTTATTCAATATTCACTCCAAGAAAGTGTTGGTATGCCATACTCTAACGGTGAAACAGAATTAAGAACCGCGAGAACGCAGCTTAGGAAAATTATCGACTCAACTGAAATTGAACTTATTGCAAGCTTTCACAGATCTGATGAAAAACAGCACTATGAACCGAGCCGCATATTGGAAGAATTCAACTTTTCCAGCTCTGAGGGCAGCCAATTGATACTCAGAGAAAATTCGAGGCAACGACCTTCAATTGAATTTGAAACGATATTCAATGAGAGCCTCGCCATAAGCGAATCAGAAAAAATATCTGGTGGTTCGGAACTGCTAAGTGACCAGTCACGATGTCCTTTTAAATCATTTGCAATAAATCGACTAGGAGCTATACCTGACCCTGAACCAACTATCGGTATAAGTAAAATGACCAAGGGCACTGCCCTTCACATTGCATTGGAATTTTTATTTACTGAAATTTCATCCAGGAAGGTATTGCTCTCACTCTCTGAGTTAGAATTAGAATCTCTTATTGAAAACGCTGCCCAGCGATCAATTAACTACCTCTTGTCGAAGCATAAAGATATCGCAAC
>CEVF01154618.1_pt1 | contig 11284 bp, 22 predicted proteins | sample 356441 | NCBI WGS metagenome assembly CEVF01 (sample SAMEA2622765, study PRJEB7988) | marine metagenome | biome: marine biome (ENVO:00000447); feature: surface water layer (ENVO:00002042); material: "saline water (ENVO:00002010), including plankton (ENVO:xxxxxxxx)" | depth 5 m
TGTAGAAACTCTTCTCAACCCAAGTGTTCTGTATGCAACGGATTCAGATAATGATTCCGATGTTGCAGAAATCTCGGTTAGTCACGACATCACTCTATCAGAGCAGTTTGGACTAACCCTCGGTGGTTCATTGGGCAACGTTGACGCAGCTGCCGACTATACTTATCATAGTCTTGGTGCTACCGTCACATCCTCCCTTGGAGGTGCGGATACGTTCGCAGGAGTTGCCCTTGTTGACAATGATAACGCTGGAAGTGATTCCGAAACCGTATTTTCGGTTGGGTTGTCACTTAAGTTCTAACTTAAAAAACCGAAAGGAGGTGTTTTTACACCAAAGACTTCCCATTCGTGGGAGGTCTTTTTTTTAATTTTTTTTAAAAGAATTTTAATTTTTTTTTTAAAAGATTGTAATTATATGAACAATGAACAACGAAGATTTTGATTTTGAACTTGACTCGGATGACCTTATCGATGAGTATACATCTGAGGTAAATTTGATATTTACCGTTCTTGGGAAGATTGACGAGGATCTAGTAAACTCTGTGGTTACTAATTCAACTAAGTTTTCTGACTTTGATTTGACTGATGAAGAAATGGATGAAGTAATCTTGGAAATTGGGGTTTCTGTAAAAGGTGAAGATAACCTTGTTGACATTGCCAAGAAAATGCGTGATAATGCTTAAATGGAAAAAACACTAATTATTATCAAACCAGACGCAGTTGAAGCAAAATGCGTTGGAAAAATCATTGATATATTTGAAACGGAAAAGTTTGATATAATTCAAACTGAGATGATGTCGTTATCAGACGATATGCTGAACGACCATTATTGTCATCTTACCGACAAACCTTTTTTTTCTGAGATTGTAGAATTTATGCAGAGTTTGCCTGTGATTGTAATGACATTACAAGGTGAAAATGCAGTAACAAGAGTACGTGATCTTGTAGGGGTCACAGACCCAACCGAAGCAAATGAAGGAACTATTCGTAAGCAGTTTGGAACTGATGTCATGCGAAATGTTGTTCATGCTTCTGATTCTGTTGAAAATGCAGAAGCAGAAATTGAACGATTCTTTGGTTAATCGTAGGCCGAGTGGCGGAATTGGTAGACGCTGCGGACTTAAAATCCGTTTTCTGTAAAGAAGTGCGGGTTCAAGTCCCGCCTCGGCCACCACGAAACCTTACCACTTGGTAAGCATTAATATTTTTTATATTCTTTTGTTTTTTGATTTTTTTGGTATTCTTCTTGTATGTGTTACGAAGATTACGAAGAAGACGAATACGATGATTATGAAAACCACGATCCTCTGCGAGCAGAAGCACAAACGAATCATTATCGTTTGAAGAATGGAACGTGTAGTCAATCAAATAGAATTGTAATTCATTATGAACTTCCACTTGATCGTGATATGGAGTATTATGTCGATGAAAAGGGTCATCCTTTTTATGGAGTAGATTGGCAAAGATTATATTATCGTTTTGAATTCCGTGAAGATAAAACTGATCATCACAATGTTTATTTAGTAGACAAAGAAGGTTACATACATTTTGCACGAAACGGAAGAAACGGAGATGGAGAATCACCAAAAGATGCAGACAACGAAACACCAATGTTCAAATTAAATGATATGCAATATTGGAGAACTTGTTTAAGTCATAGTCGTGACGAAGAAGAACGTTTCTACACTGGATGCATAACTGCAACTAGGTATTTCTTGGGAAGTCGTGAATTTAGAAGAGACTTACGTGTTGATTTTCATTTAACATTCAAAGATGGAAAAATACTTGAAATTAATCCCACAGTTAACTACATTTGTAATATTGCCCGACATAAATTAATAGAGTATCGTGAAAATTGGAAAAAGTGGGAAGAATCCGACAAATACAAAGCATTAGAAAAATATTATTGGCAACCTCTTGATAATACAGAAAAAAAATTGTATGATGCAGTAGAAAAAGTATCTACGTTTCTTAATAAAATAATCAACCGAGTGTGTTCTTATTGTCGTTTTCAAAAATCAAGATATCCTGAACATTGGTAACTTTTTGCTTGACTTTTTATAATAAGTTTGGTAGGGTGTTTATATAGAGAGAAATTATATAAACAACTAAAATAGAGAGAAAAATTATGGCAACTATAACAGATAACTGGATAAATTATATTGATAATAGGAATGCGTTTGAGTCAATTGAATGGAATTGGGAAGCATTATCTCCCCACGATTGTTTTAATTCAATTAATGCAAGGGTCCCATTTGATGGTGGTGTAATAGAAATATTTACCGGCAATCTAATCCCACACGGATTTTTGTCAAGTAATGTTTGCATTGAAGCATCTTTTGATCCCGAACATCCCGAAGGACCCGAGTCTGCTCTTAATCACGCAACTTTCCACGTTGGCATTTTTGATAACGAAGGAAACGAGATTCAATGCCCAATCACCAATGGAATTTTTCCTGAAGAAGGTGACACTCATGGTGCGAATCTTGAACCACAAGAAGTTGGTCAGATTATTCTTCAATTTCAGAACGACTAATACTTGACTTTCTTTAATATTAATGTATTATAGAAAATATGAATAGTAAAAAAATGTTTGAAGAATTAACTTTTACTCCACATAGATACTCATCAAAAGGTGTATCTGCGAGAAAAGAATTTGACAACGGATGTTTAATATCAGTTGTTTCGGGTGAAGGATTGTATGGAGATTTGGATGCAAATGAGTTCTACGATTCAACCTTTGAAGTGGCTGCATTTGATGCCGATGGAGAATTTATTCGTTTAACACCACACGATGATGTTATTGGTCATCGTAGTTTAGAAGAAGTGTCGCAGATAATGACTCAGTTGCAGAACAATCCAGAATCTCTGCGAGTAGATGAGTTCACCGATTATTGATTCAAGCAAATGGACTCCAAGTGCAAGTTGGTCAGAAAATCTGACCAGCAACACAAAGCATTTGCAATACAATAAACACGGAGAACCAATTTGGAAACCTTATTTCAATCCATTTGCAAATAAACTTCCTACTTACGAACTAGACTTTAATTCCAATCAAACATTTGATTATATAAACGGTCTTGACCCGTGGGGAAGACCTTTCGTAAAAAGTATTTTCTTTTTTAACTATGATAATAAAACACCACAAAGAACTGCATTGTGGAGAATACAATGTGGTGCTGGTGTATCAAACTATTTGGAAATCGTATATAATAAATCAAGAGTATACAAAAACTTTAGATTGATTGGATTCACTACGGTAAACGGAGAGGTAGTAAGATTGTATATTACAGGTTTGCATAGTGATTCACTTGATAAAATGGCAAGTTCATTTAGTAAAACGAGTAACTTTATAGAATATAAAAAAGCAAACTACATTGATAAAGATATTGATGATGAACGACCTGTTCCGATGTGGATTGTATGAACTTGACGAGTGGTGGTGTAATTGATATTATATTATATAAATTTTAACTTAATAAAACCAAAGGAACTATATGAATCTACGACCTGCAAATTTTGATTTTTGGATCAAGAATGACTTGAATGTTTTGCTAAGAGGAAAACATGGTGTAGGAAAAACCGCAATGGTAACCGATGCGTTTGAACGCAACAACTTGAAGTACAAATACTTTAGTGCAGCCACTATGGACCCGTGGGTAGATTTCATTGGAGTGCCAAAAGAAATGAGTGATGACAATGGCGACTCTTATTTGGATTTGGTGCGACCAAAGGAATTTCAAGATGATGAAGTTGAAGCAATTTTTATGGACGAATTTTCAAGAGCACACAAAAAAGTTCGTAATGCGGTAATGGAACTTATTCAGTTCAAAAGTATCAACGGACGAAAATTCAAGAACTTGAGATTCGTTTGGGCGGCAATTAATCCAGAGGACGATGAGGATTTTAATTATGATGTAGATGCACTTGATCCTGCTCAAGAAGATAGATTTCATGTTCAAGTTGAAGTCCCGTATAAACCTGATGTAGATTGGTTTCGAAGTCAGTTTGGTGAACAACTTGCAAATTCTGCGATTTCTTGGTGGAACGAATTACCACCCAAGGTTCAAAATCGTGTAACCCCACGAAGACTGGAATATGCACTTAGTGTATACAATGCAAAAGGAAATCTGCGTCATGTACTACCAAGTTCAAGTAATGTATCCAAGTTGTCAAGAGTACTCACGGATGGACCAATTCAAGACAAGTTGGTTGACCTTCTAAAGAAAAACAATACTAACTTAGCAAGAAAATTTATTTCAATTGAGAACAATTACAGAGATGGACTTTCTTATATCATTGACGATGTTAAGTTGCGTGAGTTTTTTGTTCCTTTGTTTGACAAAGAAAAGATTTCAAACTTATTGGCATCACGAACCGAGGTGTACAAGTTGGCAGTTCAAAAGATTGAAAATGGAGATGAAACTTTCAAACAAATTGCAAAAGATATTGTGAACGCAAATCAAAATAAAAAGTTGACGAAGAAACTTATGAAAGATTTGCATCATGTTCTTTCAATTGTAGATATGAGTGAACTAAAACACTCTCCACAAATAGCACACTTTTCAGACTTGGCAGCTGGTGACTATGACCGGTATGTAAAGACTGCATCTAAGATGGTGGGAAAAACAACTAATCAACGAAAAGACAAGTTGCAAGTTATTCTTGATTATGCTCCGGAACAAATGACACGGGAAGCTGCAAAACAAACACTTCAAGTTATTGATGACATTGCCGAACGTTCACATTCGTATACCATTGCATCTCCGGAGGTAGTAGGTGTAGTTAATAATTGCATTCGTACATTGGCAGTTTCTGCTGACGGTAAATCTTTGACTTGGGAAAATATTGTAACGGAACATGGTTCTATTATGGCTAACTTTATTCAGAAGATGAAAGATGCAAGTCGTTTCCAAAAAGTTTATCAACCGGGTAGATACGGACAAAACGAGGATAAGATTGTTTCGGAAATGTGTGGAGTAAAAAAGTCTTCTTCGAGTAGTAAAAAGACAAAAAGTTCAACTACCACACTCGGTGGTCAACTTGGATAATGGAAAGACTTTCTTCGTCCGAGTTTGAAGAGATTGCATTTGAGTTGGAATCTCATCATGCTATTTTCTACAAGTTGTGGGAAATGGGTGAAATGGTTTTTGATGATATGGTAGAAACTGCGGCCGTATCATTTGATAAGACTGGTAAGTATGTTGCGTTTCATTTCAACAAAGATTTTTGGAATCGTTGTACACCATACGAACGAAAGTTCGTGATATGCCATGAGTGTCTTCATGTGTGGCTAAACCACGGAATCAGAACTAGCAATGCTTCGTATCCGCAGTTGGTTAATACTGCATTGGATGTAGTTGTTAATCATATGTTGGTTGATAATTTTGGATTTGATAGAAGTAAATTATCAGACTCGGAAAATCTATGTTGGGTTGAAACTGTTTATGATGAAGATGAAGACATTGAAAGTGGGGAAACTTTTGAATATTATTATAACTCATTGATGAATAGTCCTAACACAAAGTTTACGGAACTTAAATTAGTTGATAGTCACGAAAATCTATCTGAGTGTGATGTTGAAGATATACTTGAAAAATTAGGAGAAGGGTTGTCGGTTGAAGAAAAGTCTGAAATAGCAGAAGCACTGAAAAAGCATCAACCTGGTACAAGTAATCTTCCTGGAAAAAATTCTATTGGAGATTGGTTTAAAGTAAATGTAGTTTCGTGTATCAAAAAGAAAAGATGTTGGTATGATTTGATAAAACAATGGGCAACAATTAAAAAAGACGATGAAGCAGATGCAGAGCAATGGTTAAGAAAAAACAGACGCATGACTTTACTAGAATCCAATTCAGGAAGTTCATTACTATTGCCATCGGATTGTGATGCACTTGCAGACGAAGATGATAAGGTTGAAATGTGGTTATTTCTTGATGTATCTGGTTCTTGTTATGGTCTACGTGACCACTTCTTTTCAGCTGCATTGACGATACCAGAAGACAGAATTAGGCTTCGTGCGTTTTCGTTTGATACACAGACATACGAAGTAGATTTAAGTACAGGAAAACTTCGTGGTGGCGGTGGAACTGCGTTTCATATTATACAAGAAACTATTGAACGAGAATTAAAGGGTAATCAAAAACATCCAGTAGTTTTTGTGTTCACCGATGGGTGGGGAACTACGGTAAGACCAACTGATCCAGAAAAGTGGCATTGGTTTATTGATGGTGGTGCATTTTGTATAAATCAAGCCAGAGCATTGTCACATAAAAATTGTAATTTTCACGACATGAGTGATTTTAAGTAATGTTTGACTTTTGTGTCGGATATATGTAATATAGTGGAAAAATAAAAAAAATAAATTATGATTAAAGTTAATGTAAGAGAAGGTGAACCCATTGATAGGGCATTAAAAAGAATGAAGAAAAAGTTGAAAGACGAAGGTGTGTTGGATGCAGCTAGACAAAGACGATACTTTGTTCCCAAGAGTGAGATTAGGAAAAAGCAAAAGCAAAAGGCATACTACTCACAACTTATGCGAGAGTGGAAAAACAAGTAAATTTATCAAAACCCAATTTATTGGGTTTTTTTATTTATTGACATATCTCTTTAAATTGAATAATATCTTTTGAAAATGCAAATTTGCAACGAAATAACAAAATCAGAAAGAGACGCAATTGTTCGTCACTTTAAAGATATTTCATGTACTCTGCCTGATGAGTTGTTAAACAAAATGATTATTAGGTATGAAAATAAAGTTGCAAATATGGAACGTGAGGTTCAAACAATGAAGTTTGAACTTGATGATAGAGAACTTGCTATCAGACTATATTTTGATGGAAAATTATCTGAACAAAATCTAAAAGAACTAATAAATTATGAGTGAACACATAGAACTGGGTACTTTTATAGAATTGCTTGAGTCTCAAGAAAATCTTTCAAAAGTAATTGAGATGGCAATACAAGTAGACGAAGGAACACATTCTGAAAAGGATGATCCTGCATTAAAATTCAAATCGTATGCCCACGCAATAAAAGAACTACTTGAAATGGATTCTGAACAAGATGAATACGAAACTTCCATTTTCTTGGAAATGAAAACTGATGAGTATTCCGAAGACCAGTCCAGGTATGTAGATGTTCACTTGATAAACGATAATTATAGTGAGACGATACTTTTGCGACCAGAAGTTAATTTTGATGATTACAACAACTATAAAACTTTTGGAATAGACTTTGTTCCGTGGGGTCAACTTCTTAAGAAGAACGTGCGTGTAACATCCGAGGTTGCAGAACGTACTCCAGATGGATATACACTTCAAGAGTTTGTACTTGGCAATATTTTGTGGGAACTTACGTTTTATGGATTTAGTTCGGATACGATTGATGAAAAGAGACAAGAGATAGAAGACATGACCAGTGATACTGCATCGTTTGTTGAGTGGGAAGGTTTATCAGAAGACGCAGATGAATAGTTACATAAAGTCTATATGTGAAGAATATTGTAAGTCGGTTTCGGTTATTGACGATGAAACAATTGAGGTAGTAGTAGAAGGTCGGTATTTTACTGAATTGTACGGCAGACTAATGACTCATAATTTTTGTTGCAAGTCAATTATGTCAAATTCAGAAGATGATAATCATGTAGCAGTATTTACACTTGCAGATAATATGGGTAATTTTGAAAGTATGTTTGAAGACTTTATGGAAGATAATTTCGAGGATGATTCTTCGGATTGGTGGAAAAATCAAGAATGAAGGAGGATTGGCTGAGTGGTTTAAGGCGGTGGTCTTGAAAACCATTGAACTCTTACGAGTTCCGCAGGTTCGAATCCTGCATCCTCCGCCATTTAATTTTAGTTATTGACCAAGATACTTTAATAACATAATATTTATCAATATGAAAACAGCAAAATATTTTTCCGCAACATGGTGTGGCCCATGTAGAGTTTTTAAACCGGTAGTCCAAGAAGCAATTGAAGAGGGTTATTCAATTGAACTAGTTGATATAGATGAAAACTTAGAATTAGCTCAACAATATCAAATAATGAGTGTACCTACATTGGTTATTGAAAAAGATGGCCAAATCGTAGACTCAGTTTTGGGGTCTACTACCAAAGAAGATCTTATTCAGAGATTGTCTTAGTGAGTGAGGATTTTAAAAAATTAGGTTGTTACGCAAAAAAAGTTGTCATTGATAAAATTAATGATGATGCTCTTACAATACACATTGAAGACGAACATGGTGACGAACATAATTTAAAAATTAAAGTTGTCATTGAAAACTTTCAAAATATTGATACATTTGGAGAAAAAGAAGATTATACAATTGATGTTCCATCACTGAATGTAGATTATTCTGTGAAAAAAACCGGCAAGATAAATTCAACAGATATTTCAATGAAATGGAATCATAGCAACAAACCACCTGTATTTGAGGTTAGAAGCAAAGATGATGTCGTATTTTCAGGAACATATTCCGATGCGATGGAGTGGGTTGGAAAGAATGTTAAATAATGCAGTCAACCGATTGTAATAAAAAAGTCCCTACAATAGATACGAGGGCAAGAGCAATCTTTTGTTGCATTTGGTTTGGAACAATGCCGTGGAGGTTGTATGAAAAAAAGAAACACTATAGTAGTTCATATTTGCGACATCTTAAATTAAATTTGGGTTCTGCGTGGATGTGGTTTACATCTTGGAAAGTTGATGCAGAGGAACTTGATTTTGAGCGAGAATTTAATTTCAATTGGGAAACTGTATTTAAAAGTATGTGTGCTGGATTAAGATAGTTTGACATTTTTATTAATCGTATATACTATATATGTTTATGAACGATGCAGAAAGAGCAGAGCAAATACGCAGTGTGATTGAGATGAAATTGGCAGAGTTGTCAGAGTATTGTGACTCAGTGCAAATACTAGCATCTTGGAATGGAATGGATGATCCAGATAATACACATTCAACATTTCGTGGATTTGGAAATTGGTATGCAAGAATTGGTATGGTAAATCGTTTTGCCGAAGAAGAAAGTGCCAAAATCCAAAACCAGGTATGGGATGAATCAGACGATTGTACAGAGTAAATAGTATTTATAGGTACGTGAAGTGCGTACCAGTTATACTAATGTCGTTATGTTTAAGTGGATGTGGGTTGTTTCACAAACAATCCGCAAAAGAAGAAGTTTGGTCTAAATTCGGAATCGATTCATTACATTTTCAGTCGTGTGGTCCACAGGCATTGAGTCAAATGCACACGCATTTTGGTGAAGATATAACGATGCAAATGGTGTCAATTCATTTACAAGAACACCGAGGAATTAATGTTTTCAGAGGCCTAGGTTTGATACATACCGAGTTTAGAAAAATAACTTGTCCTCCTGAACTTCGTGCATATTTGAAAAGAAATGGATTCAGATATGAATTGGCAAACTACGAAGACTTGCAGAAAGGCGATTTTGCGATTGTATTGCTTAAGGGATATGATGATATACACGAATGGCACTGGGCAACATGGCCAAACGATTCTAAAAGTATCCCAACATTTTTTAAGAATTATACAAAAATTATTAAAGTATATAAAATTATAAAACTCAATCAAATATCTCCTTGACAAAGATAAAACATGGTTGTATCATACAATATTAACCACAAATAGGAGACACTAATATGAGTATAAATGATTGGTTCGGATTGTTTTGGGCATTCCTCGGATTTATGTTTGGAATAATTTTTTCAAATATCGGTATAAACAATATAAAACATGAAGCAATAGATAGAGGTGTTGCTGAATATAATTCTCAAACCGGAGATTGGCAATGGAAAGATTCATTGCAAAAGGATTAAATTTATTGATTGTTGGTTTGGTGTGTGGGTGTCAAACTACACCGAAACCTAAACCAGAAGACACAACATTGCATAAAACTTGGTCACATCTTTATCTAATAGAGATGGGGAACGGAATAGCAAATAATGATTTTGAAACATATGCATTTTTTATGAACGAGTATGAAGAAGAATTAAAAATAGAATCTAATAGACGAATTTTAGAAGAAGATGAACTTGCAACTCGTTATGGTGATCCAGAGCATGAGTATTATATACAAACCACAATGAAAATGGCAGAGGGTGATTGTGCGTCTGCTTACTTTTATTTGAACAGATACATTGATGTTATGCGAAATCGTTTTTTGTATAACATGGATTATACACCGATTCCAACTTATGCAAAGTAATTGGTTGACCTTTAAGTAGTCATCGTTTATAGTCAAGATATGAATGACACGAAAATCTTAAAAAAGACATTTCAAAACATGAAGCAAATTGATAATTTTTTTGAAGGTCCTGAATATAAAATGTTGATGGAATTGTCGTTTGGTACAAAGTCATTTTCAGAAAAGCAAGTTGCCAGTACGATTTTAAATCAATTAAGTTTGATAGATGATTCAATTGATTTTTTTACAACAAAAAAAGAGTGGGAACGATGTTACTTGGAATCTTTCAAGTTGGTTTCACTCTTAAAGGAATTGATTGACGATAAGTATAATCCAGTATAGGAGACAGATGTATGTTGACACCAAGATTGACAAAAACAATAAAATTTGATACATGGAATGATACGAATGGTATCAGTATTGCGGTAGATGCGATTGATAAAGCAATTCGTGAATTACCACATATTAATAGTTCGCAATTAAAAACAGGATATCATTACGATCCAGATGGAAGTGTTGATCCATATGACGAACACGAAGAAGTCGCAGAATATATGCGGAATCTTTTTGAAGTAAAAAACAAATTAGAAAGTGTATTAAAGGAAAACTAATTATGGCAAGATTAAGATACTATGGAGAAAAGTTCAAACCAACCAAGGGTGCGTTTGGAGGAATGTCTAAGTTCAACAAGAAGTTGAAACTGCAAGCAGAACTCAAAGAAAAACTTGAGAAGATGGAAGCAGAAAAATCAAAGACGAAAGAAACAAAGTCCAAGAAAACTTCTACGAAAAAGACCGACCAGGACACGAATGTTACAACTGAAACTAAGTGACGATCAACAGAGTGCTTATGATGATATATCAGATTGGTACGTATATCATCAGAACTCAGTTCCGTTTTTAACTCTAGGTGGTTATGCCGGTACGGGTAAGACAACCCTTATGTCTTATTTGTACGACAAGTTTAATCAAAGCACAATCGCATATTGTGCGTATACTGGTAAAGCAGCCAGTGTTCTTCGCAAGAAACTCAACGAACTCAATGAAGACATAGAAACGAATTGTTCGG
>CEVF01057997.1_pt1 | contig 11282 bp, 8 predicted proteins | sample 356441 | NCBI WGS metagenome assembly CEVF01 (sample SAMEA2622765, study PRJEB7988) | marine metagenome | biome: marine biome (ENVO:00000447); feature: surface water layer (ENVO:00002042); material: "saline water (ENVO:00002010), including plankton (ENVO:xxxxxxxx)" | depth 5 m
CCACGGGCTTCGCATGGGTCGCTGCATCACGGTCCGTCGCCGCCATCGAGGCCCTCCGACACGCTGAACACGGCTGCCGAGCATCGCCCAGGCGCCCGGCGCCGTCCAGCCCGGCGGCGGGCCCGCCGCCGGGCCACGGTATCCGCGGCGCCCCGGGGGTGCGCCCGGCGTGACGCAGGTCCCTTTCCGCATCCGTGCCGCCGGCAGCCGCGCCACGCGTCACTAGACTGAAGGCGTAGCAAGCCGTTGCCAGGCACATGGCCGCCAACCCGATCATGGAGGAAAGCACCGTCGGACCCCGCCTGCTGGTCGCCCTGGGTGGTGTCGGCCTGCTCGGCTTCGAGGTGCTGTACCGCCTGCTGGGCGAGCCGACCGGCCCGCTGTGGCTGCGGATCGGCGTCATTGCCCTGTGCTTCGGCCACCTCGCCGTGATGCAGTTCGTCCCGTCACTGCGCCACCTGGCCTACACCGGAGCGGCGATCATCGCCTGGGCGGTTACCGCCGAGAACGTCTACCGCATGTACCTGGCGGACTTCACGTTCAGCCACTCCATGCCGATGCTGGTGGTCATCGCCGGCTGCACCTACGCCTTCCGCCAGCACAGCCAGATGGCGCTCTATCTGACGGTCAGTACCGTCGCCCTGACCCTCGCGATGCTGGCGACGCCGCAGCCGGCCGTGTCCCCGGTCATCTACATCTGCAGCCTGTGGGTGTTCAGCGTCCTGACCTTCCTGGTGTTCGGCACCCGGGTCCGCGAGCACAATCAGGTGCTCGCCCAGCAACGGCTGCTGGCGGGGGTGTTCGAGGGCACGTTCGGCGGCCTGCTGCTGTTCCGTGGCCGGGTCCCCGAACTGCTGGTGGCCAACGACCGGGCCAGGGAACTGCTCGGCTGCAGCGACTCCGCCGGCCTGGTGGCGGTGCTGACCGACAACATCGGACGGCACCTGGGCACGTCACCCGACGACGTGGTGACCCGCCTCAACCACGCCGGGCTCTGGCAGGACGAAGTGCCGTTTCAGGTCGGCGAACGCCGCTTCTGGGCCGACGTGTGGGTGCGGCGCGTGGTGCTCGACGGCGACCCGATGGCCCTGATCGGACTGCACGACGTCACCGAGCGGCGGGAGGCCATGGCGGCACTGGCCCGCAGCGAGCTGTTTCTCGAGCTGTCCCAGCGCATCGGCGCCGTGGGGAGCTGGGACGTCGACCTGCGGACCGGCGAGCTCACCTGGAGCCCAGAGATGTTCCGCATCTACGGCATCGAAGGCCAGCCACAGCCCGACGTCGACACCGCCCTGGCGATGCTGGACCCGGAGTCCGAGCGCCGCTGCCACGAGGCCCTCGCCCGGGCCAGGCGGCTGGGCGAGCGCGTGTCGCTGGATCTCCGCACCCACATCAACCGGGGCGCGGTCGTCTGGCTGCGCCTGGCCGGTGAGGTCGTGGAGTATCAGGGCGAACGTCATCTGGTCGGCATCACCCAGGACGTCACGGCCGACAAGCTGGCGGAGCTGGAGCTGGTGACGGCCAAGGAGGTCGCCGAGCGGGCGCTCAGAGTACGCAGCGAGTTTCTCGCCAACATGAGCCACGAGATCCGCACGCCGATGAACGGCGTCATCGGCATGACCAGCCTGCTGCTGGACGCCGACCTGCCCGCCCAGCAGCGCGAGCAGCTCGAGACGATCCGGGTGAGCGGCGAGTCCCTGCTGCGGCTCATCAACGACATCCTCGACTTCTCGAAGATCGACGCCGGGCGGATCGAATTCGAACGGCTGCCGTTCGTCACCCGGCCGCTGTTCTCCGGGCGTCGTCGACATGCTCGGCGTTCAGGCGCGGGCCCGGGGCCTGGCCGTGGACCTTGCCGTCGACGACGCGGTGCCCGAAGCCCTGGAGGGCGACGTCACCCGGCTGCGGCAGGTGCTGGTGAATCTGGTGCACAACGCGATCAAGTTCACCGACGAGGGCCGGGTGAGCGTCACCGTCGCTGGCCGGTCGATGTCCGGCGGCCTGTTCGAGATCGACGTCCGCGTGACCGACACGGGCATCGGCATCGCCCCGGAGGAGGTGGAGAGACTGTTCGAGGCCTTCGTGCAGCAGGATTCCTCCACCACCCGCAAGTACGGCGGCACCGGTCTCGGGCTGAGCATCTCCCAGCGCCTGGTGCAGCTCATGGGCGGCGCCATCGAGGTGGCCAGCGAGCCGGGCGCGGGCACCACCTTCACCGTGCGCCTGCCGCTGCCCGTGGCTGCGGACTCGGCGCCGGCAGGGCCGGCCGGCGAGCGTGACGACGCCTCCTCCGGGGCCGGACGAACCCTCGCCCTCCGCGTGCTGCTGGCCGAGGACCTGCATATCAATCAGATGGTGGCGAAGCGGATGCTGGCCCGGCTCGGCTGCCGGACCGACGTGGTCGACGACGGCGACGCCGCGGTGCAGGCGGCCTGCACCGGCAGTTACGACGTCATCCTCATGGACGTGCAGATGCCCGTCGTGGACGGGCTCGAAGCCACCCGCCGGATCCGCGCCGACACCGCCATCCGCCAGCCCTGGATCGTCGCGCTGACCGCCAACGTCATGGCGGACGACCGGACCCGCTGCCTCGCGGCCGGAATGAACGACTTCCTCACCAAGCCGATCACCCTGGCGGCCCTCGCCGACGTGCTGGCCGGCGTGCCGGTGGCCGGCTGCGAGGACCCGGGCGGCGCGACCGACGCCGGCGCCGCCGGCTCGCCGGATCGGGACCAGGACCGCGCCGCGTCGCCTTGAGCCCGGCTGGCAAGGGCATTATTTTGGTGCCGTAGACCAACAGTGTTGAGAGCCGACGCGGATGTTGATCCCGGAGTCGCTGCTGGAGCGCAGCGACGCCCTGAACCAGCTCATAGAGACAGCCGGACGCAGCAGGAAGCTCCCAGGTCAGATCGCGGTCATCTCGGGTGAAGCCGGGGTCGGCAAGTCGTCACTGATCGCCGCCCTGGCCGGGGCCCTGGGCGACAGCGTCCCCGTGGTCTGGGGACACTGTGACGCGCTGTTCACGCCCCGCCACCTCGGGCCCTTCTACGACATGGCGCCGCTGCTCGGTGACGGCGTGCAGCGCGCCCTCGCCGGCGGCGGCGCCCCGGCGGATCTCTTCCCGGCCGTGCTCTCGGCGCTCAACGAACTGCCCGCCGGCACGGTGCTGGTGTTCGAGGACATTCACTGGGCCGACTTCGCCACCCTCGATCTGCTCAAGTTCGTCACGCGACGGCTGACGCCGTTGCGACTGCTGCTGGTGCTCAGCTACCGGGACGAGGAGACCGGCCCGGACCATCCCATGACCACCCTGCTCGGCGATCTGCCCGCGGCCCTGACCACCCGCCTCGACCTCGCGCCCCTGTCCGAACCGGCCGTGAAGACCCTGGCCGAACGCCATGGCAGGGACGGCGCCCGCCTGTTCGAAGTGACCGGTGGCAACCCGTTCTTCCTGTCCGAGATTCTCGCCCAGCCGGAGGATGGCGACGGCCACCTGCCGGGTTCGGTGCGGGATGCGGTGATCGCCCGGGTGTCGCGCATCGGCGACGACGAGCGCGCCCTGCTCGGCGCCCTGTGCATCGCGCCCTACCCGGTGCCGCTGCGCGTCGTCGAGCGGCTGGCGGGGGAGGCCGGGCTCGAGGCCTGCGCCAACTGCGAGGCCCGGGGCCTGCTCGTCCACGACGGCGTCGAGAGCGTCCGGTTCCGGCACGAGCTGGCCAGAATGTCGCTGCTCGAAGCGCTGCGGCCGGGTGAGCGCCAGGCCAACCAGCGCCGCCTGCTGGACGTCTATCTGAGCCTCGGCGACCGGGCGCCATCCGACCGGATCGTGCATCACGCGGCGGCGCTGGGCGACGCACGGACCCTGCTCACCCACGCGCCGCGGGCCGCCGCCGAGGCGACCGCCATGGGCGCCTATCGACAGGCCGCCTCGATGCTCGCGGCGGCGCTGCGCCACGTCGACGAGGCGGATCCAGAGCAGGCGGCCGCGCTGTACGAGGACTGGGCGTACCAGACCAGCATGTTCGACATCGACGACTGCGTGATCGACGCGCGCCGGGAGGCGGTGGCGCGCTGGCGCGCCCTGAACCAGCCCGATCGCGTCGGCGACAATCTGCGCTGGCTGTGGCGCCTGCACTGGTACCGCGGCGAGATGGAGGAAGCGGAGACCGCGGCGGAGGCGTCGCTCGAGATTCTCGAAGCGATACCGCCGTCGGCCGAGCTGGCGCGCGCCTACGCGCTGCGCTCCCACGTCAACCTGCTGCGCGGCCGGCGCAGCGACTCCATCGAGTGGGGCAACCGGGCGATCGACATGGCGACGCAGTTCGGCGATCAGGACACGCGCCTCCAGGCCCTGGTGAGCGTCGCCTCGTCGATGCTGTTCGGCGGCGACGCCGGCGGCTGCGAGCTGATGGAGGAGGCGCTGAGCCTGGCGCTCGCCAACGGCTTTCACGAGGAAGCCGCCCGGGTGTTCACCAACTACTCGGAGTACGCCATCGTCACCGGCGACTGGCCCCTGGCCGAGCGCCTGGTCCTCGACGGTCTCGCGTTCGACATCAAGCACGGCCTGGACTCCTGGACCGCCTACCTGATGGGCCGGCATGCCCAGCTCCGGCTGGCCCAGGGCCGCCTGGCCGAGGCGGAGACCCTGGCCAACGGCGCCCTGGCCGAGCAGGGCCGCACCATTCTGATGCAGCTCCCGGCGCTGACCACCCTGGCGATCACCCGGTCCCGCATCGGTGCCGACGATGCCGAGGCGCTGCTCTCCCGGGTGCTGAGCACGGCGCTTGACATAGGCGAGCAGCAGCGCATCACGCCGGTGCGGCTGGCGCTCATCGAGCACCACTACCTGCGCGAGCAGTGGGAACCGGCCCACGCGCACCTGGAGGCCATGCTGGCCTTCGGCACCCGTCTGCTCAGACCCTGGGACGCCGGCGCGGTGCGGCTGTGGGCCAGACGTCTGCGCGTCAACGTCGACGACGAGGTCGGCAGCCAGCCCACCGAGGCCCAGCGCCTGGAGCTCGACGGCGATCCCGCCGCCGCGGCGGAGGCGCTGGATCGCCGCGCGCTGCCCTTCGATGCCGCGATGTGCCGGCTCGCCGGCGCCCGCGCCGGCCATCCGCAACTGCTCGACCAGGCCGTGCAGGGCTTCGACAGCCTGGGCTGCGCCGCCGGCGCGGACGCGGCCCGGCGCCTGGCCGAAGGACAGGGCGTGAAGGTGGGCAGACGCCCCTCGGCGCGCGGCGGGCAGCGCCCGGCGCGGGCGCACCCCCTCGGCCTCACCCCCAGGGAGGTCGAAGTGCTGACCATGATGACCGAGGGCGCCAGCAACGCCGAGATCGCCGACCGCATGTCCCGCTCCCAGCGCACCGTGGAGCACCACGTGTCGTCGATTCTGGGCAAGCTGAGCGCCAGCAACCGCCTGGAGGCGATCCTCCGGGTCATGGCCGAGCCCTGGATCGCCGGCAACTGAGCCGGCCCCGCACCCGCCACCCGCTCCGCCCGCGTCCGGCGGCGCATACCTAGAAACCGCAGCGACCCGCATCCGCCTCACCCCGGAAAATTAGGTATGGGTACCCATGCGCTGGCGAGGGCCCTGGCCGACGATGCGCCCTGGAGGAATGGAAGGGACCATGGCCAATACCGTCGCGAAACCCGGCGCCGCGCGCGCCGCCCCCGCCGAGAAGGCGCCGGACAAGGGCGGCATGGCCCGCCTCTCCCCGGCGCTGCGCGCCGTCGCGCTGGCCTCCCGGGCGCTGGACACCCTCGCCCCGGAGGTGACCGCCCGGCTCATGCTCCGGCATTTCCACCGACCCCGTTCCCGGTACCGCTACGACTACCGGCGCCTGCTGCCGCCGGGCGCCGAGCGCTTGCGGCTGCGCTACCGGGACCTCGATCTCACCGGCTGGCGCTGGGGACGCCAGGGCCCTGCCGCACTGCTGGTGCACGGCTGGGAGGATCACAGCGGCAGCATGCTGCCACTGGTGGCGCCGCTGCGGCACCGCGGCTATCAGGTATTCGCGCTGGACGCGCCGGGCCACGGACTGTCGGCGAACGCCGCCACCCATCTGCTGGACTGCAGCCGGGCGCTGGAGCTGATGGTCCGCACCCACGGGCCGTTCGAGAGCATCGTCGGCCACTCGTTCGGCGCCACCGCGGCCGCCATTCTGCTGTCCCGGGTACCGACCCTGTGTCCCCAGCGGATGACCATGGTCTCGCCCATGCGCGACATCGAGCAGCATCTCGAGGTGTTCGCCGACATCGCCCTGCTCTCACCGGCGCGCACCGCACGGCTGCGCCGCCTGCTGATCAGCACCCTGGGCGAGCCGCTGAGCAGCCTGAGCGCCACCGCCGCCGCCGGCCGGCTGCGCATTCCCGGCCTGGTGATTCACGACCGCCACGACCCGGTGATTCCCCACAGCGTGGGCGCCACCGTGGCCCGGAACTGGGCAGGCGCCCGGCTCGTGTCGACCCGCCACCTGGGCCATCGGGGCGTGCTGAAGAGCCCCCAGGTGGTCACCGAGATCCTCGGATTTCACGACCGGAGGAAGCCGACGTGCTGAAACACCCGAGCTGGATTCTCGTCGCCGCGGCGGCCCTGCTGCTGCCGCTCGCAGCCGGACTGCGCGGCCTGGAGCGCGACTCCTCGGTGGACGCCTTCGTTCCTGCGACCCACCCCGCCGCCGAGGCCCGGGATCGCGCGCGCGCCCTGTTCGGGCTGGACGATCCGGTGATCATCGGCCTGCAGACTCCGCCCGGAGTCAGCGTCTGGGAGCCGGCCGTGCTGACCGCGCTGCGGGAGATTCACGACCAGGCGAGACGCCTGCCCGGCGTGATCAAGGCCGACGTCCGGAGCCTGGCGAGCGAGCGCCTCATGCACGGGGACGGCGGCGATCTGCTGGTGGACCCCCTGCTGCCGGACGGGCCCGTCACCGCGGCCACCGCCGCCCTGGCCCGGGAACGCCTGCACGCCATGCCCATGTATCTGGACCTGCTGGCGTCCCGGGACGATCGGCTGCTCACCATCATCGTGCCGGTCGAGGATCCGAATCATGCCACCGGCCTGTACGCGGACCTGAAGACGCTGGCGGAATCCCTCGTGCCGGATCACGTGACCGCCCACGTGGCCGGCGTCGCCGCCATGAATGCCCGCCTGGCGACCACCGTGCAGACCGACACGCGCATCTTCGTGCCCGCCGCTGGGCTCACCGTGCTGGTCATTCTGCTGGTGGCGCTGCGCCGGCCGCTGGCCGTGCTGGGACCGCTGGTGGTCATCGCCGCGTCGGCCGCCGCCGCCATCGGGCTCATGGGGTGGGTCGGTGCGCACTACTATCTCATCACCACCGCGTTGCCGGTGGTCATCATGGCCATCGCGGTGGCGGACAGCCTGCATCTGAGCACCTGGTACCTGCGGCACCGTGCCGCCGATCCCGACGCCTCCGCCACCGCCGCGGTCAGGGCAGCGCTCGGCCACACCCGGCTGCCGATCACCCTGACCACCGTGACCACCGTCGCCGCCTTCCTGGGCCTGACCCTGGGCAGCGCCATGCGGCCCATCGCCGAGTTCGGTCTGTTCGCCTCGGTGGGCGTCGCGGCGGCCTGGGCGCTCACCCTGACCGTGCTGCCGGCGATCATGATTCTGACGGACCTGCGGCCCGCCCCGGACCGGGCCGGACGCCCGGACGGGCACCGGCAGGTGGATCGCCTGGTCGGATTCCTGTCCCGGGCCGCCCTCGCCCATCCCCAGCGCACGCCGATCGTGCTCGCCGGCATCGTCGCGCTGATGCTGCTGGGCGCGTTCGCCGCCGAGTTCGACTACGAGCGCAAGCGCTACTTCCCGCCGGACGATCCGGTGCGCCTGGCGGACGCGGCCCTCGGCGACGCCCTCGGCGGGCTGAACTTTCTCGACGTCGTCGTGAGCACCGATGGGCCCGACGGCATTCTGACCGTGCCCGCCCTGGCGGCCATCGCCGCGCTGAAGTCGGACATCGCCGGGCTGCCGGGCGTGGTGAAGGTGCGCGGCATCGACGAGGACATGGCGCGCATGCACGAAATCCTCACCGGCGCGCCCCCGGGGACACTGCCCACCCGGGCCCTCGCCCCCCAGCAGTACATGTTCCTGTACGAGGCCTCCGGCGCCCCGGAGGACTTCAAGCAGCTCCTCGATTACGAGCGGCGCAGCACGCTGCTGCGGGCGCAGCTCGTCTCGGACCGTTTCAGCACCACCGGCCCCGTGGTCGAAGCCCTGCGGACAATCACGGCCGACTGGTCCGGACGCCACGGGCTCGACGCCGAGCCCGCCGGTCGGGTCGCCGTCAACCACGGCTGGATGTCGACGCTGGCGGACAACCACTTCCGCGGACTCGGGTTCGCCAGCGGGCTGGTATTCGTCGCGGTGCTGCTGACCTTCCGCGCCGTGAAGCCCGCGCTGCTGGCGATGGTTCCGGTGGCCATCGGCGTGCTGTTCGCCTACGCGGTGATGGGCGCCCTGGCCATCGACATCGCTCCCGCGACGTCCATGACCGCCGCCATCGCCACCGGCCTCGGCGTCGACTTCGGCATTCACCTGCTGGCGCACCTGCGCCGCCGACTGGCGTCCGGCCCGACCCTGGACGAGGCCCTGACCGGTGACTACCTGGTGGTCGGACGCGCCTGCTTCTACTCCGCGGTGGCGCTCGGCGTGGCCCTGGCCGTGGTGTGCCTGAGCAGCGCACCGCCGCTGCGCTGGTTCGGCCTGCTGGTTTCCGCCGGCGCGTTCGGCAGCCTGTTCGGCGCGCTGATCATGCTGCCCGGCGTGCTCGCGCTCCTTCGACCCCACCCTGCCTGGAGATCCCGCAATGCCTGAGATCGACACCTTCCGGCGCCTGCTCGTCCTGCTGGCCCTCGGCCTGCTGTCACTGGCCGCGATGGCCGATCCGGGCCAGGCCGGCGAAGCGCTGGCCCGCCAGATCCTGGAACGGCCCGCCAACGACGGGCGCGTCGGCACGATGCACTTCGAGCTGATCAACGCCGCCGGCCGCACCCGCTCCCGCGCCGCGCTGATGGCGCACTCGGAAGCCGGACGGGAGGTTCGGGTCGCCATCTACTTCACGGCGCCGGCCGCCATCCAGGACACGGCGTTCCTCAGCCACGACCGGCCCCGGGCCGGCGACGCCACCTGGCTGTACCTGCCCGTCACCGAGCGCGTGCGGCGGCTGCCGGCCTCGGAGCGCGGCGACTACTTCATGGGCACGGACCTGACCTACGGCGACATCAAGGACAACTTCAAGTTCCGGCTGACGGACTGGCACTTCCGCGCCGACGGCGAGGCCGACCACGACGGCCGCCCCCATCCGGTGCTGCTCGGCACCGCCCGGTCGGCGGAGATCGAGCGTGAAACCGGCTACGGCGGGTTCCGGGCGCTGGTCGACCCCGAAACGTGGTTTCCGGTGGTCATCGAGTTCGCCGATCCGGACGGTGCGCCGCTGAAGCGGGTGACCATCACCGAACAGGGCCTGGTCGGCGACGCCTGGACGGCGCTGCGTTTCGAGGTCGTGCAGCACCAGACCGGACACACGACCCGGATCCGCTTCGAGGACATGCGCCACGTGCCGGATCTCAGCCCCCGGGTGTTCGACGCCAACGCGCTCGCCTTCGGCGTGCCGCGCATCCGGTGAGCCGATCGTGAGCCGACACCCCACGACTGGCTCCGGGCACGGGCGCGGGACCCCAGCCCGGCGCGTCGCCGGCCGCCGCCGGCGGGCCGGGTGGCTGCTGGTCGGCACCCTGCTCGGCGCCGCGTCCGGCGCCGTCCGGGCCGACGTCGCGCTGGCGAACCGCAAGGTCGATATCGAGTACTGGGGCGGGATGGCCGTCGACAGCGGCGCGGCGACCCTGTCGCGACTCACGCTCGCGCCGTCCGCGCGGCTGCTGCTCGGAGAGCGGTGGCGCGCCGATCTCGCCCTGCGCGCGGAGTACGCCGAGGACGACACCGGGCTCGGCACCCTCGATACCTACTCGCACGCCGCCCGACCGATCGTCGACGGCGACCACTTCCGCGTCGAAGTGGATCGCGCCACGCTGACCCGGCGGATCGGCGCGGGCGCACTGATCGTCGGCAAGCAGACGGTGCCCTGGGGCGTGCTGGACGGCGTGCAGATCACGGACCGTTTCGACGCCGTGCGCCGGCGGGACTTCGTGCTGACGGACGTGCGGCCGGAGCGGCTCGCCCGCTGGGGCGTCCGCTGGCAGGGTTATCTGGGCGGCACGAACGTGGACGCCGCGGTGCTGGCGGATCCCACCGTGAGCCAGCTCGCCGGTCTCGGCGACGTCTTCTCGCCGCTGGCGCCGAGGCTGCGCGGCGGCCTGCCGCCGGACGCGCCGGCTCTGCCGGTGGTGGTCGCCGACCGGGACGCCTACCGGGGCGACGCGACTCTGGGCCTGCGGCTGAAACGCCGGTTCGGCAGCGTCGAGGCGTCCGTGCTGACGCTGCGCGGCCCCGACACGGATCCGGCGCTGCGCCTGGTCGGGACGGGCGCGGGGCCGGCGGTGCTGCTGGACTATCCCGAGCGGCATCTGCTCGGCACGACCCTGGAAGGCCCGCTGGGCCAGGCGATCTGGCGCCTCGAAGCCGCGTACGTGCCGGACCAGCCGGTCAACGTCTACGGCGCCGAACCGCTCACCGTGGTCGAGCGTCGGCGCTGGCTGGTCGGCGGCGGCCTGGACGTGAACGCTCCCGGCGGCTGGTTCGTCAACGCACAGCTCGCCGTGGATCAGATCGAGCGCGGCCGCCTCGACCCGACCCGGCCGCACCGGGACGTGGTCGGCACCCTGCGCCTGCAGCGCGGCTTCCGGCAGGACACCGTGCAGCTACGCGCCGAACTGCTGGGCACGCTCAGCGACGGAGACGGCGTCGTCCGACCGGTCGTCGAGTGGCGGGGCCACAGCCACCTGCGGCTCGAGCTGGGCGGCGATCTGCTGTTCGGCGAGCGGGACGAGCTGTTCGGCCAGTACCGCGACGCGTCGCGGATCTGGGTCCGGGTCAGGTTCAGCCTCTAGGGTACGGCGCCCTTTCGAGCACCCTCCCCAACGCGCCCCCGACTCGGTGTAAGCTCATCGGGGGGAACACAGGGAGTCCGTCATGAAGCTCGGCCTGATGCTGGGATACTCCGGCGCCGATCTCACCATTCCAGTGGCGCAGGTAAAGCTCGCCGAGCGGCTCGGCTACGACTCGGTGTGGACGGCGGAGGCCTACGGCTCGGACGCCATCACGCCGCTGGCCTATCTGGCCGCCCACACCGAGCGCA
>CEVF01032442.1_pt1 | contig 11274 bp, 9 predicted proteins | sample 356441 | NCBI WGS metagenome assembly CEVF01 (sample SAMEA2622765, study PRJEB7988) | marine metagenome | biome: marine biome (ENVO:00000447); feature: surface water layer (ENVO:00002042); material: "saline water (ENVO:00002010), including plankton (ENVO:xxxxxxxx)" | depth 5 m
GTAAAAAAGGAATAAACATTAATTTTACAAAGAAAAATAACAAGTATCAATGTACGAGTTGTAATTTTGAATCTTCTTCAGAGGTTGTTGTTAAAAGGCATATTGAAGGAATTCATGGAGTATAATAACAAAAAAATGAGTAAGAAACGATGGGAAGATGAGACACTAAAGCCAACTTTAGAAAAATACCCTGAAAGAAAAGAAGCATTGTTAGATGAAAGAGAAAGACTTAACGTTCCAGAAGACGTGAAAAATGCAGAACCCGAATTTCCCGGTTCTTTCCCATACACTCGAGGAATACATCCTACTGGATACCGTGGTAAAATGTGGACCATGAGGCAGTACGCTGGTTTTGGTACTGCTGAAGAAACAAACAAACGTTTCAGATATTTACTAGATGAAGGCCAAACTGGATTATCTGTAGCATTTGATCTACCTACACAAATTGGATATGATAGTGATGATCCCATGTCACAAGGTGAAGTGGGAAAAGTGGGGGTTGCAATTGATACTATTGAAGACATGAAACAATTGTTTGATGGAGTTCCGCTTGGTACTGTTTCAACGAGTATGACAATCAATGCCCCAGCATCAATGTTGTTAGCAATGTACGTTGCTACTGGACAATCTCAAGGAGTAAAGGAGTCTCAGCTCAGAGGAACAATACAAAACGACATTTTGAAAGAATATATTGCTAGAGGAACATACATTTTCCCGCCTGAACAGTCAATGAGATTAACTACAGACGTGTTTAAGTATTGTAGTAAAAATATTCCTAAATGGAATACAATTTCGGTTTCAGGTTATCACATAAGAGAAGCTGGTTGTAGTGCTGAACAGGAATTAGCATTTACAATTGCTAACGGAGTTACTTACGCAAGAGCTGCTGTTGAGAAAGGATTAGATGTAGATGAATTCGCACCAAGAATGGCCTTCTTTTTCAATGGCCATAATGATTTCCTTTATGAAATAGCAAAATTCCGAGCTGCAAGGCAAATCTGGGCTAGGATTATGAAGAAGGAATTTAACGCTAAAAATCAAAAATCATTAATGCTAAGATTTCATACTCAAACCGGAGGTTCTACACTTACTGCACAACAACCTCACAACAATGTAGTTAGAACTGCCATTCAGGCATTATCTGCGGTGCTCGGCGGTACACAAAGCTTACACACAAATTCAATGGATGAAGCATTAGGATTACCTTCTGAAAAAGCTGCTAAAGTTGCGCTCAGAACTCAACAAATTATGGCTGAAGAATCAGGTATTCCATTTACAATAGATCCGCTGGCTGGATCTTACACTATCGAAAGCATGACTGAAGAATTAGTATCGAATACTATGGAAATATTGGAAAGAATTGACACTAATGGAGGTATGTTAAAATGTATCGAAGATGGTTGGATTCAGTCACAAATTATGGATTCGGCTTACAAATACCAAAGAGAAATTGAAGAAAAAGAAAGAATAATTGTAGGCGTTAACAAATATCAAGAAAATGAAGAAAACAGTGATGAAGTTACTAAAATCAATGAGGATTTGATTGTAGAAAAAATAGGTAAATTAAGGCTGCTAAAAGAAAAAAGAGGAAATGTCGAGAAACATTTAGATAAAATTTCACAATATGCAACTACTGATGAAAACTTAATGCCTCTAATTATTGAAGCTGTAAATGCAAAAGTAAGTCTAGGAGAAATTTGCAATGCTCTCAGAAAGGTATGGGGAGAATACAAACCTAAAGATATTATCTAATTCTCAAGAAATTTTATGTAATGCCTTGCTAGTCGTAGATAAGTGGCGAAGCTAGGCTAGTTTGGTTAAACTGGGGGATTGTGGTTCCCTCGTCCCGGGTTCGATTCCCGGGCTTCGCCCCATTTTTTATACCACTAAATTATAGAGGTTTTAACATGAAAACTACGTTGTATCAATTACACTTGACTGGGAGGCTAAAACATATGATTATCGAAGTCAAAGACAACGTAATAATTACTGAGTGGTGGACGTCAAAAGAAGAAGAGGACGGAAAAAAACAGATTACTAAAGAAACTGTATATGGTAAAAATAAAGGAAGAAGCAACGAAACCACAGATAATGAACAAGCTATTCTTGAATACGAAAGGAAAATAAGAAAGAAAAAAGAAGAAGGATACGTCGAAAATCGCGAAGATGCAATATTGGGTGAGGAAATTGTTGTTAGTTCAGTATTGTCTCAATCGTTCGCACCATGTAAACCAATTAGTAAATTGAAAAAAGACGATGATCCTTACGATGGGGAATGGTTAGCTGAAAGAAAATTCGATGGTTCTTGTATACTATTGCATAATACAGGTACCGAAAAAATTGGATACACAAGAAGAATCAAACCTATTACCGAAATTCTTAGTGTTGTCGATGAAATAAACGAAGCTCTAGATAAATTGCCCGAAGAATCGTTAATCATTGGAGAGTTGATTGCCTTTGATAAAGAAGGAAAAGAAGATCCTAAGGTCCTAAAAGCAGTTACTACGGAAACTACGACTGAAGCTAAAGCCAGAAATAAATACAATTCACTAATTACTGAAGGGTACACTTTCACATACAACGTTTTTGATGTTATTTTTTGGTATGGTGAAGATGTTACCGACCGAACTTTCCTTGAAAGACTGGAATTAACAAACCATTTTGGTGAAAGAAAAATTGAAACTTTTACTGAGGAGTTAGCACATAAAGCAAAGGAAAATGATTGGGAAGGATTTATTCTTAGAAAAGCTGACGACCAGATTACTTTCACAATGAATGGAAAACCAAAGCGTAAAGGATCGTATAAATTCAAATTCATTGAAACAACGGATTGTATTGTCACTAAAGTATCAAACGGATCAGGTAAACATGAAGTTCGTTTTGCAAGATTTAGATTAGCACAGTACGAGAAGAGCCCCTTCTTTGATGAGCCGGTACTAGTTGACTGTGGGTGGGCCGGTGGTGGAAGGCTTGGAGAGGAAAATATGGATCTCATTACATCTGAGCTATTGGAAAAAGGGTATAAGCTAGAAAAAACTGAACTAAATGAAAATGATTGGTTTGTGGTCGAATTAGAATATCAACGTAGACAAGAGAGAAATAATAAAGGACAACTGTGCTTTGAATTTCCTATAATTGTCAGGACACGTAATGATAAACCTCTTAACGAGTGTGAAGTTGAATCGAAACTATAGACATTGACGAGAAAATGATTAATCTTTTACTTTTTAAACTATAGACAGAAGATTTAAAGAAAAAATAATTTAAATTTTTTTTAAAATTGTAAAAACTTTCCAAGAAACTGTAGACATAAAACTATATTTCTTCCAAGGTCGTCTCGAATTCTTCTCCACTCTGCAGATCTTTAACCTTAATTTTTTGACGGGTCCATTCTTCAGGAGCTACAATAATTATCCTATTCGCTCCGACGCGCTCTGCGTGCTTAAACGCCCATTTAATCTTCTTATTTTCCAAAACCAAATCCACTAACCTATCTGAATCTCTGAGTACTGAAGCAACCTTTACAGCTACGTTTTTTAGTTCTGGATCTAACGCAATGACTATGTCTTCAACTCCACTTAGCAATTGAGGAAGTAAATTTTTATCCTTCAAAAGTTCCATAATTACCATATCTCCAAATCCAAATCCTGTAGCTGGTAAATCTTTCCCACCTAATGTAGACAAAAGCTTGTCATATCTTCCTCCGCCACAAATTGCCCTAAACTCCCCCTTTCGATCATTAACTTCGAAAACAGAACCTGTATAATATGCAAGACCTCTAACAATAGAACCATCAAATTCTACCCAATCTGAAATTCCATAAGACTCAATCGCTTCGAATAAGGTTGTCAATTCTTTTAGCGCCTCACTATCAGGCTTTAGAACTTTCTTTAATGAATTAAGATGTTTTACTCCTAAAGTCGATTGTATTTTTGAAATAACCTTTGGACTATGGCCTAATTCTGTTAGCTGCTCGTTAATTACTTCTGGAGACAGTTTATCCATTTTGTCAACAATAATACATGTTTGAGCAAACGCATCTCCCTCTATACCCAAAGAACCTAAAGCCTCCTCCAAAACTTTTCTACTGCTAACTCGAATAACTACATCTTCTTCAGTCAATCCAACCCCTTCGAGGAATGTTGTAATGACTGAAAACAATTCTGCGTCTGCTGAAATTTCACTAGTTCCCCAAATGTCTACATTCCACTGGAAGTGCTCGCGGCCTCTTCCCTTTTGCATTCTTTCGTAACGCCAGCATTGAGGAATTGAGAACCATTTGATAGGGAGTGGAAGAACACCTGCACGAGACATTACCATTCTGGCTAATGAAGGTGTCATTTCAGGACGTAAACTAACCTTTCTATCTCCTTTATCTTTAAAATTATACAACTGCTTTACTATATCTTCACCTTGTTTTCTGGTGTAAAGATCTTCATTTTCTAAAACCGGTGCGTCGTACTCCTCAAAACCATGTAAAAGTGAAGCATATGTGAAATTGTCGAATAACCAATTCCGAAGTCTCATCTCCTCGGGATAAAAATCACGTGTACCTTTGACGCCTTTTGCCACATTAGCTTATCGAGGGTGTATGTTAAGTATTTTGGGGAGGCACAAAGTTATAGAATAGGGCTGATAGGAGACTAATGGGTACATCTGATAAAATCAAAGAACTTGAGAAAAAACTCAAGAAAGTTTCAGAGGGAGACCAACTTAGAATTGACAAACAGCATAAAGCTGGAAAAATGACTGCAAGAGAAAGAATTAACGCATTATTAGATGCAGATTCATTTGTAGAATTAGATGCTATGGTAAAGCACCGTAGCAATAATTTTGGATTAGAGAAGAAGAGGCCTGATGGAGACGGAGTAGTAACTGGCCACGGTACAATTAATGGAAGAACGGTCTACCTTTTTGCACAAGATTTTACAGTATTCGGAGGCGCGTTAGGAGAAGCTCATGCCCAAAAAATATGCAAAGTAATGGACTTAGCAGCGAAAACAGGTTGTCCAATGATTGGACTTAATGACTCTGGAGGTGCTAGAATTCAAGAGGGTGTTGTAAGTCTTGGAGGATACGCCGAAATATTCTACAGAAACGTTTCTTCCTCAGGAGTTATTCCACAGTTTTCACTAATCTTGGGCCCATGCGCTGGTGGAGCTGTTTACAGCCCTGCAATGACCGATTTTACACTAATGGTAAAAGACACGAGTCATATGTTCATTACAGGACCTGATGTTATCAAAACTGTAACTCACGAAGAAGTAACTTTTGAAGATCTCGGAGGTGCAATAACTCATAACTCAGTTTCTGGTGTTGCACATCTAGCTTGCGAAACTGAAGAAGATATGTTCGAATCTCTAAGGGAACTAATCAGCTATGTACCTCAAAACAATATGGAAAGCTTGCCTATTCTTCCATACACAAAAGAAGAACTCGATGGAATCTCTGAATTAGATGAGATTATACCAGACAATTCAACTGTGCCTTATAATATGTTAAGTTTGATTAACTTAATTTGTGACGATGATCTCTTCGAGGTACAGCCTCACTGGGCTAAAAATATAATCACTGGTTTTGGAAGATTGCGCGGACACCCTATTGGTATTGTAGCTAATCAACCCTCGGTTCTAGCAGGATGTTTAGATATTGATGCATCAACAAAAGCCGCAAGGTTTGTTAGATTCTGTGACGCTTTTAACATTCCTTTAGTGACTTTTGTGGACGTCCCCGGATTTCTTCCAGGAACTGAACAAGAACACGGTGGAATTATCAGACATGGTGCCAAGCTACTTTACGCATTCTCGGAAGCATCGGTTCCTAAACTAACTGTAATTACAAGAAAAGCATACGGTGGAGCTTACGATGTAATGGCTTCCAAACATATACGCGCAGATTTAAATCTAGCATGGCCTACTGCTGAAATTGCAGTGATGGGAGCTGATGGCGCTGTAAATATTATATTTAGAAAGGATATTGGGGAAGCTGATGATCCTGTTAAGGCTCACAAAGAATTAAGTGATAATTACAAAGAAAAATTTGCTTCTCCATATGTTGCTGCTGAAATGGGATATATTGATAGAGTAATATTCCCAAGAGAAACTAGAAAAGAGTTGATTTTAGGATTAGAAAGGTATGGTAACAAAAGAGAAAATAGGCCTAAAAGAAAACACGGAAACATCCCACTGTAACGTATATCTATCGTAGCCTACTGAAATGTATGACCATATTAGAAGTTGGACAAAAAGCTCCACAATTTGAATTACCGAACCAAGATGAAGAAAACAAAACTTTAGATGATTATAATGGTAAGTGGTTAATTACTTATTTTTATCCTCGTGACGACACTCCAGGGTGTACTGTAGAGGCCCAAGAATTTACAGAAGAATTAGATAATTTTACAAGTGAGGGTGCAGTTATAGTAGGAATAAGTCCTGATACTGCTGCTAAGCACTGTAAGTTCATAGACAAACATGGACTAGGTATGGAATTATTAGCTGACACTGAAAAACAAATGCTTGCCGACTACGGTGTATGGCAAGAAAAGTCAATGTATGGTAAAACCTATATGGGAGTAGTTCGAACTACTTACCTAATTGATCCGAATGGTTTGGTGGCCGAAGCCTGGACAAAAGTCAAGGCTCGCGGCCATGCCAAAGCGGTTCTCGAAAGATTGAAAGAGATTAAAGGATAAAATCCTTACATCATACCGCCCATTCCACCCATGCCGCCCATTCCGCCCATATCAGGCATGGCTGGCATAGCACCTCCATTCTCATCTGGTATATCTGAGACTAAGGTTTCTGTGGTTAGGACTAAACCGGCAATTGAACCGGCTGCCTGGATTGCATTTCTTGTTACCTTAACAGGATCTACAACTCCAGCTTTCATTAAATCTTCGTAAGTATTAGTTCTAGCATTGAACCCAAAATTACCTTTTTCTTCTCTAATTTTAGATACAACAACAGATCCGTCCTCTCCAGCATTTTCAGCAATTTGTCTTGCTGGGATGGCTAAAGCGTCACGAACTATTCGAACTCCCACTGCTTCCTCATCTGACAATTTACTTGCCATTTTATCAAGCGATTCAGAGGCTCTAAGAAGTGCAACGCCGCCACCTGCAACTACACCCTCAGCCATTGCTGCTCTTGTAGCATTAAGCGCGTCGTCAACACGAGCTTTCTTTTCTTTCATTTCAGTTTCAGTTGCTGCACCGATTTCTAATACTGCAACACCGCCACTTAGACGGCCAATGCGTTTGTCTAGCTTTTCTTTATCCCATTTGCTAGATGCAACATTTGCTTGACTGCGTAGGATTCCTACTCTATCATCAATTGCTTTCTTTGAACCTGCGCCTGAAATTATTGTTGTTTTATTTTTTCCAATAATTACTTTCTCTGCAGTTCCTAGATGAGCTTCTGTAATTTCTTTTAACTCAGCACCCTGATCTTTAACAAGAACAGTTCCGCCAGTTAGTATTGCTAAATCTTCTAATTGTTCACCTTGCTCATCTCCAAATCCTGGAGCTTTGACTGCACAAGCTTTAACAACTTTTGAAGCTACATTTAGTACAAGTGTAGCTAGTGCCTCACCTTCTAAATCCTTTGAAACAATCAAGAGTGGCGATTTACTTTGTTTAACTGCTATTTCCAATGCTGGAATCAAATCTTGAGCTGCTGAAACTGTGTGGTCTGTGAATAATATTTTAGGATTTTCTAAAACTGCTTCTCTCTTTTCACGATCCGTAATCATGTAAGGTGAAACGTATCCTTTATCGAATTCCATACCTTCTACAACTTTCAGACTAGTTTCCATTGATTTTGCTTCTTCTACAGTTATAATTCCATCATGTCCTACTTTTTCGACTGCATCTGCAATCAAAGTACCAATTTCTGAATCATTATTTGCTGAAATTGATGCTACTTGCTTGATAACTTCACCAGATTCTACTGGCTTAGATGCTTTCTTTAAATCTGCAACTACAGCTTCGATAGCTTTATCGAAACCACTTTTTAGATTAACAGGAGACATTCCTGCTGAAACATTTCTCAATCCGTATGATGAAAGCGCTTGAGCTAAAACTGCAGCTGTAGACGTACCATCTCCTGCATTATCTTGAGCTTTACTTGCAACTTCCTTGACCAATTGAGCTCCCATATTTTCATAGGCATCTGGTAATTCAATGTCTTTTGCAATTGTAACTCCATCATTAATGATGGTTGGACTTCCAAAAGATTTGTCTAATACGACTGTTCTTGCTTTAGGTCCTAAAGTTACCTTAATTGCATCAGCTGCTGCACTTATTCCTTCCAACAACTTCTTTCTTGCTTCTTCCCCGTATATCATTTGTTTAGCCATGTTTAAACTCACTTAACCTTAGCTTGGAGATCTTCAGATTTTATCAAAAGATAATCTACGTCTCCCCAGCTTAATTCTGTTCCGGCGTACTTCTTGTACACTATTTTATCTCCAGCTTTGACATTTTCTGACTCTGGTCCTGCTGCCACTACTGTTCCAACATTCATTTTTTCTCTTGCAGCTTCAGGCAACATCAATCCACTTGCAGTCTTTTCTGCAGCCTGTTCAAGCTCTATGAGAACCATCTCTCCTAAAGGTTCAATTCCTATCGACATTTTCTTTTCTCCGTTATTAAGGATAGGCTGGCCTGACTGTTGTAAAAATTACAAGTAGTAGGCAACCTGAGGTTGTCTACTCCGGCCGGTATATAAAATTGATTATAATCCTTTGATTAAATCAAGTAAAACCTTTCTTGGCTCTGGAGATTTAACAACACCTGACGCAAGAAGAATGCCTTCTGAGCCCAAAGATATTGCTTTTGATATGTCATCTTGATTTTTGACACCTGCTCCACAAAGCACTGAAATTTCTGAATTAATCTTCTTTACGACTTCAACAGTATTAGAAATTATTTCAGGCTTAGCTGTTGAGACTGAAATATCTCCACCAATTAATTCTGGAGGTTCCACTGCGATCATATCTGGATTTAACTTAGCTCCTTTTTCTGAAGCTTCAATATCGGCTGTACATAGTACCGTGGACAACCCAAGTTCTTTACAACGGTTAATGGTCTTTTCAATTTCATCCCAAGTCATCTGACATTCTGCATGATTAACTAAAGTTCCAACTGCACCAGAATATCGGACAGCTTCAGGTAAAATAGCTCCTGTATGAGAACCATAAGTTACTCCATCTACATGCTGTGCGAATATAGGAATATCCAAATTATCACTAAAATCTACTAAGTCAATTGCAGATACTGCTGCAGCCAAATTGACATTGTGTTCAAGAGCTATTTCCTCCATAATTTTGCATAGATCATATCCATCTGCACCGTACCCTTCCTCGTAGGCTTTCAAGTTAACAATTATGATTGGAGAACCATCACTCATAAATTGTCATGAAAAACGCATTTAATGACTCTTTGGGAATCAATATAAAGCAATACATCTGTTGAGTAATTATGATTCTTGTAACTGGAGCTCTAGGACAAATTGGAACTGAATTGGTACTCTCGTTACAAGAAAAGTATGGCGTTGAAAAGATAATAGCTTCTGACATTAGAAAACCTACAGATTATGAAGGAAAGTTTGAGCAGTGTGACATAAGAGACTTAGAAAATTACGATGAAATTAATTTGAAACATCATGTAAAGATGGTGTTTCACTTAGCTGCTGTACTTTCTGCTGCAGGTGAAAAGAATCCTGACTTGTGTTACGATGTTAATTGCAACGGATTAGAAAATGTGCTAATTATTGCAAAAAAATACGGACAACGTATTTTTTGTCCAAGCTCAATCGCTGTGTTTGGCCCTGATGTTCCAAGAAAAGATACGCCGCAATATGCTGTACTTAACCCCAAAACTATGTACGGAATGACAAAAGTTAAAGGCGAAATAATGTGTGATAGATACTTCAAAGAGTATGGTGTAGACGTCAGAGGAATTAGATACCCAGGACTGATTAGCTGGAAGCACAAGCCAACTGGAGGAACTACAGATTATGCTGTTGAAATGTACTTTGACGCTGTAGAAAAGGGAAAATACATATGCTTTGTGAACAAAGATACAAGATTACCAATGATGTTCATGGATGATGCAATTAGAGCTACACTTGAACTAATGGATGCGCCATTAGAATCTCTAAATTATCATTCAAACTATAATCTATCAAGTATGAGCTTTTCTGCTGGGGAATTGGAAAAGGAGATTAGCTCACATGTTGATTTCGAGTGCATTTACAAACCAGATTACAGGCAAGATATCGCAGATACTTGGCCAATTTCAATAAATGATGACGATGCAAGAAAAGATTGGGGATGGGAACCAAAATTTGATATATCAAAAATGACTGAAGAAATGATAACAAACTTAAGGAGATTAAATGAGTAGCCCAACAAACTGGATGAAAAAGGAATATGACGATTTAGTCAAAAAAGGATTTGATTGGAAACCTCCTGTAATAGGTGGACCTTCTACAGGCAGGGCCATTATCGACGGTAAAGAGGGAATAATGCTCTGTGCAAATAATTACCTCAGTATGAGCAATCATCCTAAAGTGAAACAAGCTGCAATTGATGCTGTTAAATCACACGGAGCAGGAAGTGGAAGTGTTAGACCTATTGCTGGAAACATGGATATCCACAACGAACTCGAAGATACAATTGCAAGATTCAAAAATAGAGAGGCTGCACTGTACTATCAAACTGGATTTGCTGTAAACTCAGGATTAATTCCTCAATTAGCCGGTAAAAATGATTCTATTATTTCTGATCAATTAAATCATGGATCTATTATTGATGGAGTACGATTATCTGGTGTCAAAAAAGAAAACCGTACAATTTATGCTCATAATGATATGGGAGAATTAGAAGATAGATTAAAGAAAGCCACAAAGAAAAGTGAGAAAACTCTAGTTATTAGTGATGGCGTATTCTCTATGGATGGCGATATAGCACCACTCGATAAAATAACAAAATTAGCTAGAGAGTATGGTGCTATGACATACATTGATGATTGTCATGGTGAAGGCGTTCTGGCTGGCGGAAGAGGAATTGGAGCTCACTTTGGCGTTGAGGACGAAGTAGATATGGAATCTGGATCTTTCTCCAAGGCATTTGGAGTCGTAGGTGGCCTTGTTGCTGGTGAGAAACACATGGTAGATTACGCTTTCAACAAATCAAGAACAATGTTACTGTCCGGTTCAGCACCACCTGCTACTATTGCAGCTTGTAAAGCTTCGATAGAAGTATTGGAAA
>CEVF01034807.1_pt1 | contig 11259 bp, 10 predicted proteins | sample 356441 | NCBI WGS metagenome assembly CEVF01 (sample SAMEA2622765, study PRJEB7988) | marine metagenome | biome: marine biome (ENVO:00000447); feature: surface water layer (ENVO:00002042); material: "saline water (ENVO:00002010), including plankton (ENVO:xxxxxxxx)" | depth 5 m
CCCTGTCGCTAAGCGTTGACGCATCTTCTCAACGGCTTCTTCGATTTTTGCTAATTCGATTCGACGTCTAAGGAGTAGGGCGAGTAGGAGGAAAAAGGCGGCGAAACATACATAGAGCGCGTAGAGCATTTCTGGCTGTAGATCCACGTTGCGCTGGGGGTGTAATTGTTGGTCAGCAGCCCATAAGTCGACGGAGTAATGTACCAGGGGCACGTTGATAAAAGCCACGATCCCCAGCACTGCCGCTATGCGAGGTGTCTGGCCCCCACTCGCTCCTTGTGTGCGCAACATCAGGTAAGCGACATAAATTGAAAATGCGATGAGCATAGAGGTGAGCCGCGGCTCCCATCGCCAGTATACTCCCCATATGGGTTTGGCCCACAGCGGTCCTGTTACTAGTACGATAAGTCCGAAGAGTACGCCTAGTTCTGCGGCACATAGAGCTAGCCGATCCCAGTGTGCATACCGGGTGCGCAAGTACTGTACGCTTCCAATAAAGACGAGAAAAAAGCAGATAAAAGCAGAAATGGCTGCCGGTACGTGGAAATAGAAAATGCGCTGCGTATCGCCCATAACCTTCTCTGTTGGGGCGTAAAGCAGCGCCGCGGCTAAAGCCATCAGCATAGAGATGCACACTAAAGGCGGCAGCACCTTATCAACTAGAGTATTCTTTTTCATTCTTCAATTGCGTATTCAAAAAGCATGAGTGAAAGGGTAACGAAAACAATCGCGTAAACGGCGAGCATTTTCAAGTAGGGATACAGCGCTGTGCCAAATTGGTTGTCTAATACAAGGCCCGTGGCTTTTACGCAGGAGATGAGAGCGGGCAGTATTACGGGTAGCAACAGCAGCGGTAGCAGCAACTCGCGTAGTCGCATAGTGCTCGAAAGAGCGGCAAAGAGCGTGCCGGCAGCGGAAAGACAAGCCGAACCGAGAACGAGGACTCCGAGCAGTGGCAGTAGAAAAAAGCCGGGAGAGAGATTAAAAAAGAGCGCAAAGAAAGGCAAGCAGATGAGCTCTACAGCCAGGAGAAATATCAAGTTAGCAGTCATCTTTCCCAAGTAGATAGCACCGCGATCGCCCGGTGCCATCAATAGGGCATCTAGCGAGTGGTTTTCTCGCTCATCTGCAAACGAGCGATTGAGTCCCAATAGACAGGCAAATACGAAAGCCGACCATAGGACACCCGGGCCTATTTCGTGCAGGGCGGCTCCGCCCAGCTCAAAGGAAAAGTTGAACACTAACAGCACGAGCAGCGAGAAAAAGCTCATTGGGCTTAGGCGCTCCTTTGCCCTCCATTCGGCTGTTAAGTCCTTGTATAGGATAGCCAGCGTACGGCTCCAGAAGCTCAACGGAGACCGTCCCAAAAAGGTGCGCAGGTTGCGGAAAGGTCGGCGGCGGATCCCTCCCACGCCTGATCGTGGCAGAGACATCCCTTACGCAACACGACGAGCCGGTTTGCCAATGGGGCACCCTCTTCTAGGTTGTGTGTAACCATGATGCAGGTATGGCCGGCTTGTTTGAGCTTGCACAGTTGTTCACTTAGCGCCGTGCGAGCAGGTTGGTCCAGTCCAGTAAAAGGTTCGTCCAGCAGCAGGATTACCGGTTGGTGCAGGGTCGCACGCGCTAAGGCTAGACGCTGACGCATACCGCGCGAAAAAGTACGTAGACGCCGATGCCGATGTGACGACAGTCCGACCTGCTTCAAGGCCTCGTCTATTTTTTGTTGTGGATCTTTCAATGCGTAGATTCGAGCGAAGAAGCCCAAATTCTCTTCGGCGCTCAGGTCGTCGTAGAGCAGCGTATGATGCGATAGAAAGCCAATAGCTGAGCGGGCTGTAGCGTCGCGCTGTGGATCTTTTCCGTCTATCAATACCCGTCCGCTACTGGGACGGCTAATGCCGGCCATTAGACGCAATAGCGTGCTCTTACCGGCCCCATTTGCCCCGGCTAAAAGAACAAATTGACCGCGTTCGATGCGCAGGTGAACGGACTGCAGGGCGGCAAAAGAAGCAAAGAGTTTGCTGGTATTTTCGATGACAAGACCGTCGTCAGGCATGCGTTTATCCTTCTAAACGGCGCGTCAAATCGACGGCTTGGTCAAGCAGTTGTCGTCGCGCTTTGCAATACGTTTTATTGTCTTTTCGCTCGGCGTATTCGGTATCTAATTGAGCGATTTCTGCCAGTGTCTGCTGGCGCAGATGCACTAAATTTTCTTCGGGGTTTGCCGGCTGTTTTGGCCGTCCCTTTCGCATCACGAAAACAAATGCGCCTGCCAGTGCGCCGCCGCCCAGAGCTGCCCATTTGAGCACCCACCGCATGGGAGGACTTACAGGTAGAGGAACAAGCAGGCGCTGTCCGGCTTGCACGTCCGTTGTGTTTAGTCGCCGGTACTGCTGCCCGTGCAGGTCTACCACGCCTTCGTCTGTCCAGTCGCCTCCGTCAATCTGCATCGTGCTGGGTTGCACGAAAAGATTTATTTGCTCTGTTGGGTAGGCACTTTCGTGCCAGTAGCCATCGGTAAGCTGAGTGGGATCCAAGACGAAGGAAAAGCTGAGCTGAGAATGGCCTGGTAGCAGAGGCTGGTTGTCGAAAAAAGTCGTGCCATCTATCTGTATCATCCGACCCGAATGGCCTTGGACATCCAATGCGCCGAGAGGTAAATTGAACTGACTTACCTGTCGTTCAGAACCTTGGCCCGTGCCTACGTATGCCCGTTCTTCCTCGTTGTGAAACTGCGCTAGGTGCATGACTTCTATCTGATTTTGTTTCACGTTTAGGAATAGATTGTGCGAGACTATACGGAGTGCATCGGGCTGGTCTGTGGGGTCGTACACTTCTAGGATGACTTGTTTTTGAGCTCCCACATCTAGCGTGGAGCTGAAATACGTTACGTCTTCATAAAAAGCAGCTAGGGCAAAAGGTGTTCCGACTGTTAAGAAGGGACCTGAAAAACTGAAGCGGCCCTCATCATCGGTCTTTTTGCGCATGATCTCGGATACTTGTTCATTTTGCTGAACGTAAAAAGCAATCTCCACGTTGCTGATGCGCTCTTCGCTGCTAGGATTGAGTACGTAACCATTGATTTGGTTTGACCAAGCTGGTAGGATGCCAGTCCACGTTAGAGACCACAGTGTCAAGCTATAGATGACCCGCCGTCGCATGGTCTAAGCTGCTTCCTCAAATGCCGTGCCGCACTGAGTGCAGAAGCGATCTGTGCCGCGCCGCGCCGTGCCACACTGTCCGCAGAACTTGGCTGCCGCCATTGGGGGCGTCGGGGGAAGCTCAGGTCGTGGTTCGACCCGTGGTAGGTCTGGGTGTTCTGTCTGGCGTTGAAGCGCAACGATCTCACGCTCAATACGTTGCTCGATGTCTCCGCCCGATGATTGCTGGCCCCGTTGATCTAGCTGTTCTAAAATGGATAAGGCTTGTGACTCGAGTTCACCTCGCATACGCTGGAAGTCCGCGTCGGGCAATTTACCTAGCTCGTTGTCAAATGTCAGCTCAATTATGGATGCGTAAATCTGCTCTTTGCGTTCGTTTAGCTGACGAACACTGACGTCTCCTGCGGTGGCATTCTGCAGGGTTAGCAAAGGACGCGCAACAAAATATCCGCACAGCCCCAGCAGCAGTAAACAGGCTGAGATTACGCCTATGTCCATGTGTTAGTGATCCTCGTCGAAGCGCTCTAATTCTTGCCGTAAGCGGTCGCGCTGTTCCGTCTTGACCGCGGGCGTTGAAGGCGCTTGCTGCACTCGGCTACGCAGTATAGAGCGGATGAGGAAGACCCCTGAGACGAGTGCGGCGAAAGGCGTTATCCAGGCGAGTAGATTAATGCCCTCGGCGGGGGGAGAGGCCAACACCATTTGCCCATAAGTTGAGACGTACTGGTCGATGGTTTCTTGAGCCGTCTTTCCACCGTCTAATGAAAGGCCGATATCTTCGCGCTGCTGTGTGGCAAATGAACACAGACATGTGGCTAGCGACTCACGAGCGCAGTCACCGCAGAGGCAGACCATTTCGGCGGCCACGTCTTTTATCGCTTTATTAGAGGCTGCTCGAACGGATACGACCGACACTGTGAGCAGGAGCAGTGCGCTGCTTATTCGCATGGTGCTACGTTCCCACTGGACTAGGCTGTAGTGAGGCTGTAGCAGCGCTACGATCAATTCGAGCGATGCGCCGATCACGCGCAGTAGGCCACATGGCCCATATTGAGCCGATGATTAGCACGATGCTGCCCAACCAAACGAAATTGACCAATGGGTTAATATACACCTGAAACTTTGCACTGCCATCTTCGGCTGATCCTACGAGTATTAAGTAAAAATCCTCGCGCAAGTCAGAGAAGATGGAAACCTCCGTTGTACCCTGATCAAAGGACTTGTAGTAGCGCCGTTCAGGCAGCAAGGTTCCTAAACGCTGACCATCGCGGCTTAACGTTAAGGCCGCAGCGGTTGAGCTCATATTGGCGTCTTCCTTGAAGGCCATTGTCTCGTAGGTGAGTTCGTACTCGCCTACGGGCACCGTCTCGCCTCGATCCAGCACCAATTCTACTTCGTCGGTGAACGCCTTGCCAGTGAAGCCCACAAATAACAGCACGAGGGCCAAGTGAGTCATGTAGCCGCCATAGCGTCGGCGGTTTTTTGCGCTGAGCCGATACAGAGCTATCAGGTACCCCTCGTTCGTTCTACGCATGCGCGCTTGCGTGCCTGCGTGAAACTCCAAGAGAATAGCAGTCGTGACAAAGGTGCAGAGCACGAGCGATGTTAGAGCATACAAGTCACGCACGCCGAGCCCGAGTAAAACGGGCAGTGAAAGCACACCGACGGCGACAGGAGTTGCAAAGCTTTTTTTCAGGCTTTCTTCCGAAGTGCGGCGCCAAGCGAAAAGGGGTCCGGCTCCAGTCAGCAAGATGAGCACTAAGCCGATGGGTATGTTCACTTGATTAAAAAACGGAGGGCCAACCGTGATCTGTTGGCCCGTAAAGACCTCGGATATGAGCGGGAACAGCGTACCCCATAGTACGGCGAAAAGAATGCCGAGAAGAATCCAGTTATTCATTAGGAAAGCCGTTTCGCGCGAGGCAAAAGACTCGAGTCTATTTTCAGGCTTTAGCTGCGGAAGACGCAAATAGAGCAGACTGAAAGAAGCGACCAGCATAACTGCCAAAAATACGACGAAAAAGGGACCGATATTAGATTTAGCGAAGGCGTGTACGGACGATATGATGCCCGAGCGCGTGATAAACGTGCCTAAAATACATAGCCCATAGCACAGAATGGCTAGGATCATGTTCCATACTTTAAGCATACCCTTACGCTCTTGCACCATGACTGAGTGCAAAAAGGCCGTGCCCGCCAGCCAAGGCATGAGCGATGAGTTTTCCACGGGGTCCCAGCCCCAATAACCGCCCCAACCTAGTTCGACGTATGCCCATTTGCCGCCCAGCAACAGCCCTGCGCCTAGGAAAGACCATGGAATAAGCATCCAGCGGCGCGCAGGACGCAGCCAAGTCGAGTCTAGGTGGCCCGAGCCGAGCGCTGCCAGAGCAAAGGCGAAGGGCACGACCATACCAATCATGCCCAAATAGAGTAGAGGCGGGTGAATAGCCATTAAGGGCTGCTGCAGCAGCGGATTGAGTCCACGTCCATCTTCGGGTTTGAAAGGCAGCGTCACAAAGGGATCGGCGGAGAATAGGTGTAATATGCAGAAGAAAAAGCTGCTTGCCGCCATGGCTGAAACGGCGTACGGCATGAGTTCGCGGTAGCGATGCCGGTAGAACAGCACGACGGCAGCAATGTAGAGTGATAGGATCCAGCCCCAAAATAGCAGAGAGCCAGCCTGACCCCCCCAAAGAGAAGTTATGGTGTAAAACAGGGGCATGGCCAAGTTGCTGTTCTCAGCAACAAAGCGCACTTGAAAGTTGTGCGTTACTAGTGCGTGCCACAGGACACAGACGGCCAGCGTTAGTAGCAGGCAGGTAGCCAGCATGGCATTTTCTGCAGATCGAACCAGTGCTAGCCGGTTGCTACGCCCGCCCGCTAGCGAAGACAGCAGGGCATAACCAGAAGTTAATAGGGCTAGACATAGAGCAAAATAACCAAAGTCGATCATAATTCGCGCTAGGGAGAATACGAGTGGGAGTGGGGACTAGTAGCTGTCTTGATTCTTCATTGCTTGCACATGGCCGCCATAGTCTTGGCCCTCGTATTTCGAGGGACATTTGGCAAAAACGACTTCAGCGTCAAAGGAGTTTTTAGCTGCTACGTACTCACCTTCCAATACGACGAGTGCTTTGTCCTTAAAGGTGTCAGGCAGCACGGCATTACCTACATACTGCACGCGCATTGTGCGCTCGCCATCCGTGATGTCGAACGCGGCTCTTGACTGATATTTATCCCACTGGATGGAGCCGGGCACGATCGTGCTGCCGCCCAGCTGAATGCGCTCGCCCTCAAGACCGTCTTTTTGGGCAGCCTCGGTCAGGCTCTGTAGCGTCATATGGGTAGAGGATGACTGCTGAAAACCTGTTAAAAACAGGTAAAATAAGCCCATGGCAACAACGAGTGCGCCGGCGGTAAATTTATGGCGATGCATATGCCTCTCACGTGGGGAATCTTTCTACATAGAACATAGTAAAAATTGTTTAATTAGCTACTGTTTCGCAAATCAAACAGATCCTTTTTTCATCGAGTCGCGTGAGAATCAAAATGACGGGTATATCTCCGGAGGTTACACCTAGTTTGCGTTCGACTTCTATGGGCTCTAACGGGAAGCGCCGCCGTTTAATTTGCTGGGGAAAAAACCCTTCGCGCCGCAGGTGTTTTCGCAGCTTCTTTACTTGAAAAGGCATCACATCTATTACCCGATAAGCGCGCGCTAGAGGCGTTGCTGCTAGCGCGTCGCTACTCAAGTAAGCGATTTGTGCATCCAGCTTCCAAGCCCCTATTTTCCGCGCTAGCTCGTCGATTAGGTGTGCGCGCACGACGGCTGGGTCTGGGTCGTATACGTACGATCCGACAGGGCCAATCCGCTCGACTTCTAAACCGTCTTCAACCAACGTGTGTCGTTCGGGTAATAGCGTGGCGCGTCGCCTGGTAGTTGCCAATGCTCCAAAATAGAGCGCGGCTTCGCGACACTGGCCACCGCTAGACACAAATTCTACTTCGCATCCATCCGGCAGTTCTTCTTCGGGAATGGCAGGCGATACCTTTACAACCACTTCGGGAAGATGTGCTCTTATGGTCTCCACGTAGGACAGGGGTGGATCGTACTCTGCTCCTCTTTGTCGTCGTCCTCGCGCGCTGCGTCGCGCTGGATCAAAGAGTGCTGCATCGGCGCGCGGTCGAAGGGTGCGCACGTCAGCGGCGATAAAGCGTGCTCCGTCTATTCCGTAAGTCACGCAGTTGTGCCGCGCCATTTCTAAGCGGCGGCGCGACACGTCTACACCCACTACGCGTGCGCTGCGGCCCAAGTGAAGCATATCGCCGCCAATGCCGCAGCACAGGTCAAGAATAGTGTTGGAGTGCCGCAGTCGCCAAGCTCGGTAATGGGCCACTTCTGAGCGCGTTGCCATTTCGCCTCCCTCGCGATCCAGCAGCAGCTGTTCAGGGTGATCAAACTTGTCTTTGACCCGCTCGCGTGCGGTGATGAGTGCCAACGCGGCGCGACACATTTCGGCTGGATGATGTGTGCGCAGCGCCTGTTGGGAGGTGAGGCTATTACCCACCTGAAGGGCCTCGGTTAGTAGCTGTTTGCCCACCGGCGTCTGCAGATAGCGCAGCGCGTCAAGCGTTAGGGGATCTGTCGACTCGCCCGCGCACACGGTTAGGGGATATCCAAATATTTTGGAAAAGTGGTTAAATTCTCTATGCCTTCGTCGCGCACGACAACAGTGTCTTCAATGCGCACGCCACCCAATCCGCGGTAGTAGAGTCCAGGCTCAACCGTCACGACTTGTCCGGCCTGCAACTCTCCTCCGCGCTGTCCTAAGCTCGGAGCCTCGTGTATTTCCAGTCCTAACCCGTGGCCGGTGCTGTGAAAGTATCCCTGCATGTAGCCATCCTTATCACCGGTTTCATATCCTCGAGCTGAAAAAAATGCTTGCACACTTTCATGTATGGCTCGCCCTTTTGCTCCTGCGCGCACTTGCCTCAGGGCGTTTTCTTGCGCTTCTAGCACTGTCTCATACAGTGCGCGCACCCGTTTGGGAACGGGTCCCTTCACGAACGTGCGCGTGATGTCGCCAAAGTAGCCGCTGAGGTCGTTTTTTGGAAAAATGTCGACTATGATAGGTTCACTTGCACACAGCGGTCCATGGCCCTCTTGATGTGGGTCGCAGCCTTGTTGCCCGCCGGCGACGATGGTGTGCTGTCCTGTGCAGTCGTGCTCCATCAGCGCGCTGTGAATGGTCCGTCGTAGCCGTTCCGATGTGACGGGCTGGCCGTCGTGCACTAGAGCCCCATTTTCTATTTGTGCTGCGCGCAGCATCTCCACCGCTGCCGCCATGCCCGCTTCGGCCCCCTGCTGTGCCGTGCGGATGGCCTCCACTTCCCAGTCGCTTTTGATCTGTCGATGAGGAAAGAGGGGGTTGGGAGCTACTTCCAAGTGGATATCGGCTGCGCGTAGCGCATCGGCTGTGCCTAAGGGGAAGTAGCTCGGCACCAGTAATTTTTGCAGGTCGAGATTTTCCAACAAGGTTTTTAGCACGTCGGTAGCGGTGGGTTTATCACAGCCGGATTCGCGCGCTTTGGATTCGTACGTGGCGTAGGGCAGCACGCGATCTACGTCGGCCTGCTGCCGGGCTCGGTCAATTTCGAGGCTGGATGTCATGATTACTTTTTCGTGTCGCGCCCATATAAATACAAAGGCATCGGGTGCGCGGAAACGCGTAGCGTAATAGAGGTCGGCTAAGTGCTCGCTCGCGCCGACAACTAGAAGGGCGTCGGCTTGGCCTAGTAGAAAGGACATTGCTCAGCTCCGGTGGGAGAGTGAGAAGTATACATGAGTTTCGAGAAGTAAGTCTCTCAGTCGGTCATGCGCAGCGCGCGCACGTCAACGCCGCGGTCCGGGCGCCAGAGCCAAAATAGCGCAGAGCGTCCCTTTTCAAGGGTCGAAATCGACCGCATAAAGTGGTGCGTAGATGTGATGCGCTCTTGGTCTATTTCAATGATTATATCGCGCACTTGAATTCCCTTTTCAGCGGCCTGACTCAACGAGTCGACTTGGGCTACTACTACAGGTTTTTCCTTGGGCCCAAAACCCAACTCTTCGGCTACCTCACTGGTGAAGCCCAGTTCGATCGATGCGTCTAGCGTCAACGGTTTTACGCGCAGTCCAAGTCCTCTCAAACGCTCTTTACCGTGGGCTAAGCGGTGCTCTTCCTCGCGCTCACCTAGCTCTACGTCAAGTATTTTCTCACCGAGGTTTTCGTCCAATAGCGTTAGCTGTACGCGTTCGCCCGGATCGCGGCCGTAGATAATGGACTGGATTTGGTTGGGGTGGTTTACGCGCTGCCCGTCAACTGCCAAGATGACATCGCCGTTCTGCAGGCCGCTGCGCTGTGCGGGTCCTTGTGGCGATACGCGCACCCACACGCCGCGCGGCCGCTCTATCGGCAGACTATAAGCTCGGACCGTTTCTTGCGTGACTGCCTCCATGCTTATGCCGAGATAACCCCGCACAACGCGTCCGTGCGTGCGTATGTCGTTCATAGCCTCGCGTGCTAGGTTAACGGGCACGGCTAGGCTGTAGCCCATATAAAATCCGGTGCGCGTAGAGATAGCCGTCACGATGCCGACGGTTTCCCCTTCGAGATTGAGCAGCGGGCCGCCTGAATTACCTGGATTGATTACGGCATTGGTCTGTATAAAGTTTTCAATGGCATAACCCGAGCCGTCAAAAATGTCGGCGCGGCGATCCAGTGCGCTAACGATGCCGTGCGTCAGTGTCGACCCCATTCCTAGTGGATGACCAATGGCCAGCACCCAATCACCGATCTGTAAAGAAGTCGAGTCTCCAAGCCGCACGTGCGGTAGTTGCTGTGCTTCGATTTTAAGCAGGGCGATGTCAATTAGGGAATCGAAGCCAACGACCTCAGCGCCAAAAGTGCGCCGGTCCGTCAGCGTGACTAAAATCGAATCTGCACCTGAAACGACGTGGTAGTTGCTGAGGATATAGCCATTGTCGCTAACGATGGTGCCTGAACCTAGCCCGCGATAGGCGTCTGGATCAACGGGCGGATGTGATTCGGGTAGCGTCTGTCTGGCAAAGCCCCAAGAACGCGTTGTTGCAATTTGCACTACGGCTGGTTTCACCTGTTTATAAGCGCCGCGAAAGGTGTTGCTGAGCTGGCGCAGAGATTCCGTCCCCTCCCGAGCTTGTGCGATCGAATCGGGTTCACCGACCGCGATAGCTAAAACGAGCAACACTACTATCCGCTTCGGCCACTTCATTCGATGCCATACTCCTTGAGTTTGCGATAGAGCGTGCGTGCGCTGATGCCCAAAATGTCCGCGGTCTTGCGCCGGTTGTTGCCAACCCGCGTTAGGGCGTCTATAATGGCGTCCTTCTCTAAGTCTCGCAGACTCAGCAGCGGTTCAATCGCGCGCGGTTCTTCGTCTTTGGCGGCGTTGACCTCGTGCTTCTCTATGGGGAAAACGGCTTGTGTTGTCTCGCTCTGTACAACGGGCTCTTGCCCGTCCATGAATTGGTTCAGGCGCCCGCGTAGTTCGGCGACCTCGCGCTTTAAGTCGAGCAGGGCAAAGTAAATCAGTTCTCGCTCGGACTGGTCGGGGCTCTTATTGGTCGGTACGGGTAAGTTGCGCTGCGTGCTGGGCGGGTGCTCCAATTGGGGCAGCAGGTCTTCTGGCTCGACCAGCGCGCGCGGCGCCAGGAACACCAGATGTTCGATCAGATTGCGTAGCTCGCGCACGTTGCCTGGCCAAGTGTAGTCTTCAAGTATGTCTTGGGCGCTCGGTGAGAAGTCGGTGAATCGGCTCCGCTTTCCCTGCGTTAGCTCTTCTACGAAGTGGGCAACCAAATCGGGAATGTCTTCGTTGCGCTTGCGCAGGGGAGGAATATTTAGTTCTACCACTTTGAGTCGGTGGTAGAGGTCTAAACGAAATTCGCGTTGAGCGACGGCCTCCTGTAGATCACGATTAGTCGCTGCCAAGATACGCACATCAACGGGAATTGCTGCGTCTCCGCCGATGCGAGTGACCTTGCGCTCTTCGAGCACGCGCAGTAGACGCACCT